>Ga0326513_10002210_pt1 | contig 14458 bp, 30 predicted proteins | sample 2_2465_0518_D_FD_203654 | JGI IMG/M metagenome (GOLD analysis project Ga0326513, IMG submission 203654) | Bovine rumen microbial communities from UC Davis, California, United States - 2_2465_0518 | ecosystem: Host-associated > Mammals > Digestive system > Stomach > Rumen | place: USA...
ACTCAGGGTTTAAACTGATTCTATAATCATTGACGTTATCATCCGTCAATTCGATTTTATGATGCCCAATGCAGTCATAGCTTTTAAGTATAGGCTTACCGCAGTGTGCGCAAATGATCTCGCCGTCAGCGTTTGTGCGCTCCTGCATGAGCATGGCACGTAACCCGCGCCATTCATCGGACTTGTAGAAGTTATCTAATGTAAACATCACCAATCATCCTCGGCGCGTTTTTTATCAAGGTCAAGCTTCTCACGGCGGAAATCTCCGTCGATCAGATCCTTTAAGGAAGCTACAAGGTCTCGGAGCTTTATCACGCGAGACTGCTCACGCTTTGAGCCGTCGCTGCTATAATGGATTTCTTTTTGGTGTAATTCTGTACCGATATTACTTGTGGGAAGGTTGTCAACCTCTTGTTTTAACCTGAGCAAAAGCCCATGCTTTATCTCCTCGGCAAGTGCGGCGTTTTCCGCTTTAGCGTCAACAATTTTTCGCGCCGCTATTGCGCTTGCTTTGCGCTTGATTTCTTCACGCTCGGCGTACCATCCCTCGCGCTCAGACACCCTGCGCAATGCGCTGTATGATATCTTATGTGCCGCTGCCAGTTTCCTTTGAGAAATGTTTCCGGCAAGATATTCATTTTTAATTGCTAACCAGTCGATATTTTTTTCAATTGCAAATCACCATCATTCTAATGATTTAATTATATCTTTTTTCGATTTCTGCTGTTATCATATCAAAAAAAGTTTCTCAATAAAGAGAAACTTTCAAAAAAATTTAATTTTGGGGGAATACACAAAAAGGTCGGTGGCGTTTTAGCAATATTGAATAAATCACTTTTCGGAAGTGTTTTCAAGATAATCTTTCAAAACCTCAAACCGGTTTTTCTCAAAAGCCCTATATGCCGCTGCCCGCGTCGCTTCTTCGTTAGGAGCCCAGAGATAAATCATTCTTTACCCCTTTTTAAAATCATTCCCGATCAACCAGTCAACTGATACGTGATATGTTTTTGATAGCTTGATCAAACCGCGCAAGCCTATACAGGTCTTGTTTTGGCAAGCTCTGTATAGGCTTTTGTCGGAAATACCGGCTTTACGCGCCAAGCGGTAAAGGCTCATGTGCTGCCGCTGACAAAGCAAATTGATTCTGTTTGAAAATTCCGGGATATAAAAATATTTGTTTGCCAACGATAACACGACCTTTTATTTTTTATTGTTTAACGTTAAACCAAATTAGTTACTGCCCTTAATGGTAAAAGGTATCCACATGTTTGGATTGTATTTTATTTCATAATGGTACTTGCTGACTTCGCTGCCTGTTATGTCCTCGATGGTATATGTTACGTTATCAGATAATCCGATGAAATGTTTTTTATCAAAATCTTTTTTCGGTCTGCCTGTTGCCACTTAATCACCTCAGCTTACTTTTACCGCCGCTCGTATTTGCTTACCATTTTGACCGTCAAATTCGTAAGCGGCAACATGATTGTTTCGTACAATGTTTTCAACCCTACCTGTGTAATACACATGACAGCAAGCGTTTCAAGCGGCATTTCTCCAAAAAACGCAAAAGGGAGAAATATAAAGCTGTCAATAAAATTACCGCCTATACTTGAAACAATAGCTCTTAAACTAAACCCTTTGCTATCGTTCAAATGCTTTTCTTTCATCTTTGCGAATATTTTGTCATTTACAAAATCGCCTATTACATACGCAAGCAAAGAGGAGATAAGCACTCTCGGCGTACTCCCTAATACCGTTTGATACGCTTCTTGATTTTGCCAATAAGCAGGTGCAGGAAGATTTATTGTTAAAGCAAATATTCCAACCATTAACAAATTCATTGCAAAAGCAAGATAACAAGTTATTCTGCTCCACTTATAGCCGTAACATTCAGAAAATACGTCCGACAAGATGTATGTTATCGGAAAAATAACAATCGCGCCCGTCATTGTTATCCCAAAAGGAAATTGAAGCTGCTTTGTCGTTATAATGTTTGAAATCAGCATAGCCGATACAAAAACTACAGTCAAAATTGCTTGCAATGTTGTGGTTTTTTTCATTTGTGGTATCCTCACTTTGATTTAATTATATTTCAGCGGGTCTTTTATCCCGTTGAGTTCAAATGCTTTTATTCGGTCAATGCACGTTCCGCACCTTCCGCAGGGCTTATCGCCGCCTTTATAGCAGCTCCATGTTTTCTGATATGGCACTTTTAATTCTGTACCTATCTTAACGATATCAGCTTTCGTCTTATCGATAAACGGGTCACAGATTGTAACAGCCTTATCACTGCCAATCTCAATTGCTTTTGTCATAGCTATATGGAAATCTATCGAGCAGTCGGGATATGCATTCCCAGCGGCATCATCTTTGTGTGCTCCGTAGTATATCACGCCACAGCCTTTTGATATCGCCATAGAGGCGGCTACAGCCAAGAACAAGCCGTTCCTAAAAGGCACGTATGTTGACACGGGTTTGCCGTTCAAACGCTGTATTTGAGCCGCATAGCTCTCTGTAGGCACATCTTCGTTCCCGTCAAGCAAAGTACACTCTGAGCCCTTGAAGATATCCTTTACATCGTAAGTCATAAGCTCTACTCCGTAATGCTTTGCAACATCTTCGGCGGCTTTTATCTCTCTTATATGTTTCTGCCCATAGCTAAGACTAAGAGCAATGACGTTTTCTACTCCATACTCTTTTACAGCCAAGGCAAGGCAAGTACTACTGTCAAGCCCTCCACTCAGCAATACTAATGCTTTCATTTACAAGTTCCTTTCTGCATACTGCTGAAACTTTATCCATTCACTGTAATTTATCAATGCAACTTTTCTACTATCTCCAAGCCTTTTTCCTTTTGGGCAGTCAATTTTTTTCATTGTTGTACCCGTGAATTGATAAATAAATCCGAATCTGTTTCCCGTTGTCCATGCAGTGCTATCCACACTATCAAAATGACATTTGGGAAGCCATGATAAAGTTGTAAACCCAAGTCCATGCAGTTTACAGCCGTTCTTGTGCGCTTCATCTATCATCATTGGGAATGCTTTGTATTGATTGGATTTTATTTCCCCAGAAACAATGCCACCAATAGCCGCATAGTCATACTCACGACACATGTTTTGAAACTCTACAGTATTTTCACCCAATTGCATTTTGCGCTCGATTTCCTTTGTCGTTATGCCTTTCTTTGCCATGAAATCGAATAGCTTTTCACCACTATAGTTTGGCTGATTTGCGGATTTGTATTCATCTGATAAAAACTCAGTAAGAGGGATTTCTGTGCTTTTCTCAACATCTTTAGCGAACCGCTCCGAAATCTCTCTTTCCCCTTTTAATACTTCGCTTACTGTTTTGGCGTTCCATCTGTACATAGCAGGGTGTTCCATCACTTCTTTTAAGCTTGTGTGACTTTGCTGCAATAGAGTCAACAATTTTTTACTGTCATATTTATTCATTCTTACTCCCCGTAAACAATCTTAAATAATTCACTCATTTTGACGTTGAGCAATTTTGATAGCTTTTTTAAATGTATGGGCTTTGGCCTGCGCAAACCTTTGCACCACTTATAAACCGTATTATACGAAACGCCACACAGTCTTGCTACTTCTGACCGTCCTATTTGTAATCTGTCTATTAATTCGCCGATACTGTTCATTAAATCCTCCCTTGCATGTTTGTTAACTCCGCTTCTTCCAATCTGCAATAAATCAGACTGCTCTTTGCCTTAGTATCTTTTAATTCAAGCCTATAATAAAATCCCTTTTCTTTTCTGTCGAATTTATAGATTGCCGCCGAGATTTCGTACAATCCGTCTTTAAACCTAACAACATCGTTGTTACGCATTGCTTGTTTTAATTCTGAAACCACCATAGCTATATACCCTCAATCAATATCTCGGTTCTCGGATTATCTTTATCCACATTCCCGACCAATTTTAAGTCAATGCAAGAAAAGCAATCATCAATAATAATTCCGCTCCGAACAAGCCCGTCAAGGATAAACTTGCCTGAGTAGTTATCAGGGTCGCGCCTGCGCCTGTCCTTGAAATAATAAATGATTGTTACTTTTGACTTTTTGAGCGGTTCCCGTGGGCGAGGAACACAGAATAACTGAATAATCCTCGCCCACTTTTTCTTTTCATTCTGGTATTGCCACCGCTGATTTTTCCCGATAAATTTATTGTTGCTCGGAGGGATTGCTTTGATTGAATATTTAAATCTCACGATTGTTTAAACTCCTGAAAGTCTTTCATATTTACACCTCCTCCTTAAAATCCATATATATTCGGCTGTATCTGTTCCGCCATCATCGGCGGCTTTATCCTATCAACTTTAGGCTGGTTGCAAATCTCCTCGGCAAGTTGTTTAATAACCCTGTTGAGCTTTTTAAAAAACCTCTTTATTCTCAACATCTTTGTCGGCTTGATTTCTCCAAGCCTGAGCTTCTGCGCCATCAGGTTAATGTGGTACTTGCTCTCAGGGTTCCCCTTGATTCTGATAACATTTTCACCGTTTACTTTTTTAATTTTAATTACAACTTTTTCTGCCATTTTTATTATCCTTTCTTTTTTAATATTTTTCTTCGACAATTTGCTGTTCGTAAATACCTACCGCATTTTGGCACCCACATTGTGGGCAGTCAAACATTTCAAATAACGTAGGTTCTTCGGTTAATGCCCCAACAACAGAAGAGCCTCTCCGCACTAAATACCTGTTTTCTTTTTCAAGTCGGAACTTAAATCCGCACGCTCTACATTTTTTCTTTTTTATCATTTTTTCACCTCCAACCCTCGCCGCGCCGAGGGATTATTTGTTTTGAAATTTTGAAATAAACGAATGAATTTTTAATGTAAACAGCCGCGCGGTGCTGTTGTGGGTTATGGAAAATGACGTTTTGTAACAGCAATCGGGAACTCTTCTATTTCGGACGCCCACAAACATGTGCTTTTGCCGTTAAGTGTTTCCCATATCAACGGAAAGCCGCCGATTCCGTCAAACAGGCTTGCCATTGTGTGATCCTCGCCACAACATAAAGAGAGCTTGCTAAGCACGTACAGCCACGGAGGAATAGCAATGCTGTTGCCTAAAGCTTTATATCTCGCAGTATCTGATGCCTTGCGTTTTTTACCTTTGCTGTCGATATAATCACCTATATTTGTCCAGTTGTCTGGGAACCCTTGTAAGCGTTCACACTCCAGTGGTGTAAGACGGCGAACCATGGAATTATTGATTATAGCAATACCGCCTTGATTCTTTGACGGGTCTGGATTTGTAGTGTCAAGCGTTTTTGATATTTCAACCTTACGACACCCACTGTTCGGATTGTTTGATTTCATGCTGTTTGATGAAACAGAATCAAAGCTATAAACTGCCGATGGTCCCTTAGAAGTTAAAGTGCTATTTATTCCATTCTCTGAAATCTTTGGCTCATATAAAGCGTTTTCGCCCTGATTAAACGCAGCACGGTCAAGAGTAATAATAGCCTGTTGGTCGTGCATACAGTTAAGCGTTCCTGCTTTTTCGGATGGTTTTAATTGGTCGGCTTGCCCGTTGCCAATGCAAACAGTGAATTGATCGTTATTAGCCGCCAACGTTCCGCTTTTATCTTTCTGAATCAACAATCCTTTACCCCCCCATCGCAACCGCAGCGCTCTCGTATGCACAGCACACAAGGCTCGTGCCCATGCGCTTCACTTCTGAGCGTCGGAGATTTTTCTACGTTTTCATAAACTTTCATGACTTTTCCCCCCTGGTCGTCTAACAACAAAACGCTGGGAACATGATTCTGATTTGCCCGCGAAGCTGTAAGCGTCATAGCATACCTCCCTGTAACACTGAGAGAGTAAAAGTCGATCCCGATACAATCACAGGCGTGTTCCCCCCCCCGCTACCATAAGCGGCAGTTACAGTCGGCGCTTTTTCACATTCCGTCACGTTTTCATGTCTTCTTGTAACATCGAACATTCTATCTGCCGTATAATTGCCCTCATCAGAATCCGCGGAAGTTTCTTCCCTCTCCGTTCCGCTCTGCGTAATATTCCCTGACACGCTTTCGCGCTCAAAGAGTATTTCGGGTGCGGTGAATCCTCCAAAATCTGCGACAAGTGCGATTCTACGACGACGTTGGGGGACTCCCCAAAACTGTGCGTCGAATACTCGCCAAGCAATAGACCACCCATCTCCCATGACGGCTCCTGAGTTAGTCCATTTCCCTTTCTCAGGTCGAGGAATAGCGGCGGTCGGTTCGACGACCTTCGCTGTTTCTTCGAGGACAATTCGGAAATCTTCTCCTTTATTTGAGCTGAATGCTCCGGGGACGTTTTCCCAGACCATATATCTGGGTCGAGGGATAACTGCTCCATTTTCAATATCTTTTCGCCTCATTTCTTTAATGATTCGTAGCTGTTCCATAAACAAACCTGAGCGTTCACCTGATAGCCCAGCGCGTTTGCCTGCCACGGATAAATCCTGACAAGGGCTGCCACCGATAATGACATTGACCGCTGGAACCTCGGCTCCATTGATTTTTGCGATATCACCTAAATGTAACATTAAAGCCTTTATATCCTTTCATGTTTAATCAACTCCAATCAAGCGCCTGTCCGCAGTGGGAGCAAAATTTAGGATTTCCAAGGAAAGCCCCATATTTACACGTTGGGCACGTTTTCGCTTTTGAAGTAGCCCAATAACTTTTAGATTTCTCGGGCTTTTGCGGAATTCTGTACTTTGCCGCTGCCGACACCACCTGCACCGCCTCAGCAAGATTATCTCGGGCAACGTCTATCCGCTCGGTTGTGTTCAGCCGGTCGAGGACAATCAGCGCATGGGTTAAGCTCATTGTATCCTTTTTGCCGACGTCCGCAAAATGGTCATTCGCCATCACTATCCCTCCATTTCTTTTTGTTCTGCAATCGTTCTGTATAACATTTCTCGGGCGACTTTCAAGCCCTTGTAATAGCCGCGTAATTCGATTAAATCTTCATCTGTAAAATTTCTGTTTGCATAATTTCTTAACAGGAAATCAAAACTAATAGCGTTGCTTTGTTTGCTGATTTCAAAATCAATCTTGTTCCGAAATCTCGCCAATGCTTTTAAATATGGGCTCATTTTTCACGCTCCTTCAACGCCTGCTCGGCTTCTTCGAGGGTGAAAAATATGGTTTTCCCGATATCGCTAACATTGTAAGTTTTACCGCTATAACAATCTATTTTACTCAACGAAAAATCTTCATCATACCCAATAGAAACAATGGTTTCGACCTTGTCCTGCATGATTTCACCTGAATTTTCTACAACAAATAAATCTTCACTTGTGCTACAAGGAAGCTCCACGAATCGAGAGCGGTCTTGAAAACACTGACAAATTTCTGCGCCTGATAAGATATTTGTGGAATCATACTTAATGTCACAATTCATTTTAAGAATCTCTGACAACAGAACTTTAAACATTTCGTTTGTGTCACTTATCATTCGTTCGCAAGCTTCACAATGAATACAATCCTTACAAGTCACTTTCAGCCCTCCTGTTCCAAGCTGTTACAGCTTCTAATATTGTCGATACACAACCATCATCATGGTATAGCAGAGCAATATGACAATTCGGACATTCAACCGCCCAATCTTGAAATTCTCCTTCGATACCTACATCTACCAATTTTGCCTCGCCCCCACAAAACGGGCACGGCTTTAATTTCTCTGCCATTAATCATCCCTCCCAATGTAAATTAAGCACATCATACCGACGCCGATTAAGCCGCCGAGCAGTATTCCGCAGATAAAAAGTCCCATGTTGTGTTCTCCTTCCCTTGAATGCTTACTATCTTATCGCCTTACCACGGTCGGTGTAATCTCTGCCGAGCTCGCTAAAACCATATGTGTCAATAATCACTCTGTCAAGTTGCTCCCAAAACACATCGTTGTCGTCGGCTGTTGCCATAAATTCACCGCACCGATTATAGAAATCTGTCAACCGTTTCTTGCCAAATCCGTAATCTCTGTTTAACACATAAAGGTAAACTTTCAAACACCGCTGAGCCATTTCCAAGGCTTTTTCTTTTTGGATTTTCTTCCACTCAGCCTCTATTTCTGTTTTTACTGCCGATTTTAAATCATTCGGCAGCGGTATTCTTGCTTTCATTTGTTGTTACTCCTTTCCTCTCTCCGCACCGCTTTGGCAAAGCGGCAGCGCGTTTACTGCCGCTTGCCAAGGTAATAAATGAAAGAAAGTAAGTTCCGAGGCTTGTCGCCTCGCCAAAACGGTGCGGTTATAATTTTAGTTTTTGTTCATCTGCATTTGTCAAACTTCGTCCAACGTATTGATTTTTTCAAGCTCATCAATATCATATGAGCTATTTGCTTTAGCCTTGCCTGAATAATTGCCCGCGATTATTTTTACAGCATTTGAAGGATTGATTATCCAATCAAATGTCGCACGCCATTTTCCGCTCCTTCCTGATAGAAAATCAGAACTTTCAACTTTTTTCAAATAATCTATTGTTGTTAATCCTGCTTTTTCTAAGGTTGTTAAAAGCGTTTTGATATGCGCCACCCTTACTTTTGTTAGCAACCTGACTTCCGGCAATGAAACACAAATCTCATTGAAAAGAAGTTTGAACTCTTCGACTCTATCTTTTATATTTTGTTTATTAATATTTTTATTATTAATATTTTGTTTTTTATTATTATATTGCATGCGATTTTCAACCGTTAGATTTTCAAGAGGTTGGTTTTCTACCCCTTGTTTTTCTACCCCTTGTTTTTCTATAGGTTGATTATCAACTACTTGGCTTTGGGGATATTCGTACACGTTGTAAACGTATTCAATCCTGCCGGAACTTGACTTGTCAGGGTACATTTTCTCAATCTTTAAGTATCCAAACTCTTGTAACTCTGCCAATGCTGTTTTAATACTCGTGATTGATTCTTTGTTGATAGCCGCAAGCCCTGCGATTGAGTAATCCCAATCATCAGGGAGCGACAGCATTTCCGATAACAGCCCTTTTGCTTTAAGCGACATGTTTGTTTCGCGAAAATGCCTATTGCTCATAACAACATAGTCACTGGTTTTATTTACGCGAAAAATCATAGTTCACCTCAGAATGGCAAATCTTCATCAGCCAACCCTGACAACTCAGCCCATGGGTCAGGCTGTGGTGTCTGCACTTCCTTGCTTTGCTCCGATGGTTTATTCTCCTGTTTTGCTCCACAAAAATCAATGTTGTTGATTAACACCTCACAAGCCTCTCTTCTGACTCCGTCGTCGCCTTCCCACTGGTTTATACGCAGGCTGCCTTGTATAAGAATCTCTTGCCCTTTGCTGAAATACTTGTTCAAAAATTCAGCTTGATTTTTAAAAGCCGTGCAGGTGATAAAATCTGTCCCGCTTTGTTTATCACGCCTTGGTACGGCTATTCTTATTCTGCATACCGACATTCCGCTTGTTGTTGTCGATAACTCAGGGCTTTTGCAAAGCCGCCCTTTTAAAATACATAGATTCGTCATTGTTTTCCTCCGTTCATTGTCTTAAGCTGTTTATAACAGTCGGTGCAAAGTCCTTTTGTCATATTATATATTTCTCTCGGGCTGTAGCTTACTCCATCTTTGCCTATATTGCCCTGTATCGGCTTTTTGCAATTGCGGCATATAATTTCATTGGTTTTTGCTTTTGGCTCGTTCTCGGCTAATCTCTGCCCATTTGTGCGCATTTTATACACCGTACTGCCTGTGCGCTCGTTTACAATCGCCAAATCAATAATGACACCGTCCTGGATCTCAATTGAAGATACTACAAACTTATCGTAAGTTGTGTATTTGTTATTCTTTTGAGTGAGCTTGAATTTATCCGCTCCAATCCAGATGAACGGCGCAGTGTACAACTCCCTACCGATTCCGATGTTAAAGCACGCCCTTTTAAAGCTGTCGCTTGCCTGCCCTTTCTCTTTCTCGGTGTAGCTCTCAACTCCGACATCCTGTTTTGAAATCCACTGCTGTTTTTCAGCGTCCCAAATTGATACCGTGCAATATAAGTTGCCGCCGATTATCTCGTGCTTACGCTGCCAACCAGTCACGCCGAAAGTCTCATCGAGGATATTCATATCGACTCGCGCGTCCTTATACAATAGGAGCGTGAGTCCCTTTTCGTTTATCGTCGAAACGCGGCAATCAATTTCACTTGCTATTAAAGGTCTGAATTTCATTAAATTCACCTCATTTTATTGTAATGCTTTGGTTCGCCTGCAAATGTGCGCCTGCAATTTCCTTTCCTGCTTTTATGCGCTCTTTTATCAGGGTTTTGTTTGGCGTTTCCGATACTTTTGTTTTCATAAACTCAGCAGGGATTTTCTGCAAATCATCAATCACAACCTGTTGTGTTTCTCGCCGATATACCGTGTACGTTCCTGCGTTAAATTTTGTCGTGTCCATTGAGAATAAACAATCACCGAGTCGTGCTCTTAACCTCTTGATGTTGTTTTCAATTGCTGATTTCTTTGCGTTCAGCCGCTCAATCTCGGATTCGATTTTCTGCAAATCGCCTGCAAGCTCATTTTCTACAACGCAGTAGCCCTCTATTTTTTCGGCTATGCCGATACCCTCTAAAGTATCGGCATAAACCTCTCCGTCTATTTCACCGCTCGTTATGAGCTCATATAACTCTTTTTGCGCTGCGTTCATTTCATACAACGTCATGCTTCTTCCTCCTCGATATTGAAATGCTGTTTCAAACAATCTTCCGAGCAGAACGCCGCCCAGCGGTGATTATAATCTATTGCGGTAAAATATTTACTACCTTTTCTTATTTGCTCATCGCACCTCGCGCAAAATAAATCTGGTTCAGCGTTCGGGCAAGTAGGTGGGCAAGGATTAGCCCTGCAAACATCACACATAATCAACACCCCATTCTTCGGCTATCCGTTTAAGCTCAGCAAGTGCTGCCTTTGCCTTTGATAACTCCTCGCACTCTTTTCCTTCCGGGTACGGCTCGTATTCGTCTGCACATGCGGTAAAATCTTCATCATCAAGGCAGATAAGATATGAGATATTCGGGGGGTATGGCAATGCGCCGTCGGACCAACCGGTAGGATAAATCTGAACCTCAACGGCTGCGATAATTCCGCTAAATCTGACAGATACGCTCGGTTTATTGCCGGTTTTGTCTTGAAATGTGGCGTTTGGGTTGATCGCAAGCGCGAGATTAAATATCTGCTTAACAATCTCCCTTGTTTCCTGTTGTTGTTCTTTTAAAACTTTCTTTGTCATGGTGTTATCTCCTTTCTTTTTTAAGGGTTTTTTAAAATAATTAAAAACTTTTAATAACATTAACCTTAATTTCTTTCATGGTCGTTCCCCCTCCAATTAATATAAGTTCCGGATTTAATACGATTATCTGTATTAGGCGTCGATTCCTCGATGAACCAGTCGCGCCCCATTTTGACGGCTGGGATAGATCCGCGCTGTGCTTTTTGTCGCGCTGTTACGGGTGCGATTTTGTGAGATAACGCCCATTCCGCTATTGGTATTAGAGCCATAAGAACCTCCTTATCTGCGTTAAACCTCAACAATGTCGTATGGGTTCTCATAATCTATTTCATCAAGCTCAGTATTTTCTAAATCCTCAACGTAGTACCAGGCGATGAAGTGAGGATGATCTCCAAATTCGTCTGTTACTGAATCGTCCTCGAGATACAGCGCTACCCAAGCATTCGGATTAACTCTTCCGCTACGATATTCGATTTCAGCGTCGCGAGTGATTCTGTAAGTCTTGTCATTAATAGTGATTGTCATAGTGATTACCTCCGTTTTTTTGTGTTTGTTTTTAATCTCTTATCTTAATTATATTATACACCTTTAAAGATGTATTGTCAATACTTTTTTTAAATTTCTTTAGTTTTTGGTGTAAAAAAAGAGGTAAGAATTTTGTATAAAATAACGGACAAAGGGTTTCCCCTATATATAATTATATTATATTCTTTACTTTTTGTCAATATTTATTTTGATTTTTAGCTTGACAATTTTATTTGTCTATGGTACTATATAAGCACAACCACTTGTTTTATTAAATCGGAAAACAACTCGCTGTATATCTGTGAAAACCTCATCTCGTTATATTCTCGGGTTTTCTCGGGTTGAATATCGCAAACCTTTTTATAGAGGGTGCATTTGATGAGATAGAACAAGTACTCCTTTCTTTTTACAACCTGCGGTTTGCTACACCGCAGGTTGTTTTTTTATTTCAAATATCCTTCTTTGCTCAAATAATAAACGATAAGGTTATACACCCATTTTTTACACTGCCGCTGATATTTGTTGTTTTGCTCCCAACTTTGCACTGACCTGAGCGACACCCCAATAGTCTTAGCGAACTCAGCTTGCGTCATACCACACATTACCCTCAGCTTTTTTATATCCAATTAACTCACCTCCTTTGCTGAATCTTTAAGGATTTCAAGCACTTTTTCTACAGCATATTTGCCGTTTGAATTCAAATGCCTTTGCCACGCTGAATATCTCGGTGACCACCGGAACCCGTAGCTTTTTAGCACATCCCTGACATCTGCCGAGGGTTTATCGTCGAAAATGAGCTGAATGCGCATTGCTTCTGTGTTCTCAACGACTTTTAACCCTTCGATGTTTGTTGCCACGGTTTCATCCTGCGCAGAGGCTTTCACTTCTTCAAGCTCTTTTAATCGCTGTTTCGCAGTTCTAATCTTTGCATTGTTGTTTTGTAGGCGAAAAGAAGGAAACGGCACGCCATACATGTTATCAATAGTGACGTTGTCATATTCTCCGTCGCCGTAGCCCTTCAAAGTGCCGTGCTTTCGGAAATAGGCATTTACCGCTTTCATTGTCGCTTGCAGCTTTTCAGCTTTCTCAATCTTCGCTTTGAGCTTTTCGATTGCGTCAGAATCACTTGACTTGATTATGTTTGCAGAATTCGCAAGCTTTTTGATTTTTTCTTTGTAATCTTGCAGCTCGCCGTAAAGGGCGTAATGCTTGTCTAATGCGGCAACCTGTTTTTCTTTCTTTCGAACTGGAAAATTTGAGCCGCCTGCAATCATAATCGACGGGCAACGCATATCGATCGCAAACTGCTTGTTGTACCAGTCTGCAAGCCTTTGTGCGTACTTGTCAGCCATATAAAGCCCTTTTTCTTTTACTTCTTCCGGCAGTGACTCGGCGTAGCTGTATGCTTCGTCCACTTCCGATTTGTATTCCGCTGTTTTTTGTACCGTGCTTGTACTCAGACCGCGAATACATCGCTTTTGCATTTGCCGCTGCTTCCTCGTTAATTGTGTAGTATTTCATATCATCAATCCTTTCTCCCCGTGTTGCCGATAGGTCAGCTTATTTTTTTAATTTGTCATTGGCTCAATGTAAGTGTCTAATATGTCAAGCGTCTGGACAAATTCTCCATCTTCGTAATACTCAGCTTCTACGAGTTTTAAAACATCAAATTCGATCCCCATCACACTCCCATTCCCTTGAAATTTTTGTGTCCGACAATAATTTTTTTCTGCTTCAAAAATCTTTTGTGCTTCTTCTTTGCTTTCAGTCGACGCAATATTGTCGTAATACCAACCCGAACGATTGTCTGCAAAATCAAGCAATTTCTTCGTTGTGTAATGCGGGATTGCTCCGTAATGGATAATCTCAATTCTACTGTCTTTTACTACTTCGTATTTAATCATATTTAACACTCCTCGTTACTATTTACTGTTTTGTATTTCCTTCCTTATTTGTCTATCCTGCCTATCAATGCGTATAACGTTTCGTGGTCTTTCCAAGTGATTTTGTCGTTTTGATATGCTTTGTCAATCATTCCGCAAACTTCATCAATTGGTGTGCCTTTGGCTATCTCTTGAACTATCTTTTTAAACATAACGCTCTTCCTTTCTTTTTTTATCTGGTTGGTGGCTGTTACGCCGCCCCGTTTCCTTTATGTTTATTTTTCATTGACTACAATCTTTGTGGTGTAGCCCAACATTCTTAGCTCCCAATCTTTAATGATACATTCAACTTGGCTATAAGTTTTAATGTACTTTGCGTCTTTGTCTTTGCGTTTGCTGTTTTCGTTGTATGCTACGATTTCGTATCTCATGTTCAAATTCCTTTCTTTTTGAGGTTTCCCTCTCTTTATTACATCTATATTATATCACACTGTGATACTTTTGTCAATAGTTTTTTCAAAATTTTTTGAATTTTTTTACGAAAAAAAGGCAGGTGCTTGACCTGCCTTTTCGTTCATTCAAACCGCCGTTCGGGTGTTATTTGGATTTGGATTATATTTAATATACATTTTATTTAAATTTTCTTAAACTATAAATATACTTTACATTATTAGTTAAAAATTTCAAAGTGTACTTTTAATTTTTTAGAGCCAACTGCGCAAGACAATTAACAAAAAAGCATGATTTTTAACAACTGCCTGACGAATATTCAACGCAATTAAAATATATCTATGAA
>Ga0326513_10002211_pt1 | contig 14451 bp, 26 predicted proteins | sample 2_2465_0518_D_FD_203654 | JGI IMG/M metagenome (GOLD analysis project Ga0326513, IMG submission 203654) | Bovine rumen microbial communities from UC Davis, California, United States - 2_2465_0518 | ecosystem: Host-associated > Mammals > Digestive system > Stomach > Rumen | place: USA...
CTAAAGAAAACTTGGTCGTCCTCTTATACCAAAGACGAACTTCTCTGGCTGCAAAATTTTTATGACAATATTATTGCTACTCAAAACGTTTCCACGCCTATCCTTCAAGAGAAAGCTCGCGACTTCTGTGAAATTTAGCTTAACATAAAGAAAGGATTGCGCTCGGGACAAGACGTAAAAAAATTGATGGACGCCGCCGACAACATCGTAAAGACATACCACTTTGAAGCTAGCAATGCTAAAAACGCGGCTGACTTTGAGTCAGTAGGAGAACTTATGGTTTACTATGGTAAGAAAGGTTGGCATCCAAAATGGCACACCGAGCCGCAAGACTCTATTGACTTTATGATGCAAAACATTCAAAACTATTTGAAGAGATTAGTAATAAATGAAGGCAACTTTGCAGAACAAGTAGAAGACCGCCGCGCTCGTTACAATATGACTGAACGCCTTGAAGAAATTGAAAACGAAAAAGTAGAATTTGACGAGACCGCAAATATAGAGTATGAAGAAGAAGATGAGCTTTTAAGTGAGCTATAGGGAGGGGAGACCGATGAGTGAAATTCAATCTCCTGTCCTTCGTGATGGTATCCCCATAGAAAAAGGTGTAACCCTTACAACATAGTTCCTTGATGCTAATTAGGAATTATTTACAAATTATTTAAATTTATGGATACTGTATCCAGACTTAATGCTTGATGCTTTGCAAGATGTAGAAGATGCAAAGCATTGGCACTTATAGCCTTTTTAGCGCATAGCTTTAAGAGCTTGTATGCGCTATCGGTATCATTTTTGGACCGCAACTCGCGCTACCTCTAAATCATTTACTGCTTATCTTAGTTCTTTAGTAAAGGCAATTTTACTTCCGAACTCAAACATATTTATTGCTTCTGACGTTAAAGGCACTGTAATTAAGACCGCGGAAGCTAAATTTGAAGAGTTCTTTCGGCATTGGCCAATATTAAGAAACGAGCTTACAAATAGAATAGACGATGGTCAGAGTGGTCAAAAAAAGAGCGGAAATTATTATGAGCTGCATTTTAAAAACGGTAGTCATATTACAGTAGTTTCTAAAGATACCAGCCGCGGCTTACGTGCTACTGCTGGCATTCTGGAAGAGGCCGCGACCATAGAAGAAGATGACTATAATGAAGTGCTACTGCCGCAAATGAACGTTCCACGTCGTGAAGTTGATGGAACTTTAAATCCAGAAGAGCCTGTCTCTACACAAACCTTTATTACAACCGCGCGCGAACGTACTGTATTTATGTATGGTAAATTAATAGAATGCGCGGTTAATGCTGTTCTCCATCCAGAGGATTATTTTGTTTGGGGTTTGAGCTATGAAGTGCCGCTTTATTATGGAATTATTAATAAAAAGATGATGGAAGACTAGCGTAATTCCTCGACTATGAATGAAGAAAGCTTTTCGCGTGAGTCCCTATCTATTTGGACTGGTAATAATAAAGATGCTTGGTTGGATTCTAAGCGCATTAATTCTCGAAGAACTTTATTAAAATGTGAGAGAAAAGCGCAAGAGAATCCAACTAATCCAAATACTTTTTATGTGATTGGGGTTGACGTAGCTCGTTATTCTGCTAATACAGCCATTATGGTATTTAAGGTAATTCCTGGAAAAGAAACCTACAAAAAGAATGTTGTATATACAGAAGTAATCCATGGAGAAAACTATATTAGTTAGCAAGCTCCTAGATTAAAAAAATTAATTGAGTTATTTAAGCCGCGCGAAGTGGTTATAGACGGTAACGGCCCAGGCATTGGTTTATTAGATGCTATGGCATTACCATCTTCTGACTTCTCCACCGGGGAGCAATTTCCGGCATATTATGTATTTAATAATGAATATCATTTACCTCCGTAGAAAAGCACTCCTACTACAGAACCGATGACGGAGTATAATGCAATCATTTATGATATTAAAGCTGGCGCATCTAATGACGATGAAATCCATTCTAATTTCTTCGCGCAGATTAATAATGGTACAGTTTCATTACTTGCGCATGAGCGCGTTGTAAAAGAAAAATTATTAAGTACATAGAAAGGCAAGCGCATGACGCTCTATGATAGGCGTGTATTTTTGTTACCATATGAGATGACCTCGCGTCTCATTGATGAGTTAAATAATTTAAAATTAAAGCCTACTGGAGTTTAGAACCAATTTAAAATTGAACGTATTTCCCGTTCGATTGAAAAAGACCGTTTTTCTGCGCTTGAATATGGTTTATATCGTATTAAATATTATGAAGATAAAGAATTTAGATCAAGGAAAAAGAGAAATTTCAAAGACTTTATTTTCTTTAAAAAGCATGGATAAAGGGGGTGAAAAAGTTGGATTCAAATAATAAAGGAGATTTTAAAGCTTATAGGCGTGCGGTTTCATCTCGTGTTCCAGCTGACACTCGTAGTTATAAGAGATGGGGCTATTATAATACCAACCCTGTTGCGGATGATTTTACTCTAGAAGAAATTTTATAGATTATTCGTACTGGAGACCTAGAGTCTTTACGAGAATTATCACGATATTATTATCGTACTAATGGCGAGTACCGCAATAATATTGATTTCTTAGCTCATTTATTTCTCTATGAAAGTGTTATAATTCCTGTATTCTAGGAAGGTAAGGGGTCATAGACTCAAATAATTAAGTCTTTCTATAATGCGTGCGATTTTATAGATAAGTTAGATTTACCAACAACATTGGGCCGCATAACTACCGAATGGTTAATTACCGGTATTTATAATGGTATATTACGCGAGAAAAACGGTCAGGTTACAATTTAGGATTTACCTGTTGAATATTGCCGCACTCGTTTTAAAGACTTTAATAATTTAAATATTTTGGAATTTAATTTAAATTATTTTGAAAGGATAACTGATGACGCCCTCCGTGAGGAAGCTGTTGAAAGTTTTCCTAGCGTTGTGCAGAAAGCATGGCGGCGCTGGGTACGTGCAAAGCGCAGAGATGATCCATGGGTCGCTATTTCAGCCGCGCAAGGTGGCATTAGCTTATGTTTTTCTGGATTAGATCAAACGCCGCTTTTGGTTGCTAGTATCCCAGAACTAAAAAAATTAGATGATGCTACTAAACGCGAAGAAAAGCGAGACGAAAATGAATTATATAAATTACTAATTCAGAAAATGCCAATAGATTCCAATGGTGAACTTGTTTTTTAGCTTGATGAGGTTGCTGACATCCATGCTTCTATCGCTGAAATGTTAAAAGAAATTGATACTGTTGATGTATTAACTACTTTTGGTGACACAGATTTGGAAAGTTTACAAGAAAGTTCTAGTGCAACTTAGTCTGCTGATAGAATCGAAAAATATAGAAAAAATGCATGGGATGCAATGGGCCGCGGCGAAATATTATTCAATGCAGTTAATAGCTCCTCTATTTCTTATTCTATTAAGAAAGATGAATCTCTAATGAATGCTTATATGAATGTATATGAGGCACTCATTAAATTTTTCTTAAACGAACGCTTTTCTCGTAAGGGACTAACATTTGATTTCTAGATTTTACCTATAACTGTATTTAATCGTGAAGATATGCAAAATAGTTATTTACGTTGTGCCCAATATGGTTATTCTAAAATGTTGGTTGCGGCCGCGTATGGTATTAAGCAGAACAGTCAATTAAGCTTAATGGATTTTGAAAATGATTTCTTAAAGATGTCAGTTCGTATGGTACCATTACAATCTTCTTATACTACTTCTGGTGTCGAAGTGGCGAATGAAGAAAAAAGTAATTCGGGGACACAAAATACAACAAAAACCGCGTAGGCAAAAGACATCACAAATACGGGAGGTCGTCCAGAACTTCCTGATGAGAAAAAATCTGAAAAAACTTAGGCCAATATTGCGGCCCAAGGTTAAGGAGAATGAACATGGATAAATAGATACCGATTTATTTTGATACAATAATCCTTAATTCTCCCGCTCAAGAAGTATCTATGAATGGCGGCCCAGATATTGGCACTGGTAGTAGATTAAAAGTTGCAGTTTTTAGCAAATACGCTAATCGCAATGGCTCTTATATTACGGACGAATATGCCTAGCATTTAATTGAATCCGCAACTCACGGCGATACGCCTATTGTAGGCTTTTTCGACCCGGAATCATAGAATTGGGCATCCCATACAGGACCAACCTTAGCGAATGCATATGGTTATGTAGAAGACTTTATAGGTTGGGAGCCACTGACTGATACGGATGGAGTTACTCGTGATTATGCAGTATTTTCAATTGTAATTTTTTCTAAATACTACGAAGAAGCCCGTAAAATTCAAGGTCAGAATCAGTCAATGGAACTAGATATAAATACTATTAAAGGCGATTGGGCTGACTTTGATGGGGTCGAATATTTTGTATATACGCAGGGTGACATGTTAGGATTATGTATTATAGGAACTCATGAACCTTGCTTTTCAGTATCTCATTTCTTCTCTAAAGAAGATAATTCTTATAAAACGCAATATGAAAAATTTGCTGTACTTTTATCTGAACTAAAAGAGAAGGTAAAATAGGCTGAAAATAACACAACGGGAGGAGAACATCCGATGGAGAATTTTGAAAATCAAGAAATAACCGAAGCGACTGAAGTTGTCGAACCGGTTGCGGCTGACTCTCCAGCTGAAGAAACTCCTGAAAAGATTGTAACTAATTTTGAAGAAAACGGCGATAGTGATGTTACAGTGGACACTAATATTACAATAGATGCTAGTGTTATTAATCTTGATACTTCTATTGTGGCTGAGGAAACGCCCGCAATTAAATTTGAGGAAGAACCAGCAGCACCAGTAGAAGATAATCGTGTCGCTGAACTTGAGCAGCAATTGTTTGCAGCTAATGAGCGTATCACTGAGTTAGAATCTTTACAGCAAAAAATTGAAGAGCTTCAGACGCAAAATGAGTAGTTACAATCTACCGTAACTACCTACGAGGCTAAGATTAATGAATATGAACTAGCCCGTAAAAATGAATTAATTGAAAAATATGAAAAAGTTCTTACAACTGAAGAAATTGCACCAATTAGAGAAGGTGTAAAGGACTTTTCCTATGATGAATTGGAAGGCAAGTTAGCAATTATGTTTGCTAAGCAGCGTTTAACTGATAATGACGTGCCTGCGGAGAAGGTACCGCTACCGGAGCAGCCTGAATCCCAATTCGCTTTATTAATGAAAAAATATCGTAAAAAGTAAGGAGGAAGATGGATATGGCTTTAACACGTTTTCCACTAGAGCAATATGCTACTCTAGAATTAAATCAAGTCGCCTTCTCCAAGACTGGCATGGTCGTTTCTCAGACCCCTCTAGGAGAGAAGTTTGCCGAGGGCGCGAATAAGTATGGTGTATGTGAGAATGGTATGTGGGTCGTAGCTGACAAGTCCAAGGGCTATCTAGACGCTCCTGCCGCTGCCACTGACACCCCTATCGGTATTGTTTATACCGCTGAAAAAGAATATGATATGTATCACTATGGTCTAAAGACCTTTGGCCGCAAGGTTGCTGGCGATTATCCTCGCGTGGGCATTCTAAATCTAGGCGACACTGTAACTACCAATTGCTTACAGTATGATACCGCTGAATTCGCTACTGTTACTGCTTTAGAGACCGCTCTAAATGCTTTTGCTACTACCCCCGTATATGTAGTGGCTGTAGCAGGTTCCCCTGTTCCAAAGCTAACCAAGACCCAGCCCAATGGCGGCACTTATGGTAAGGTTACCAAGTATTACACTGTACCTAACGGCGAAAAGGGCGTTAAGTACGAGATCGTTAGTCTATAATGGAGGTGCGAGCTATGAATAATCTTAAGATTCTAATGAACGGCGTGTTTGGCCGCAAGGTACCCGCTGAGTTCGCAGCCGAAAATTATGACTACGAGGCTGCGCTACATGATGAGCTAGTAAAGCTACTTTGTGATGAAAAGGGCCATATTAATCGTTACAAGTTCGAGCGCAACAAGTATGACCTATTTGAACTACTTTCCCAGAACCTAGAGGAAGTTCTTCCTCAGAGTATTCAGTCTGCTTTAGACTTCTTCACTGAAGTTGTTCGTGTGCCACAGGGCTCTCGTCTTGAGTTCCGTGTAACTCGTGGTAAGCAGCGTGGTAAGCAGTTTGTTACCCGTGCTACCGAGTCTGGTAACTATGAAGCTTTCCGTCTAGACCGTGACCGTTTTGATATTTGGACACAGGCTATCGGTGGTTCTGGTATTATTGACTTTGAGCGCTATCTAGACGGCATTGAGAGCATTACCGATGTTTATGAAGTAATCAATGCTGGTATGGTCGATCGTATTTTTGAAATGGTTCAAGAAGCCTTACTACAGACTTGGAAGCTAGCTGGTCGTCCACAGGCTAACAAGGTTACTGTTACTGCTTTTGACCCTGCTGCTCTACGTAAGCTATGCTCTGTAGTCGCGGCTTATGGCACCCCTGTTATTTATTGCGCGCCTGAATTCGCTTCTGATATGGTAAATGCTATTGTTTATAATAGCACCACCAAGATTTCTGATCAGGATATGATTGATATTCGTGAGCGCGGCTATATTGGCAAGTTCTATGGCGTATCTGTTGTAATTATGCCACAGTCCTTTGTTGATGAGACCAATACTAAGCTCGCTATGAACCCCTCTTTTGCTTATGTTATTCCTACTGGCAAGGAGAAGCTAATTAAGCTAGGCTTCGAAGGTTCTCCTTATTTCCGTGAGTGGGAGCATGAGGGCGACAATGGCGTTCAGCTACAGGCTTATGTCAAGGTTGGTTGCGCTGTAGTTTCTACTCCTAATTACTGGGGTATTTATTATAATAGTGCTCTAGATCAAGACAGTGGCTGGGCTGCTTATAACTCTGCATTAGTTAATGGCTAATATATATAAATGGGGTGAGTGAATTTACCACTCACCCCAGCATTAGAGGTAAAAGGAGGATACTATTATGATTAAACTTAAGAACATCGGTTCTTCTACTGTGATTGTAGTTCTACCAGATTTGCGGTTTCGTAGAGAACTAAAGCCAGGTAGAGAGATTCCAATTACAGATGAAGAATATGAAAATATGACTTTTGATACTGGAATTAATACATTGGTACGCAATCATTTTATTCAATTCTCTGGTGTTGATGAAGATAAGCAAATGATTGACGCTGATGAAAAGGTATATGACGCGGCGACCATACGTAAGATGTTAGAGACTCAGGATATTACTAGTTTTGCTAAATTTATTCCTACTGCCGCTCCCGCTGAAAAAGATACAGTCGTAAAGCTAGCTGTAGAGCTTGGCGTTACGAATAGCGGTTTTGTTACTTTAATCAAGAAGTATTGTGATGTTGACGTTATTAGCGCGATTAACACACAACATTTGGTTAATGAATAATGGCAACACCACTGCATAAAATATACGATGCTTTTTTAGCTCGTATTACCGCCGACGAATGGACTCTTGAAGAGGAGCTTGCCATAGTTGAGCGGGATTGGCAAGAGCTTCTAAGAATGGCTATTTTTCGCTTTAAGTACCCACGAGTATCACTTGAAATTGAATCAAGTGAAGAAGAAAATGAGAGCGGATTGCAAGCAATGCAATTCATTAATGATTTAACTAATGATGAAATTCAATTATTAGCTTTATATATGAAGCATGAGTGGATTAAACGATGCATTGCTAGTTGGGAGAATATTCGGTAGTTGTACGCTGATAAGGATTTTTCACAAGCAAACCATTTAGATAAATTAAATAAACTAGAGGCTGCGGTGTAGTTAGAAATTCATCGCGCCGAAGGAGTATATGACAGATCGCGCGAAAAACGACCCGCCGATTTGTTTAAAAAATTAGCAGGTAAAAAGAATGTCGTATGATGTTACTTTTGAGGGCTACAAAAATAAATTAAAAGGTCGTTTATATGGTTTGCTATGTGAAAAAGAAAAGGATGGAGAATGGGAAAAATTTTTGGATTCTATTATTCTTGAAGTGCGCGGGCTTGGCGCCAATTCAATTAACTGGTGGCCATTGCTTGGCAAATTGTCTATTTTAAAATATTTATCGTATGAACATTTTAGAAAGACAATTTTTGAATGTATGAATCTTATAGGAGATTTAGATATACCAGATGAGTTATCTTGATACATATTTTTCTCGTGTAAATCATCTTGGCGAAACAACTGCGGAACGTATTAGAAGTGGCGGCATTCGTTCCTTTTGGAAATGGCTTGCCGAATCGCCGCACACTGTACGTAATCTTTCAGTAGAGAGAGGGCTTTATTTTGATGGTATAATTTTAACCAGTAAAGATAAAGAATACTAGAAAATAATGTTTCTTAATGTTAGCAATAATGTGCCATTACAAGTTGGCGATATTATGAATTGGACTCTTGATGACGGCTCTATAGAAAAATGGATATTGATTTCTGAAGAAAAAAAGACTAACGGAACATATCGCACCTTTTCTATAGTTAGATGTAACTATTTATTAAAATGGATAGATTCTAATGGACATTTACAGTCGTCATGGAGTTACACAGTTAGTTCTGTAGATTCTAAAATTAAAGGCAATTATCGTACTTGGAATAACTTAATTACGCCGCAGCCAAATAAGTACGCGGAAATTCTTATGCCGCGTAGAAAGATTGACCGTGCAACTAATTTTATTATTGAAGAAGAGTCATGGCAAGTTATTGAATACGATCATACTAGTGTCCCAGGAACAATTTATTTATCTCTTACTGAGAATAAAATTAATTTAATTTACGATAAAGACGGCATTGCTGATACCGACAAGCGCGCACACTATGAAGTCTTAACTGCGCCGGTAACTCAAGTATTTACGATCAATTAGCCAATTGAGCCAATATTTACTATTACTAAAAATGGTTATCCGATTTAGGAGCCTAGAATAGAATATATTTCTTCTGACCCAAAGGTCGCCGCGGTGCAAGACGGGGTCTTGACGGCGACGGGAGAAGGAGAGGCGAAATTGCAAATTAAGCTTCTTGATTGTGATGACATCGAGCCAGATGAGCTATACATAGATATTAAAGTTAGCTCTGGTTCAACTGAATTTAGTTGTTATATTGATGGCCCTGACAAGTTGCGGCTTGATAGAAGTAGTACATATACTTTGGTTAGTAGTACTGGGGACACTATAAACAATGTAGTATTTAGCGTTTCTAATTTACTCGCATCTGTGTAGGCATTAGAATAGAGCGATAGCTGCTCAGTGCATGCTAATGCAGATAATGAACTTGGAGAAGTAATTTTGACCGCAAGTATTCCAACCGCAGGATTAGAAGAAGACTAGTGGCCAAAGTTTACTAAGACCATTACTATTATTCCATTGTGGTGAGGTGATTAAATGGCTTTAGAAACACAACGTCACTTTACTGCGATGGGTGAAAATACTTTCTTAATCGCAAATAAATTAATGCAGAATTAGAAACTATGTCGTTTATTAAAATATCAAGTTCGCGATCCGTTGGACAAAAATAAATACAAGGATGTTGACGGATCAGATTTAATTAATAAATAGATTTTGATTGTTCCGAAAATTTATGATGATAGCACAGAAAAAATGTCTTATGTAACTGCTATTTTTGATAGCTTTGTCGTGAATATGCTCAATCCAGAATTTAAGATTTCGACGTTAAGATTTGACATTGCTTGCCCTTATGACGAATGGCTTTTAAATGAGCGATCTTTGCGGCCATACTTAATTATGTAGGAGATTGATACTATGTTCAATGAAGCAAAAATGGTTGGTATCGGTACGTTATAGTTTTATCGCGCTGATAACTTAACACTCTCTCCTTGGATTGGCGGCTATTCAATGCTATATAAGATTAATGAATTTAACTGATAATGAGATCCTTAAATTTTAGAAAGGATCACCAATATTATTAGATGATGTCTGTGCTATATATCCTGCAAAATTGGGTGAAATTGTAGATTTAGGATATGAGAAATTTTAGCAATACTTAAGTGTAATAACCATGGTAAAGCCGCCACTTAAGGAAGATATGGATAAAGAATTACGGGAAATTTTAAAGAATGTTACAGACTTTCAATATCTTATTCTAATGGCAATGATGGATTAGAAATTGAATAGTCTTTTAAAAGAAGCTTTTTAGTTCTTTATTCATGATACAATTATTTTTTCATTAGAGCCTGCACAAATTGTGGTTGGGCCTATTGAAGAAAAACACTTACTAACAGAAGATAACTTTTACGATTTTCAGCGTATTATTCGTAGAGCATTTTTCCTCGAAGTCGAGGGGGAAGAAATTGTTATTAGTAAAGATGACAATCCAGAAGTTGCGGCTTTAAAAATGAAAATGCGTGAAAATCGAGAAAAACTTCGTAAAGCTAAGGCTAAAAAAGCCTAGCGAGAGCATAGTGACCTAAAGTTATCAGATTTAATTGGTAGTATGACAATTAATAATTGTGGATTAAATATGGTAAATATTTGGGATATGACTTACTATGCTTTTTATGACTAGCTAAAACGTATGGGCTGGCGCGACCAATTTAATATTAATAATTAGGCGGCGATGGCAGGTGCAAAATTAAAGAAGTCTCAATTAAAGCACTGGATGCGTTCTATAGCTAATGATGATAAGAATGATTAATGGAGGTAATTCGATATGGCTGTAAATATTTTTGATAAATATGGCATTAAAGAAGTAGCCAATGTATATTTTGAAGCCCTAGATAATGATACAGCTGCTGGCGTTTATGCTGGTGATATCGTACTATATCTAGATACTCTAAAGGTTTCTACTATTGAGACCACTGCTGAGAATGTCGCGGCCCAAGGTGGTTGGGGCAATCCTAAGCTAATTCAGTGGGACTATGGTAAGGAAATTAACTTAACTCTAGAAGACGCTTTAATTTCTCTAGAGTCTTTACGCTTTATGATGGGCGGTTCTATTAAAAAGCCTTCTAGTTCTGGCGATAAGGTTCTCGTGCATCGTACTGCTGAGGTTACTGTTAAATCTGACGGGAGCCTTCCTGCACTAGAAGATCGTGAAGGTAACAAATTTGAGATTACTGCTAGTCCAGATAAGCCAATTCGTTTAATTAATTTAGGCCCAGCTACTGGTGAGCGTGGTGCTAATGCAGCCGCGGGTACTCGTACTCAACTTACTAGTGGTAAGTGGGGCAAGAATGGTATAAAGGGTGTTAGCTTTAAGAATCCTCTGGCTGGTCTTAGTCAAGAAGTCTCTGCTCTACCTGGTGACCGTATCCGTGCTTTCTGGGTGGAAGAGGTTGCTGCTGATTCTACGACTTCTGCCGTAGAAGTAACCATTTCTCCTGATACTTTCCCAGGTACTTATAAGGTAGTTGGCGACACCTTTATGCGTTCTGAGAAAACTGGTAAGGATGAAATGTTCCAGTTTGTTATTAATAAGGCTAAGGTCACTTCTGACGTTACTATTACTCTAGAAGCTGAAGGTGATCCTTCTACATTTGAGATGACTCTTAATGTATTACGTGCCTCTAATGATGATGGTGAGAATGAGATGATGAAGCTAATTCGGTATACTACCACTGGAGCTGGTGGAGACGCTAGCGGAAATGACATCGGTAGCTTATCTGCTGCTGAGAGCTGATAATAATAAAAGGTCAGAGACCGCGGGTCTCTGACCCTTTATTTTTTTAGGTGATGTAAATGATTGATCAATATTTTGGGGTAAAAGAATTATATGAAGCTGTATTACGCGCTAAAACTCCAATGCAATTTGGCTCCCGTATGGTGGAAGCAGATGAACCAGTCCTTTACTTTGAAAATGTTAGTATCTCAACGCTATCTGAACGCAATAATACAATCATGGCTCGCGGCGGCTGGTCTAATATGCCACGAGTTATTTGGGAAGACAGGTCAGAAGTACGATTTTAGTTATCGGAAGGAATTTTATCTTCTATTAGTATGAGTATATTATTAAGTACTAATATGGTTGAAAGAGGCAGTAATACTTTGAGTGTCCCAAAACGTGAAGGGCCATTTGAATTGTAGCCTTATGAGAACCCAGAAGATAATAAAGTATATAACGTATTTTATATCCAACATTTACCAATTTCTTATCCAGATAAAAAAACTTTTATTTTTAAATACAAGCGTGATGTAGCTTAGCAAAAAGTATATGGCAAGCTAATGGGGCAAAATGCTTTAGGCTTTTATAGAGTCGCGGTTTTTGAAGATAAAAATTTATAGATAAATGCGGAGGAGAATGGTGAAAAATACGTGATAGACTATTACTATAAGTATGATGACACCGCATTGCTATATACGGTTCAGAAAGAGAGATTTAATGGATTGTTTACTCTTGAGGGTAAGTTTTACTCCAAGGATGAAAACGAGGGTTTGGATTATACAAATTTATTGTATATGCCAAAAGTAAGAGTTGTAAGTGATATAAACTTACGCTTGGGAGAAAGGGCTGATCCAACAGTAGGAACCTTTAATATCATTGGTTTACCAGTTAATACTAATGAGAATACAGGTTTAATAGTAGAGATAACTCGTCTGAATAGTGATATAGACGGAGATTTATAATAGCCACTTCTTCACAGAAGTGGCTCTTTTTTTTATTTGTGGAAAAAGGAGATGAGGGCTATGAATAATGAGGCTGGCTCTATTGTCATATCAGTGAAAGCGCGCGTCGAAGGCTGGGAAAAAGAGTTAGAAGCTATGAAAAAGGCTATGGCTAATGTTGATATTAGCGGCGGGCTAGGAAAGAAATTAAAAGGAGAAATTGACTAGTTAGAAAAAGCTATAACGCAAATGGCAAGACATATGGATGTGCGTATTAGCTCAGAATCAGGATTAGTTAAATTTCATGATTAGATAGATAATATTGACTTAGCGTTTGGACGTGTTGGAGAAACTTTTCGTAGTTTAACTTTTGATAATTTAGATCTGACAAAAGTTAATGAATAGACAGCACAATTAGTAGCGCAACTTACGGCTGCAAAAGGAGCAGCAGATAAAATTGGTACTGGTGATTTTTAGGCCATTTTAGAGGAAATGTTTAAAAAGTCCGATAAAATGCGTTAGTTATTTGCCGATTTTAAATTAGACCCTACACAAATGGGTTTAGATACCTTTACAGCGCAACTTGATGCTGCTATTGAGTAGGCTAAACAAAAAACTGTTGATTTAAGAGCAGAATTTGAAAGGTTAGAACAAGAGCAAAAAGCGCTTGAACAAACAGCTTCTACCTCTCGTCAGCAGGCAGCTGGTATAGATGCTAAAGCGATTGTTAGTTAGATGTTTGGTAGTACTAATGACTTATAGGGCCTTTCTGCTGACTTTAAAGCTAAATTAGAGACTACATTAAATAGTTTTTTAGCAGATATTCAATTAGATAAGACAACGGTAGGAAAGGGATTAATGACTCAGTTGTCACAGATTTTAAGTTCAACTGATAATGGTCAGATAGTCCGTGAGATGAGTACCTTTGCGGATTAGTTAAAAACAACTATTAACAAGACGCTAGGAACAACCTGGAATCTTGATACTATTTATTCTTCAATGGCAATTGCTAGTAATGGATTATTTTCTGGGAGCACTGAGGTACAAAAGGTTTTTAAACAGTTTGAATAGTTCTTTTCGATTGATCCTAGTAAAATAGATACTATTCGTGCAGCTGTTGAGCAATTATTTAATACTTATAATAATTTAGGCTAGACAGGAGATACTGCCGCTAATATAGAAAAAATAATGCAAATTTTCCAATAGAAGGGAGCAGCCTAGGGTCTCTAGAATATGATTAATCTACTCGAGTAGTATAGAAAAAAGTTAGAAGAAACGGGCGCATAGGCGGAATCTGATGCTGCTAAACTTGGTATGCAAAAAGTGCAAGTGTAGGCAGAGCGTTAGGCGCATAAAAGCGATGCGACAAGACTAATTAATGCCAAAGGTATGATTGTCAATAATCCACAGATTAAAGCCCTACAAGAATAGTATGCTAAAGCTATGTAGGAAATTGCGCGATTAAAGCAAGAGATTGAAACATTACGGTAGAATATGCTTACTGGCGTATAGAAAACAGGCCCAGGGAAAAATGAAACTGAAGAGTAGTTGAAAGCTAATGCTAAAGCAACAGCAGAGTGGACTGCATAGTTACATCAAGCAGAAAAAGCAAAGGAAATGCTTGGAAAGTTAAGTGGCGTTTTATCACGCTGGTTTAGTGTCTATGCAGTTATAAGAATGATTAATAACGCGATTAAAGAAGTAATCAACACTGTAAAAGAATTGGATAAAACTATTACAGATATTGCAATGGTTACTAACATGACTTCCGATTAGTTATGGAAATCAATGTCTTCATATGTGGCTCTCGCGCAGCAATATGGTGCTTCTGTATCTGGCGTATATAAAGTTTCTTAGCTTTATTATCAGCAAGGTTTGGAAACAGCAGAAGTTATGACTTTGACAG
>Ga0326513_10002212_pt1 | contig 14444 bp, 12 predicted proteins | sample 2_2465_0518_D_FD_203654 | JGI IMG/M metagenome (GOLD analysis project Ga0326513, IMG submission 203654) | Bovine rumen microbial communities from UC Davis, California, United States - 2_2465_0518 | ecosystem: Host-associated > Mammals > Digestive system > Stomach > Rumen | place: USA...
GATGGATTTTTACTTCATTATTTTTTCTATGGATTTTAATTAAATCCATATCACCACAGACAGCTTCTAATTCCATTATATCTAATGGAGATTTAGATTTGAAAATTAACTTGACCTTAATAGGAGTAGGATATTCTTTTCCACCTACGTTTAAAACCTGACGAGTAGTTTTATCTTCAGTAATTGAAGGACCTTCAGAATTTATAATAACATTCTGTAAAGTTGTATATCCGTAAATATCATCAAGACTACTATCTAAGAAAATAGTACCTTCTGAATAATGAGATTTATCTTGGTCTTCAACACCACCATAGACAGTTTGATCTTGACCATCCATGTTTTGTGTGACGTATTGGAAGTTCCAAGTACCATCTAAGTATCTAGATTTTTTAATTATACCAACTTTATATTTTATCTGCATGTTATACGTCCCATACACTTAAACTATCAAAACTCTTCTTATCAAGAACTTCAAACTTAATCTTTGGAAAATCATTCTTACACTGATTTTGTAAGCCAGATAGGATATAAATCTTTCTGATAATTGGATTTTTCAAGACAAGATTTTCTTCTCTCTTGTTATTATTCTTGATGTGCAAATTTAATTCATTCTGATACTTCTTTAATTTAGCACATCCTTCTCTAGTCATATATTCGATTGCTCTCTGAATTTGTTCTTTATTTGCAGATTTGATGAATGACTCATAGTCAGTTGTATCAAGAATCTGTTGTTTGAAATAATCGAAATCTAGAGCTAATTGATTTTTACCAGCTTTAATAACACCTACGTTATTATCATTTATCCAATTATTTATATTATCATAATTCCAAAGGAACTTCTTGAAAGCTCTTGTTTTCAAATCTTTAATTTCATCTCTGAATTCAGGAGAATAGGTTAAGAAATCTGTCCATTCTTTTGCATCATCATTCTTGACAACTTTATCTACGAATTCAGAATAAGTCTGCATACCTTCAATTTGAATAATACATTCCAATTTATTTGTTGGGTTATTAGCATTATTCCATAGCCATTGTGGATTTAATGAAACGGATAGCTCGGAAGCGCCCTGGATCATTTTTAATGTGCTTATCAAAGAACTATAAGCACACTGATAATAACCTACCAGAGTAGCTCTATTCATCATAGAGGATAGACTCTTTTTATCCATAGGAAGAGTTGTAGCATTAACATTAAATAATTCACTAAAATTTACCATTATTTTCCTACCGTTTTCAAAAATTCTCTGACTTTATCTAATTGTGGAATTTGTAAAATAATTCCATCACATAAGTCATTCCAAACATCACTTATTCCATTATACCACATTATGAACCACCAATAGTTAGTAGTTCCATAACATTTCTGAGAAATCAAATCTGGACGTCCAACTTCTTCGTGTTCTACTTGAACATAGATTGGATCTCCGAAATCAAAATCCGTTTGTGTAAATGAACCTAAATCATATTCATTTACTCCATTAGTTGTATATTTATCTAAATATCTAGTTCTTGAAGTTATACTTTCCATATTCTATTTATGAACATAAATATACTATGGCAATGAATCGTTTAGAAAGAAATGGAAATCCTCAAGAATTTGCAGGTAATAACTGTTTTCATCTTAGAACTATAGATGATAATAAAAATGTTATTACATTAACTGGTATTTTAAAAGAAATGCCAAGTTTTGGTTTATCTACAGAATGGACAGAAGCACCACGTGCAACATTCGGTAAAAAGATACAAGAATTCTTTATGAGTGATTTAGTTAACACAGCATCATTCTTATCTGGTGGTGTTAATACTACACAATTATTAAATGATGAATGGTCATCAAGAATGTATGCAGGTACAACAAATAAGGACATTACCTTAAATTTTAGAATTTATCCACAAAATACATTGGGTCAAACTGATCCAAATACTTGGTTAGAAAATCTTTCTAAATATGCAACATCATCAGGAGCAAGTACATTAAATCTTGGTACCTTAGAACAAAACATTTTAAACACTTTATCTGCTGCAAAAAGTGAAGGTAATAAGATTGGAACAGAATTGTCTAATTTAACTTCAAATACAGCTGGTGATGCAGAATCTGAACATAATCAAAAAGAACGAAAAGAAAGAATTTATAGAATTGATACTAGAATAGAAGAATTTTTAACTAATGCAATTAATGATGTAAAACCAGTTTTTATCAATACAATGTCCGGTCAAAAAATAGAAGATTGGACAGGTAAAAAAGCTGAAAAGGAACAGACAACATTAGATATTGAAACTATTATAAATGGTGTTAAAATTGAAATTACTAGTAATGAAAATTATAGTAGTGCTGATGATGTTGAATTAGATGATAATGTTCCATTTAAATTTCATTTTGAATGGGCACAAAGAAATGGTGGTTCATCAGAAGAAACTGTTGATGCAAAAACATTTGATACAACTACATGTCAATTAGATGTTGATTCTATTATTGATGGTTTAACAGAAGATAGTGACTGGGAAGATGAAAATCAACAAGTTGTTGGTATGGATCATGTAAGAGATTATTTTAGAGCTGTGTTGGAAAATATCAACAAGCAAATAAGAGATGGTAATCTAGATTTTGATGCAAATTTTGAAAATATAAAAACAAACCATAGTGCACTTGTCGAATTAGAAAAAACATTAGCTTCAAAATATGCTACAGAAGATAGATGGAATGAAGTTGATTTCTTAGCAGCACGTCTATGGCAGTTAGATATTTTCCGTTTCATATTTAAAAAGCCAATTATCGTTGCGATAACTGACTGGAAAGTGACACCATCTCTTGAAATGATGGGTTCTCAACATGCTTATTATGATTTCAGTATTACTTGTAGACCTGACCAAATAAAGTCTTTACCACGTTGGAAAGATATAATTAAATACGAACCTCAACCAAAAGTAGATTAAAGCTTTTGTAATTTATTTAATTTCTTAAATATCTTAGACAATTGAGTATAAGATAATTTTTGGTTAGTTTCCATATTGATTTGAAAATCAACCCATAATGGATTGTTTTCTGGACCACATGGAACTGAAGGAGTAAAACTCCAATCTTTAATTATCCAGTCTACATCATCAGCGGCTTGAATTAAATCACCATAAGATAAAGTAAATGTTGCAGTACCTCTAGAATTTGTAGACAATTTTATTATTTTTTCTGCTATTGTATGAATTGTTTTTAAAGCTTTTTCTGATAATTGACCATTACTTTCTGCAACAGAATTTAATTCTTTTCCTAATTCTTCACCTGCTGTTTTTGCATTCTTTAAAGCACCAACAATATTATCAATTTCATTTGTCAATGAAAATTCCATCATTGGTGAAGTTAAGAAAGTTAACCATGGAATAATGGTCATATAAGAATTTGTATTTAGAAAATTTGCTTTATAATAAGCTCTAAATTTTATTGCAACAGAAAGTGATGAACTATCTTTAGGAACTATTTGTGTCCATTTATCAGTAGAAGCGTTAGAATTAAATACAGTACCAGAGAACATTTTAAATGCTTCTGCTCTTGTAAATTCTTTAATTGAAGCAACAGCTTTTGCACCTGGAGATTCTCCCCATTCAGTAGCATAACCTAATTCTATTGCATCATCTGCAATACCTTTAATTTCCATTATTCTTTGACCTTGGATTTCAGGTAATTGTTTTACCGCACCATTATATGATCTTGTAGATAAGCCAATTTTAAAAGCGCATGACGTAGCCTTATGTGTATTTGACACATCTGTAGAATCTTGATCATGTGTATAAATGCTTAAACCCATAGTTTACCTTAGAATATATTAAACAATCCACCTTTCTTTTCACTAGCAACTTCAATCTTCTTATCTCTAATTTCTCCAAGAATTTTGACCATTTGTTCAAAGACTTTATTATAATCAATGGGAGCATTTTGTTCTTCTATTGATTCACTAGCATTAGAACCATCTGTTGCAACTGTTTGTGCAAACATTGAAGTTCCTTGTGGTGCAGCTTGACCATTCTGTGGATTTACACCAAAGAATTTAGCAGTGACCATAGTTGCTGCAGCACTTAACATAATTACTTCACCCAAGTCTTTAATCTGTTTTAATACAGCATTCATTTTAGACTCAAACAAATTCATCTTTTGCTGTTCCATATTATTATAAGCATCTGCAGAGACACCTAATGCACTTGCTGCTTCTTCAGATACAGGTTCTTCTGCTTCAGCTTCTTTTTCTTCAGAACTAAAGAAGTCTTTAATTGCTCCTGCAATACCTGTAATCAATTTGACAACCAAATAAACTGGATTCAAAGACATTAAGAAATCAATAACAGCTTTACCAACAGGTGCTAAGAATTCAACAAGTGTTCCAGCAATATCTTTTATAATATTCCATGCAGCAGATAAGAATGTTGTAATTACATTAGCAATCATAGGAACAATCATTGATATAACTTTAATAAGTCCATAGATGATTAAACCAACTAATGCTACAATAGCTATAACTGCAGCAGCGATTAATAGATACTGCATTGCTGCCATTGCAATCTGGAATACAATACGTGCCATATCAGCGATGAACAATGCAACAGCATGGATCAACTTCAATCCAGTCACAATCATTTCTTTAATGAATTTACCTAATTCACATGCTAAAGCATAAGCAATTCTTGCCATATCAGCGGTATGACGAATAACAGCCATTGCAAAGTCTTTGACTATATTAGCCATCTTAGAAACGTGTTCTGCTACACTCATAGCCATTTCTTTAACAACTGCACCAATACGAGAACCATGAACAACTGTATTCATAGCATTCTCATTTGTTGTAGTAAACATTCTTGCTGCATGGTGAATTGTATCTAAAGTCCATTTCTTTAGAGCCATGGCTTTATTGATTGCAAATTCTTTTAATGCAATTGCTTTCTTTAAAATCCATTCTTTCATGATATTAGCTTTTTCTAATACCAAGTTTTTCAACTTTATTGCATGTTCTTTTAGATGTAATTTCTTAGATAACAAAACTGCACCATGCCATAGCTTCTTACCAAATGTAAGAAGTAATTTTACATCATTAAAAATTTTACCAGTCAACACTCGCCAAGCTAATAATATAGCAGCGAATATACCTATAGCATACGCTTTAACTTTTGCTGAAGCAGTTTCCCAGAAACCAATAAACAATGCACCAAAGATTAATACCCAAGGAAGAATTTCTTGAATAAATGCGGCAATCCATGCAACAGGTGATAAGAATTTCTTTAATATTGCTTTAACACCATTAAAGAAACCTGAGAAGTCTGGTCCACCTTTCTTTTCTTTTTCTGGTTTTACTATTTCTTTAGGTTTTTCAGTTGCTTTTACAAGATTATCAATCTTTGCTTCTCTTTCACTCTTAACAATTTCAGTAGTCTGATTTGTAATTTGCTGAACATTATTACCCATATTGGTAATAGCTTCTGTCATCTTTTCTTGTTCAGGAGTAATTACTTCAGCCAAAGCATTGATTGATTCACTAGAAATCATTAAAGGTTTTGTTTCTGTAGTAGGTTCTGCAGTAACTAATGCTTTAGCACCTTGATCTTCATAACTCAATAGACCAACAATCTTTTCATTTTGTTCTTTTTCTTCTTGTTTTAATTCATCAAGAGCATCAGCAGTACTTGATGCAACAAATTCAACTAAATAACCAATCTTATTTAGAGTTTCATTAATTTTAGCAGTAGATTCATATTCAGCTTCATTTAAAGCCTCAACCATAGGCACAATGGCATACAAGATCTGAGTTAGATCTTTTTCCATCATCTTGCTGTTCTTTAATAGTTCAGCATTAGTTGACACATTACTTTGGTCAGACTTAGAATTTATCCATTGTGTGATTGCATTTGCGGCCATCTACTACCTCTAAATTATTTATAACCATTCCACGGATGCTGGAGTTGATTCTTCATCTAAATAGGAGTATCTTCTACGTTGATTCATTGAAGTTGATTCATGTTCTACAGGCATATCATAATTACATGTATCTACTTCAGTATAAATTCTATCTTGTAATTTTCTTCGTGGATTTTTACTCAATGCTCCCCATGCTTCTGAAATAACTTTCTCTTTTTCAGGAAAATTATTACATTCGTCATCATCTACCATTGACTTATAATAATCTTGAATTCGCTTAGCTTCTTCATTTCGTATTTGTTTATTCAATGCTTCTTGTTTTATTATCTCAGCATCTCTAGAACCTTGGTCAGTTCCATTTTGTTTCTGTAATTTATTTGCACATTCAAAACTACATGTAGGACTATATCCTGCAGTATAACCTAAGAATTGAGTTTCTTTTCCACAAATAGGACATATACCTTCACCTTCTTTCTTTTTATATTTGTCATAATACTCTTTCAAAGACATATTATGAATTTCATTTAAATGGTGACCTAACTTTTTAATTAAGCCTGCATCCTGATTTGATATAAATTCTTTTCCACATTCTGCACATTCACATTTAAATGTTTGTCCCATCATTTGTTGAGCACGTAAAGTATTACGACATGCAGGTGAGCATGTTTCTCTATATCCTTTTACTGCATCGACGAAAGAAGTAGGTTTCCCACAAATTGCGCATTTTCCTTCATCTTCCTTTTTAAAGAATTTATCATAATACGCATGTGTTGTCATATCATGGTCCAATCTTAAATGAAGACCAAAACGAAACCAAGTTGAAAATTCCTTACCACAAAGTTTACAAACTATCATAGTTTACCTCTATTTCTATTTATTGTAAACTATATTTTACATTCCAGGACTGCTTTGTAAACTTCTTTTTACATAACCAGGGTTTACAAGTCATTCCAAAATACTTATATTATACATGTAAAAATTAAAGAGGTTATTCAAATGGGTATCAGAAAACAAGAAAAAGTCTTCAAGAAAATTTGCGAACTTACGGGTTGGAAATTCAATAAGTATAGCAATGATGACTTTTATCTTTTAACTGATATTGAAGCACCTCGCCATGATGAAGATTATCCTGTCTATGTTTATATCGAATTTCGTCATTGGTATGGTGGTGATGAAACATTCAATTTCGAATTTTCAGAAAAGCCGCTCAACAGAATTAGTGCATGTTATCGTATAAATGGAAAGTGCCCTACTTGGAAAGTTCCGAAAGCATGTGATTTTCAGGATATTTCTAAGGCGCAAGATTACGTCAATATGATTGTCGACTATTTTGGTAAAAAATCGACTAAAGTAAATAAGGATGCTAAGAAGAAGGACCTTAACTTTGTTAGTCAGCGAGCTGAGTATTTTGACTTTTATGACAAGATGAATAAACTTGCTATTGAGCACAATGGCAGTTTTAAAGAAGATGAACATAAACTGTTAACTTGGGAATTTTCTGGAGTTGATATTAACTGGTATTTTGAACCTACTAAGGATTTGACTAAAAATTGTTGGCGAGTCCGCATTCCGTCTTTGAATTATTCTTACTTTCAGTGCAAAACACTCGACGAAGTATATGACCTTTGTAAGTGGTATGCAGAAATGCCTAATATGCCTACATATAAATTTTAATTGAGGATTTATGTCTCGTTCATATCGTAAAAACATTCCGGGAACTGATTGGGTGCGACTGCCTATGTGTTGCACAAAGCATGATAGTATTCATGAATGGAAACGTGATTACAATCGATATATCAGACGTAGGACTAGAAATTTAATTAAATGCCTTGATTTTGGCGATGAAGAATGTGATGAAAATTTCGAATTCCCTGAAAAGCCTGCATTAACTTATATTGGTAATATATGGAATTCACCTATGGATGGATATTCATATTGGACTACAGAAGAATTTATGAAATATTGGAAGCCATGGGCTAAAAATAGGAAATAATTATGAAAAATTTTGTACTCTTTACTTGTTGTTTCTGTGGAAATAAATTCCCAGAAAAGGAAGCTCATAACGCTGCACCTGTAATTAGAAATGGACAGTGTTGCAATGAATGCAATTATAAATATGTGCTTCCAATTAGACTTAAACTTTCACTGGCTATTCAAGAAGCCTTAGGAGAATAAAAATGAATTTTACTGAACTTAATCGAAAAATGCAATCTCTGTTCGATGGCGATCGCTTTACAGAGGAAGACTTTGCAAAATTCCTTAAAGATAAGGGAGTAGTTTGCGCTGCAGATCTGATTCATCAGATTTGGTATCAAAACGGTAATGATGAAATTTTCGGCACTAAGTGGGAAAAGTTCCCTGCTTATTTGAAGGCCTTTGAAATTTCTGGAATTGGTAAGAAGTTTGCTTGGGTGCAGAAGGCAGATGGTCGCAATGAACGCCTTGATATTAACGATGAAGACGTCATGGATGAAGCTCAGAAGCGCTTCCTGGTCGATTTTGCTAAGCGCTACGACAATCATACGCCTGACCCCAAGGATGAGCTCAGAGCTGACACATGCGTCACCAAGAAGGATCCAGTTCGCGCTGCTAAGAATCAGTTGAAGGCTATTTGTGATACTGACAAATTCTATCGCCGTCTTAAGGCATTCCTCCGTCATGGCATCCAAGTGCATGATGTTAAGGACACTCAGTTCGATGCAATGAATTCTACTGCTTTTGAAAAGTGGCTTGCATTCTGCTTGAAGATTTATGGCACTAATGATACGCTTACTGTTAAGGAAGCGAAAATCCAGAAGGCTGCGCAAATCTTCGCATTATAAATAAAATGTCATCATAGATAATTCAATATATGTTAAAGAAAAAGAGAGACGAAAGTCTCTCTTTTTTTATTCTTCGGAAGTGACAGGTTGAAGCGTCATATTTTCATAATCGAATGTGACTATGAATGTAGCTTCTTGTGCCTGACCAGTTTCTAGACTCAATGCTGACAAATTAGTAGGTATACAGTGCCAGAATTTCATCTTTGAAACCATTACTTTGTCGTTATTTAATAGACAAACTTCTATAGCATCGATACAGTCCAATCTTAACAGCTTTTCACCAAGAGCTGTCTTTTTTCCAATTGGTTTACCTGCTCTCATGCTCATTAGCCAACACCAGAAATAATAGAAGTTTTTACCTTCTTCATCCATCTTAAATTCCATATTGATGGTCTGTAAATCACGAGCACCACGTGGATCTGGATGCAATTGTCTTTCATGTTGGAATTCTGAAGTCAACATATTTACTGACAAATCAGGAATGTTAACTGTTCGAATATAGTTATCAAGGACTGTAGTATCTAATTCAAGATCAGTAAAGTCGACCATGTTGGAAAATCTACATATCCATTTGTTCTTATTATAATTGTTAATCTCAGTTGTCACACCTGCCATAATAAACCTCTATTAAACTACTGATTGTAATGAACATCCATTTGCCATTGATAAGCCTTTAGACCAAATTGCGCCTGTCCATATAATACCATTTTCAAAACGGACACCACCATCTGGAGCAACAATAACACCATAATTCTGTTGATTACCATGATATGATGCAAATTTAATTGCATAGTCTGAATCATTTGCACTATGATAATCAGAATAAAGCATGAATGTTGTGTAGTCACCATTATTATTTTGTAAGTTAACACCATTACTTACTTCAACTTTACCTTGAACACAAATTCTTACGTATTCACCTGATTGCAATTGTGGAATAACAATCTGTAAATTTGTACCTGCAGTAAATGTTTTAAAGTAATATTCACCTGCACCTAATGTCAATACGCAATCATTACCTGCACTAAACTGATTATATGATTGGATATTTCCACCTGCATTTAATGTAATAGATTGACGGTCATTCATAGTGATATGATCAGTTCCATCATAATTTATATTAAATCTAGGTAATTCAGGAACTTCCATTTCTTTAACTTCCATCTTAGAGCCAACATAGTTATTGTTGACTGCAGTGACGTATTGTGTCTTATCAATATCTTTTGTTAAGAAAATTACATTCTTACTTGCAGCATTATACCAAACTTGATTTTCACCATTATCTTTCAAATCAATAGGTGGATTTAAATCTGCATATTTAACACTACCTTGCAATCCTTGATCTGCAAGATTAGCATTATTTAGAATGATATATGAACCGTCAGACCATGATTCAGAACAATCTACATATATACCAGCTGGGAAATCTGGATTATCAGAATAACTTGTATCAATTGTAGATGCATTATCAACATTAATAGCAGTACAATAAATTGAACGAACACCAATTTTTGCACCATCTAAATGTAATTTAGATTTTGTGAAAACTACATAGTTATTAAATTCTTCCCATTCTTTAGGAATAAAAGATTTTTCTGTCCATGTCACTGTTGAAGAATCTGCTTTAAAGAAATCACTTGCAATAGGCATCTCATTTGTTGTAACTTCTACATGAGCTTTAATTTTAGATGGAGTAATACCATATACATTAAATTTTACTGTTCCATAATTATTTGGATCTGAATAAACACCAACAAAATCTTTAACTGTTAAATTTAATGATTCTAATATAACTGTATCTGGTATATCATTAAACGCAAATTGGAAACTTTCTGATAAATTATCTTTATAAATTGTTATTTTAATTATATCAGAAGTATCTCTTTTATTTGGATTTACAATCTTAAATCTCTGAATACCATATTGAGTTTTTTCAATTATGATAGTACCATCTTGTCTACTATAAACATCTAATATATGGTCGTATGTAGGTGTTGATGTTTCAATAGTTGGATTTCTAGAAGCACCAAGATACTCATAACATGGATTTGTATCAGATGTATCTTCACATGTTAAACATCTAATTTGTTGTAATGGTTCATCAGGTTTAAAGAAATACCATTTTGATGAAAATTTAGATTTATCTTGATCGATCCAATCACCTGAACATGCTGCTGTTCCAGCAATTTCAAATGTTATTTCGACATTTGTTATTGTTTCAATTAATTCTGAACAAGTAATACCATAAACAAAGAAATATGTTTTTTCATTTGAAATATCAAATGGAACAGATGGTGATACTTGCAAATTTTCATTATTTAAAATAACTTGAATTAAATTTGTATTTATCCATTCTTTATCATAATTTTTATTTGTTATTTCAAAACAAATGATACCACGTTCATCTTCTTCTAATAACAAATTATGAGAATCTGGGTCTTCTGCATTAGTAGCAGCATTAAAATCATCTATGTTTGTAGGAGGAGTTGTATCTTTATTATATTTTTTATATCCAACTACAGTAGCATATACACTATTCTTTTCATAACCTGGTTTTGAAGATGATGGTTGATCATCAGCACCAACTGCTGCATAAGTTCTTAATTTTACATAATCTGAGCTATAACCTGGATATGCTAATTCAAGCCATGCTGTTTCAATAAAAGAATAACCGCATTCAATATCACCATTTAATTTGAATGTTAATATATTACCATCTTGAATAACATCATAAGGATCGCTAATACCAGTTTTTTGAATTTCTTCGAAATGTATCTTAGCATCCTTCAATGGATGTGGTTCATCACCATCATATTGATTAGGATTTGTAATTCTAACATGAATTACTTTATCATTACCTTGTCTAAAAATCTTAATATCAAGTGGTTGTGGTTCATTAGCTACATGAATACCATGATTTTCAAAATCAATATAGAATTTTAAAACATTCTTTCTATAATCTAATGGGAATTTTTTATCAGCTATAATTTGTCTATAAACATTATAGACAACATCAGATTTTAAGCCATTAAATTCTATTGTTGCAGATTGTGCTGTTGCTTTAGCATAAGCATAAATATCTGTTTCTTCATCTGTAGTTTCATTCCATATTGTTGATTTCCAATGTTTGCCTTTATATTCATCCTTAAATTCATAAGGAGTAATACCACCAAGCTGATTGGTTGTAATATAGAATGCAGAAATATCTGAATAGAATTTAGGTGTTTGTTTATTATCGTAAATTCTTGTATATTCAGTTAAACTCTTATTGTTATATCTTTTGATATGACCCTGATCATTATTAACATATAAGTCACCAACAGTATTATATTCAAAATTGGATTTACATCCACTCATCAATATATTATTTCTAAAGTCATCAAAGTCATAATCAGGACGAGCAGAACCTGCAGATAAAATAGGTTCTACATCATAATTATCTGATTTTGGTAAATCTCTCTTAAAGAAAGGAAGAGTTTTACTATAGAAATTTATGTTGTCATTATCATTAAAAACAACACTTACTTGTGATGAATTATATCCCATTGGAATATCACCACTTAAACAAGGAATAATTTGTTTAAATGTAAGAGTATTTCCATTGAAGTTAATATACATTCCACCATTATTGATACATGATTGAGTTTCCCACAAACTTGGGTCTAAGCTAGTATCTACAGAAGTACCCCATTTCATAAGGTCATCTTTTGTAATTTCTTCAACTTGGTTAGTAAGAATATCTCTAACTTCCATACGGAAATTATCAGTAATAAGCGAAGCCAAATTCTGGTCCGCTTCAATTACTGCTGTATATCCACTCATTTCAAATGTTTCATTGATTGTATAATTCATCTATTAACCTGTTGTATCATAACCGTATTCAACATTAATTCTAACAACTGCAACTTCATTTGACATTGAGAAGTTTACAATATTATTTCCTTCATCTAAGATATTATCACAGAATGCTGGCTTACATAAGCAATACAAATCCTGAATTAGAACTGTGATTGCTTTCCACCAAGGAGAATCCATAGCTGTATCTTCTTGAATATGTTTGTAATAATATGTTCTAATAATCTTAGGAATAAAATACATCCAGAATGCCTTTTCTGAAATTGTGTTTTCATAGTTGGTCAATTCATAACCTTTTCTCATGTATGTTTCTTCATGAGTGACAGTTTCATTTGCATATACCTTATATGGAAGTGGAATTGCTCTGTCAGCTTCATCAATTGTTAAACCATGATTTAACCAGCTATTCAACATTCTTTCAACACCTGTAATTTGTGCATGACTCAACTTATATTCATCTGTCTTATAAGTAGAGAAAGAAGACTTACTAAAGAAGTCAGTTTCCTGAGGAACATTGATTGTAATTACTGCAGTGTCTACATAATTTGCATTAAAGACTAATGCATTCTGAGGACAAATTTCGAAATATGCTTCATCTTCTCCAGTATTCTTTTCAATTACCTTGTCAACCTTAATAATATATTCTTCATCCTTTTTCTGATTGTTTTTGTATATGTTTGTCAACTGAATCAATACTCTACAACCTTCCAACATCTTAGGATCAAGGAATGCATTATACAAATCTTTTTGTGTGACTCTAATTACGTTTCTCCAGTTTTGACCCCATTCTTGTTGAGCTAACTGAGGAGAGTGATTAAATTGAGCCAATGAATCTAATGAAGTATCTTGAGTTAAATATCCAGCACCATAAGCAGTTGTCTGACCTGTGATAGTTGGATTTTCCCAATGATACTGAATTGCATCAGCACGAATAATACTTGATACCTTCAAATCCAAGTCAACACTTAATGTATCTTCTGCATCTGTATAGAACTTAATCAAATCAGACTTATAAATCTTCTGAGTAGTTCCATTTCTATTATCAAGATATTCATAAATCTTGTTTTCGATATTTGTCTTATATTCCTGAAGCTTTGTATTTGATTTAACCTTAGCTCTACCAACTAAATCGAAATACTGAACCATAGGAGGAATTGATAGAATTCTACTATTGATTTCCATCTTATCCTGACAATTATCTCTAATAATCTTAATGTTCTTCAACCACTGTTCTTGTGGAGTATCATCATACTGCTGATTATAATATCCATCAAATGACTTAATCATCTTGACGTAATCTGCAATATGGTCCAAATACTCATCAGAATATAATGAGAATGGATCATCTACATCATCCTTATCGGTTAATACATTTCGTGGATAATAATTACCACCTTGCTTTGCATACATGTGGCCGATTAAAGAGTAGAACACATAGTTCTGAACATACTTATAAAGCTTGTTATCAAAGTCTTCAATTTCTTGCTGACCGAATACCAATGCTGTTTGAACATTGATAGGAGTAGATAGACCACGGAAGTAAGAAATGAAGTCTCCCTTTGTGACTAACTTATTTCTAGATGCGAAATATGCTGGAGCATTAATTCTAATACTATCTTGAGATTCGAACTCTTCACCCTGATAAATATCGGTTGCAATGATAAAGGTAATGTTATTGGTAATATCAATAATTTCACCCTTATGCTGTAGATAGAATGAATTGTTATTTGTCATCTGTGCGCCAGCAGTACCAGTCTGATTAGCTTCCTTACCATCAGTCTGCAAATACTGTACATACAAATTCTGATTCTTCTTTGTTAAACCTGGACATACCATATAGTTGTCATTACCAAATCTAACTCTTACAGTCTTAT
>Ga0326513_10002213_pt1 | contig 14443 bp, 18 predicted proteins | sample 2_2465_0518_D_FD_203654 | JGI IMG/M metagenome (GOLD analysis project Ga0326513, IMG submission 203654) | Bovine rumen microbial communities from UC Davis, California, United States - 2_2465_0518 | ecosystem: Host-associated > Mammals > Digestive system > Stomach > Rumen | place: USA...
GCAGACCGCAAGACCGAGAACAGTTCGGAAAAACCGAACAACTCAACTATTTCCAAAATGGAACAAGTTGAGGACGATGCCACAGACAGAAAGCACAGGCTCACCGATAGGAGACTATCGTGATGGAGTAGGTGCGTGGCAGACGGATTGTGCGTGGAAGTGAGTTTAAAGTAATTAAGAGTAGTTTAAAGCATCGGGGTAGTTTAGTTTGGTAGAACGGCTGTGAGGGCGCGCTTATCAGCAGACCTCGGTTCAAATCCGAGCCCCGATATAACAACGGCATTCCAGAGGGCGGGCATATAAGTTAATAGGTTTATGATTATTTTTAAGTATTTCTTGCTTTGTGCAACCGCTCGCCCTCTGTTTGCAATTGAATTGATAAAACTATGACAGCAAAACAGTTTTTAAGACAATACGAAGAAGCCAGCAACAAGGCTCTTCAGCGTAAAAGAGAGTATAAGAAACAGCTCGAGCTTATAGGCTCTGTGTCTGTCAAGATGGATGGGATGCCTCACGGATCTAATATATCCAAACCGACTGAGGAGGATGCACTCAGGCTGTCGGAGAAGGCACAGAAATGGAGAGAGGCTGAGCTGGAGGCTATCAAGCTACGCCAGGAGGTCTATGAGCTGATTGATGCAATCCCGGGCATAGAAGGTAAGGTCCTCTATGAAAGATACATCAATCTGCATAAATGGGAGGAGATATGTATTCTGCTGCATTATTCATGGCAGGGTATTCACCTTATTCACAGGAGAGCGCTTGCCATCGTAGACAGTAGATTGAAATGTACTACTGATATGTGAAATATTGTATGCAGAAAATAAGGACAACATATTCTTCTTCTATTTTTCACACTCCTTTCCATAATTATTCAGCAAAGAGACGGTTTGAGGGTTTCCGTCTCTTTTGCTTTGGAGGAAAACATGGCAAACGAACAGAATCTAATGACACCGCAGGAGCTCAACGCCCGCTTAACCCCCGAAGAACGGAGGGCAAACGCAAGCAAGGCAGGCAAGGCGAGCGGACAGGTGCGCAGAGAAAACAAGTTAATAAAGGACCGCATTCTCGAGCGTATGGGTGAGAAGGACTGGGATACCATGATCGACAACCTCATCAAGCGGGCAACAGAGGACACCAAGTCTTTCGAGACACTGCGTGACACTATAGGCCAGAAGCCGAAGGAGACGCTCGCTGTTGAGAACGAGCACATCGTGATAAGGCTGAACCATGACAATTGATATTTATGACGAGATATTCAACGAGGCTTTTCTGCCTTATCTGACAGACTACGCTCACCGCTTCGAGGTCTACTACGGCGGAGCAGGAAGCGGTAAGTCTGTATTCATCACGCAGAAGATCCTGATAAAGGCGCTTATGCAGCAGCGCAAGGTCCTCATCATGAGGAAGGTCGGGTCTACTCTGAAGGACTCCTGCTGGCAGCTCGTACTCGATACGCTTTCCCAATTCCATATTCTCCTTTATTGCAATATCAATAAGTCTATTATGACCATCGAGCTGCCTAATGGGTCCGTCCTGCTCTTCAAGGGTATGGATGACTCAGAGAAGATAAAGTCTATCACAGGCATCACGGACATATGGGCAGAAGAAGCAACGGAATTCAGCGAGGAAGACATAGAACAGCTCAACCTCAGACTCAGGGCAAAGGTGAAGGACCTGCAAATGTTCTTCAGCTTCAACCCTGTAAGCAAAGCCAACTGGGTGTACAGGCGCTGGTTCAGGGACGGAGCCGTCATCACAGACGATACCGCCGTGCACCGGAGCACCTACAAGGACAACAGATTCCTTCCGGATGCGTACATCGAGACCATCGAGAAGATGGCAAGGACGAACCCGACATACTACCGCATCTATGCGCTCGGTGAGTTCGCATCACTCGATAAGCTGGTGTTCAACAACTGGCGTATCGACAGAGTGGAAGATACGCACGACTGGGACATGCTTTGCGGTCTTGACTTCGGTTTCACGAACGACCCGACAGCATTCCTGGTCTCGTTCATGAAGGAGAAAACCCTCTTCATCGCAAAAGAATATGTTAAGACAGGGCTCCTCAATGACCAGATAGCAACGGTCATAAAGGAGCTTGGTTTCAGTAAGAGCACCATTATAGGTGACTCGGCAGAAGTAAAGAGCATCGAGGAGTTGAGGCGTGCGGGACTGTATCGGATCTATCCCGCTACAAAGGGGCAAGGCTCCGTCCTTCAGGGCATACAGAAACTGCAGCAGCTTGATATAGTGGTAGATCCTGAATGCAGCCACGTCATCACAGAGCTACAGAACTACGCCTGGAAGAAGGACAAAGCCTCGGGTGAATACGTCAACGAGCCTATTGATGAATTCAACCACTGCCTCGATGCACTGCGCTACTCACTGCAGTGCGTAGACAGATACAAGAGGCTCACATCATTAAGCAAGCATACTTTAGGGCTTTAGGAGACAACATGAAATACTACTTTCCGCAGGACAAGGTCCTCACAAAGGACATCATCAAAAAGTTCATCGAGAAGGACCGCGCAGAGAATGCACGCAAGATAAAGCTCTACGACTACTACAAGGGCAAGCACAACATACTGCAGAGATCCTACGAAGACGCAAGCAAACCAAACAACAGAGTCGTTAATCCATACGCCAACTACATCACAACGATGATGACCGGCTACTTTATCGGCGAGCCTGTTGAATACACATCCGAAGACGAGCAGGCGCTCGAGAGCCTCAAGGAGGTATTCGAGTACAACGATGAGCCTTCAGTAAACAAGGAGATAGCTAAATGGCAGAGCGTCTGCGGTGAAGGCTATGACATCATCTACATCGACAAGGACGGCAACACACGCTTCAAGGCGCTTCCTGCGCTCGGTATGATACCGATCTATAACGATGACATCGACGAGGACCTGCTGTACGTCATTCGCTACTGGACGGCAAACGACATCGAGACAGACATGAACATCGAATATGTCGAAGTCTATTCAAGGCTCGACATAACGAAGTATCAGCTGGATCTGAGCGGCCTTCGCCAGATTGAGCAGAAGTATCACGTCTTCGGACAGGTTCCGGTCACGCCGTACTACAACAATGCTGAGTGCCAGGGTGACTTCGAGCTGGTCATCAGCGAGATAGACGCATACGACAGCTTCGAGTCAGACAGCGTCAATGAGGCTGACTACTTCGCTGACAGCTATCTCGTACTCAGCGGCATGGAGGGCACGAAATCCGAAGACATCGCAGGCATGAAGCAGAACCGCGTGCTGTTATTCCCTGAAGGCGGTACAGGTGCATGGCTGACAAAGAATGTCAATGACGCATGGATAGAGAACGAGAAGAAGCGTCTTGATCAGGACATCCACAAGTTCAGTTTCTGTCCGCCGATGACGGACGAGAACTTCGCTGCCAATGCTTCAGGCGTGGCTATGCGCTACAAACTGCTCGGGCTTGAGGACAAGACAGGCGTGAAGGAGACGGAGTTCGAGAAGGGACTCCGCAGAAGGATAGAGCTGATATACGGCATCATGCGCAAGGTCAACGGAAACATGGCATACCTCGACATCAACATCGTCTTCACAAGGAACCTTCCACAGGACCTGTCGGCTATGGTCGACACCGTAGTCAAGCTCGACGGAGTCATCAGCGACGAGTCGAGGCTTTCACTGCTGCCGCTTGACCTTGATACAGAGGCAGAACTTGCAGCGGTCGAAGAGAAGAAGCAGCAGAACTACGCCCTGTTCAGTGACAACTTCAACGAGGTAAGAGATGGACAGGAGAGTGCAGAGGAATAACAAATACTGGCGTGAGAGAGCCATCAGAGAAGAGGCAGGCATAGACAAGCTGTCTGCAGAGACCTCCGACAGGATGGCGAAGCTGTACCGCCAGTCGTACCGAAGGCTGACGAAGGAGATCAACGCATTATATGCGGAGATCCTGGACAACGGCATGGAGGACATAACAAGAACACAGCTTTACAACTTAAACCACTACAGAAGACTGCGTGATGCAGTCGCAAACGAAGTCAAGGGCCTTGCAGACGAAGAAAAGAAGGCTCTTGACTATTTACTTGACTTCATCGCTGTTGACACGTACAAGGGCAATTTTGAGGCTCTGGGGATAGAGTTCGACCTTGTGTCTGAACTGTCAGCCAAAGCCATTGCGACGGAGAACTGGAGCGGTATCACTTATTCGAACCGCATCTGGAAGAACGCCGACAACTTCAATGTGCGTGTCATGGATGATGTAGAGTCCCTTATCGTCAGCGGGAAGATGCCTGCAGACGTGAAGCGTCAGCTGATGACCGACTACGGCGTCAAATGGAATGAAGCCGACAGGCTCATCAGGACGGAATCGTCCCGGGCATACAACAAGGCGGCAAGGGATTCATATACAGCAGCAGGAATCGACATGTGCGAATTCCTCGCTGAATCAGACTGTTGTGATATCTGCAGGGAGTTCAAGGGCAGGAAGATGCCGACATTGCAGTTTCCTGAACTTCCGATGCACCCGAATTGCAGATGCACGATAGCACCAATCGTTGAGGGGTTCAAGTAATTGGACAACTCATTTTTTATGGGACGGTTCAAGGCCGTAACAGGAGGACACAATGGAAAACGAAAACATCAACACACCAGAAGAGCAGAAGGAAGAGGCAAAGACTTACTCAGAAGACGAACTGAAGACACTGCTTCAGAAGGAAGGTGACAGGCGAGTCACCGAAGCACTGCGCAAGAAGGAGCGCGAGATCAAGGCGCTCGAGCAGAGGCTTGCAAACGAGAAGACCCTGTCACAGCTCGACGAAGAGTCAAGGGCAGCGAAGGAAAAAGAGATACGCATCGCTGAACTTGAAGCACAGCTGAAGGACTTCCAGACGGCACAGACCAAGAACGAGGTCATGAAGGTGCTCGGAGCGAGAGGCCTGTCGGCAGAGTTTGCTGACATGCTTGCAATCGGCACCGATACGGAGGAAGCACAACAGCTGATAGACGCCTTCGACAAGCTCTTTAAAAAGGAAGTAGCTCGGGAAGTAAAGGCAAGGCTTGCAGAGACATCGGCAGTGCCGCAGATAGCGGACGCGATGTCGGGCAAGATGACAAAGGAACAGTTCAACAAGCTGCCCCTCGCAGAACAGCAGGCCATGTACGACTCTGACCCTGAGCTTGTAAGAAGTTTAATCAATTCATAAGGAGATACAAAAATGGCTAACAATCCATATGCAAATCTTGTTCTTGAAAACAAGTTCGAAAGCCAGCTCACTACAAAGGTAGACCTGGCAAACTATCTGACAGCTGACTACTCACTCACAGCATCAGCTGGCATGAAGAAAACTATCCACAAATACAAAGCAACCGGTGCTGTCGAGGATCTCGCTCAGGGCGTAGGCAACAGCGGAGTATTCGAGGCAACATATGCTTCCGAAGACTACACTGTCGGCGTAACGCAGGGCAAAGGCCAGTACTTCGATGAAGAGGCCATGAAGGACCCTATGATCGTTGACACAATCACGAAGGGCATGGCAGAGGCTATGGTCAACGACTTCACAGCTAAAGCTATCGCAGAGATGATCAAGACACAGCAGACTGTAGAGTGCGACTTCAGCACGACAAGCTCCGGCTATCTCTTCGGTAAGGTAGTAGATGGTGCTGCACTCTTCGGCGAGGACAGCGAGGGCGTATTCCTGCTCATCAATCCGAAGGATGTTGCATATGCAAGAAAGCAGCTCGGAGACTCGCTGCAGTACAGTGAAGGCTTCGTAAGGACAGGCTACATCGGCACTATCTGCGGCTTCCCTGTAATCATGACAAAGGCTGCACCTGAAGGTTGCGCTATCCTGGCAACAAAGGAAGCTGTCACACTCTTCATCAAGAAGGGCACAGAAGTAGAGCAGGAGAGAGATGCTGACACAAGAAAGAACCTCCTCTTCATCCGCAAGGTCGCTGTAGTAGCACTGACCAACGAGAAGAAGGCTGTAATTCTTGCTAAGGCACAGAGCACAGCTTGCGTTATCACTACATACACAAAGAACACCAAGACAGTCAGCGGAACATGCGGTACTGATGTCACCCATGTCGATGTATATGTCAACGGCGACTACAAGGCGACTGTAGCAGCAAGCGCCGGCGCATTCACAGGCACGAACTGCCTCAGCGCTAACCTCGCTGCAAGCGACACTGTAGACGCTATCGCATACGCACCGGGCAAGGCTGCAAAGGCTGCTACACAGGTAACTGTCGCATCTTAATCTTAAAGGAGGGGCAATATGGCAAATATTGACACCCTGAAAACTCTATTGCAGATATCGGACAATTCGCAGGACACACTCCTTGAGGCGCTCCTTGATCAGTGCGAAGCGGAATACCTCCGCAGGACGCACCAGAGCGAGGCTGATGATGCCATAGTCATCGAGATGAGCATCGAGAGATACAACAAGCTCGGCAACGAAGGCATCTCACACATGAACTACAGCGGTATCACAGAGACCTACTTTTCCGACTACTCGGACAAGGTGGTCAAGCTGATACGCTCAAAAACAAGGATGGTGACGATATGAGGATGGTGCCTCACTCGGTCAAGGTACCGACGTGGACACAGAGCGAATACGGCGAGCCTGTAGCGACATACGGCGAACCGACTACGATGCCAATGATGATAGGCTGGACTTCGATGCTCGGGCAGGACCTGAACAACTCCCTTTATCAGGAGTATGAGTTTGTTGGTCTTACGAAAGCGCATCTTGCTGAAGGCTCTATCGTCGATGACAAGTACATCGTCGGGCATGTCGAGACAGGACGCTGGAATCGCGTGTTCATGAAATACGTTGAAGGAAAGGACCGCACCTATGTCGAGTAATGCTGCAGAGATATCGGCAAAGATTGCAAGCGTATTTACACCCGGAGGAGAGGGCTTTGCGGCTCTCTCCTCTGCTATGGATAAGGCTTGCATCGGCGTAGAGGGCTCTGCAAAGAGGCGTGTACCTGTTAGGAGCGGAAACCTCCGAAACAGCATCACGCATATGACGCAGTCGGACGGAGGCTCCCTTGTGGGATATGTCTTCTCCAGCGTGCCTTATGCTCCGTATGTCGAGATAGGTACAGGTATCTATTCCTCGCAGGGTGACGGCAGGCAGACGCCGTGGATCTACGTAGATCCTGCGACAGGCGAGAAGATATTCACGCATGGCTCGCACCCGCATCCTTATCTGAAACCTGCATTGGATGAGAACATATCTGCAATAGAGAAATGCTTTGAGGGAATCATATGATAACAGACATTGTATCAGCGCTCGAGAGCGCAACGTCGCTTAGGGTATATCCATTCTGGACGGATGAGCTCAAGGAGTGCATCGTGTACGAATGGACACCTCGAAGCGATGACGGAAGCAAACAGAACGCACAGCTGATGATACGCATCAAGACGAAGTCGATGGCTCGTGCCGAGAGCATCGCAAAGTCAGTCAAGAGCGCACTCATCAGCCTGGGCGATGAAAAGAAGAACGATGCCTGGTGCAAGCAGAACGGAGGCGGCACACTCAAGAACGAGGCAACAGGCTTCATAGACTACATCATGTACTTCGACCTTGTGTACAGGTCGGACATTTAAGGAGGACATAATATGTCAGATAAAATCGTACTCGGCAGCGGAAAGCTGTATATCGATACTGTATCTGCATCGAGTGGTGTTTACGCCATTCCTGCTGACTCAGCTATCGAAGCAGACGCTAAGCTGCTCGGATATATCAAGGGCGGAGCGACTCTTGAATACACACCGACATTCTACACAGTCAAGGATGACCTCGGCTATGTGTCGAGACGTTACCTTACTGAGGAGTCGGTAATATTCAGAAGTGGCATCCTGACATGGAACGCTGATGTGCTCGACAAACTGTGCTCAACAGCTACAGTCACAAGCTCGACAGGTAAGAAGACCGTCAAGATTGGCGGCATCGACAACTACGATAATCAGATGTACATCCTGCGCTTCGTTCACGAAGACAGCGCAGAGGGTGACATCCGCGTCACTGTTGTTGGTAACAATACCGCAGGCTTCGAGCTTCAGTTCCAGCCAGACACAGAGACCGTACTCAATGCAGAATTTGAGTGCGTCCCTGGAGTCGGCACAGCAGGTACGCTCGTTGTATTTGAGGAAACTATTCCGAGCTAAAGAGCAGAGGAGGGAGGCTTTGTGCCTCCCTCTATTCGCATAAGGAGGTGATCCGGTGATAGATCTTTCTGGAATTAATAAATTCTATGAGCTGAAATGGTTTGATGGTTCTACGGTATGGCTCAAGAAGCCTACAGAGGAGATGCTGCGCAACATCGTGGCACTTGATAAAGCAGACGGCAACGGCATCGAGGTCCTTGACGAAGTGAAGGCGATAGTCATCGACCTTGTCAAAGACAATGACGGAGGCAGGAAGTTCCCGAAGGAGGAGCTTGACCAGCTCGATGCGGTCCTCTGCATGATGATACTCAAGGACTACTTCGAGACAGCGACAGAGCGCCTGGGGGAATAGAAATCCCGACTCTCCCCGGTGGAAACAGTGAAGAAACACCCTACACACAGACAGAGACCGATGACCTGCATCTTATAGCTGAATATACGAGGATGAGCTTCTCCGAACTGATGCAGCTTGATTGCATCACCTTCAAGATGCTTCTCCGTGATGCTTTCATCAATAAGATGCGACAGTCTGAGGAGGGAAGGGAATATCTGGAAAACTGCTGGCTTATGAAGCAGACGGAGCCAGACAGACAAAAACTACGAAGGGAATTCAAGGATGCTTGATTTAGGAACACTGAGACTTGGCATCAAGGTCGACTCGGCTGATGCACAGTCTGAACTGAATAAAGTCGGTGCAGCCGTAGAGGATGACGGAAAGAAGACCGACTCTTTGGCACTGAAGGCGAAGTCTATGATCAAGGCCTTTGTTGCCGCATATGCCGTCAAGGAGCTCGTCAAGCTCGGCAAGGCTGCGCTTGATGCCTACGCACAATTCGAGCAGCTTGAAGGCGGCGTAAATAAGATTTTTGGCGAAGATGCAGCAGAGACGGTCATGAAGAATGCAGAGCGTGCATATCAGACCGCAGGTATCTCCGCAAACAAATATATGGAGCAGGTGACGAGCTTCTCTGCTTCGCTGATACAGTCACTCGACGGTGACACGGCAAAGGCTGCGCAAGTCGCTGACATGGCGATCCAGGACATGGCAGATAATGCCAATACCTTCGGAACGTCTATGGACAGCATACAGAATGCTTACCAGGGATTTGCAAAGCAGAACTACACCATGCTCGATAACCTGAAGCTCGGCTATGGTGGCACGAAAGAAGAGATGGAGCGACTGCTCGAAGATGCAGAGGAGCTGTCCGGGGTCAAGTATGACATCGGCAATCTGAATGATGTGTATGAGGCCATTCACGTAGTACAGCAGGAGATGAACATCACCGGCACTACTGCAAAAGAAGCGGCAAGCACCATCGAAGGCTCGATGAACATGATGAAAGCATCATGGCAGAACCTGCTCATTTCTATCGGCAGTGGTCAAGGGCTCAACACGGCAGTCGACAACTTCCTTGCATCGCTCGGCACTGTGGCACAGAACATCATCCCGAGAGTCATTATGATAGCGGGATCTATCGTCAAGGGGCTTGTTGCAGCAATCCCGAAGATAATGACGAGTCTTGCAAACGCCATCTCAAAGTATGCCGACACGATAAACAGCAGAGCGGCAAGCAAGTGGCTCAATGCAGGTGTTAAGCTCCTGCTGTCACTGCTCAAGGGCATACTCAAGGCAGCGCCAAAATTGCTGTCGGCTGTCGCTAAGCTGGCAATCAACATCGTAAAGAGCTTCTCGAAGATAAACCTCGCATCGGTAGGACGTGCCATCATAAGCAGCCTGTTCTCAGGACTGAGAGCTGCATGGGGTGCTTTGAGTAGCTGGGTATCAAGCAAGGCCGCATGGATCAAGAGGATATTCAGCGGAGCAAAGTCAGCAGGCAATGCACCTGGCGGACCTGTACAGCGTATAGGTCTTCGTGAAGTTCCGTATGACGGATATCAGACAACACTGCATAAGGGCGAGACCGTCCTCACTGCAGCAGAGACAAACAGATATAAAGAGCTGTTGAACGCAGGACCAAAAACCTACAATGACGCAGGCATCACGGTCAATGTATACGGCTCTGACAATATGAATGTGAAAGAACTTGCACTTGCTGTCGAGCAGAGGCTGATACAGGTGCAGAAAAGGAGGACGCTCGCATGGCAATAAAAGCACTGACAGGCTTCAAGGCATTGCAGTTTGACGGCGAGACATCGACGGACTACGGCGTACAGATCCTCGGCGAGGGAGTATTCAATGCACCTGAACGCGAGGTCGAGATGATAAGCATCCCGGGACGCAATGGTTCATTCGCACTCGACAAAGGACGCTTCGAGAACATCGATGTCACATATCCTGCAAACATCATTGCAGACAGCACCGCGGACTTTGCTGCAGCCATTTCGGACTTCCGCAACATGCTGTGCTCGCGCAGAGGCTACTGCAGACTGACGGATGACTATAACCCTGACGAATACCGCATGGCTGTGTATAAGAGCGGCCTTGAGGTAGATGAGAAGGTCCTGCGTGCAGGTGACTTCGAGATAGTCTTCGACTGCAAGCCACAGCGCTATCTGATGAGCGGCGAGGCTGAGATAAGCGTGTCTGACGGTGACACGATACTGAATCCGACACTGTTTGAGGCAAAACCGATGCTCGAGGTCGAAGGCTATGGCGATATAAACATCGGCAACAGCAAAATCACGCTCGAGAATATAACGATAGGCGAGGCGCTCCTTGTAAATGGGAAGACGGAAACAGGTGCCGCCAGCACGGTAGTCTGCGAGATCAAGGTCAAAACAACAGGCTACGAAAGCGGTGATGATATATACACCAAAGCGACTAAAGGACTTATAAGCGCCAACTGCAGTGTGAGAGGTAAGACAGGCTATTCAGCCGACTATACAACGCCAGTATACTATTGGTTTCCGACTGTTGTAGCGGGAACTGCGAGTTCAACTTCACAGCTGACAAGGTCAAGGACAGTAAATGTGAAAAACATCAGCACTGGGACTACCGAGACCGCTATAGTGAACGAGTCCACACAGTTTACTTATGACGGCGTGGACACCTTCACTTGTACGAATGTTATCACGCTTGGCGGAGACGGCAAAAACCACATCGAGATTGCAGCCAATAACGCGACTATCAATACCCTGTATGTCGATTCATCGGCATCAGCACTCGGAAACCCGACATACATCGACCTGGACATCGGTGAGGCGTACATGGTTGTTGATGGAGAGGTCATATCGCTCAACAACACTGTTGCTCTGCCGGCAAACCTCCCAGAACTTGCACCGGGAGCCAATGAAATAACATTTGACGATACGATAACAGACCTCAAGGTCATCCCGAGGTGGTGGAAGATATGATCCCGATTTTATACGACACTAACGAAGTCGCATTTACGAGCAACGGACTCGGAAGACTGCGCGACTGCATAAGCTGTGTGGTAACAGAGGAGCGAAACGGCATCTATGAGTGTGACTTCACATATCCTGTGAGCGCGGATGACTTCGACGATATTCGCATAGGACGCATCATCGGAGTGACACACGATGACACCGACGATGTGCAGCCTTTTGATATCGTGTCATTCACAAGACCGATTGACGGCATCGTCACATTCCACTGCACCCACATCAGCTACAGACAGAGCTATCTGACCGTAACAGGATCTAACGTCAACAGCCTTGCATCGGCGTTCTCTCTGTTTGAGAATGCAGAGCCTAACAACCCATTCACATATCAGACGGACAAAGACTCGACAGGGTATATGTCCTCGGCTGACGGTGTGCCGAAGTCGGTGCGCTCGATGCTCGGCGGTATCGAAGGCTCGATACTTGACGCATACGGCGGTGAGTATGAATGGGATAAATTCAATGTGATACTGCATTCTGCCAGAGGCGTGGTGAGGGACTTCTCCATTCGCTACGGTGTGAACATGCTCGACTATGAAGAGGAGTATGACAGCTCTGGTACTTATTCGAGCTGTGTTCCTTACTGGACAGACGGCACATTAAAGGTTGTCGGTGACAGACAGGACGCTGACGGCGTCACGATAACAGGAAGAGGCGAGTGCATCCCTCTGGATGTCTCGGACAAGTTCGAGAAACAGCCTACAAAGGCACAGGTCGAGGCTATGGGCCTGTCGGTGATGAACGCCAAAAATCCGACGATACCGAGTCAGAATATCCATGTGGAGTTCATAAGGCTTCAGGATCTTGGCTATGAGGGGCTCAACAATCTGCTTCAGTGCAGACTGTGTGACACCATCAATGTGGTGTTCCCATTCTACAATACGACAGGGCGCTTCAAGATAGTCAAAACTACTTGGGACGTACTTGCTGACAGATATGAGAGCATGGAGCTTGGAGACCTGTCTGTAACGCTTGCGGAGGCACTCGGCATCAGCCAGGGCAACGAACGCACTGCAGACGAGGTCGACTACATAACAGTAAAAGGCACCAATGGTGATTGGTACTACGAGAAGTATGCGAGCGGTAAAGTCGAAGCGTGGGGCACTGTGACAAAATCATCGATCTCGTATTCAGCTTCGGGCAACCTTTACAGGAGCACCGACCTCGCTATAGCGATACCTTCGGGCATATTCTCGGAGACACCTACATTCGTCGAGGCATTCATCCATAGCTCAAGCACCGTCATTGTCAGCGTAATGGCAACGCCGGTCTCGAGCACATCGCTGACAGCGCAGATATGGAAGGCAAACAGCACGTCAAATGCGTGCACATTCAGATTCCACTGCGTTTACTATCCATCTGGTTATTAAAGGAGAGGCAAATGACTTTTGATTTTTGGAAAGCGGCGGGCATCAGAGCCTTCCGCACATTTCTTCAGGTAATTCTCGCAGTATGGACAGCGGGACAGCTCATCACAGAGGTCGACTGGAAGTTCCTTCTCATGTCGGCTTTTTCTTCGGCAGTATATTCGCTGCTGACCTCCATCCTTGCAGGCCTTCCAGAGGTCTCACTGACAAAGACTCTGTATGATCTTGACAACGAGCCGGAGGAGGATGACTTCGAGGACGGTGATGAATAAATGGCATTGCTGACAGAAGACAAGAGGAAAGCGTTTTTTAAATACCTCGGTTTCGGAGAATATAACGAGGCAAGCATAAGGAAGTTTCAAAGGAAGTATATGCGCTCAAAGGACGTTGACGGTGTCTATGGCACTAACACGGACATCGCACTACGCCATGTTTACAACGTAAAGCGCTGGACAAAGAACTTCGAGCCGGAAGAATTCAAGTGCGAGTGTGGAGGCAAATACTGCACCGGCTATCCTTCGTGGATGAAGAAGGTGGAACTTCAGAACTTGCAGAGTATCCGTGACCACTACGGAAAGCCGATGCTGATAACTTGCGGACTGAGGTGCAGACCGTACAACAATTCGCTTCGTGGCTCGATACCTAACAGCAAGCACCTGAGTGGATATGCAACTGACTTTTATATGCAGGGCGTTACTGACACTCTGACAAACAGGAAGAGGTCGATAAGCTGGATAAGAAAACTGCCGAATCACGGCTACACTTACGGCAACGGCATCAACAGCAACGGGGTGAACGTGGCTGCGGGCTATATGGGGAATTGCCTCCATACAGACACGAACGCGCCCAAAGTAACGAAAAAGCCGGTGAAAAAACCGGATCCACTTCAGCCGTGGTACGACGCAATGAAAACACAGTATAACTGGTCAAAGAATCAGATATACAAGTGGGTGACACCGACTGTGGCAAGCAGTAAGACAAAGGGCACTTGCATCACATTCCCGATGGTATCCCTTCAGAGACTCGGGCTCATCGGCAAAGGCAAATACTTCTACTTCCATCCGCAGCAGAAAAGGATAACCGGAACGGCTGCGGAGTATGTGAAGAAGCATACGGAATTATTCAAATTGTCATACCCTAACAAGACCATAAAGGCTCTGTGGAAAGCGGGCCAGATAAAGAAGGGCGACATCATCGGCTTCGGCAATCCATACTATCACACAATGGTATTCATGGGCATGAAGAACGGCAAGCCGATATTCAATACGATGGGGAGCCGCCGTGGTCTCGGCATCTACTATCCGACATATGCAAACCGCAAAGTAAATATGCTTGTACGGTTAAAGAAAACGACAAAGTGAGGTGAGCCGAAATGAACACAGACGTATTACTCACCATACTCGGCGGTGGAAACATCATACTTTTCATAAAGTTCCTTATTGAGAGGCATGACCGCAAGAAAGAACGAGAAGAGGACAACAACAGCGAGCACATTCAGAGTACGCTCAAGAAACTTGAAAAGGACGGTCTTAGGACACAGCTTCTTC
>Ga0326513_10002214_pt1 | contig 14442 bp, 33 predicted proteins | sample 2_2465_0518_D_FD_203654 | JGI IMG/M metagenome (GOLD analysis project Ga0326513, IMG submission 203654) | Bovine rumen microbial communities from UC Davis, California, United States - 2_2465_0518 | ecosystem: Host-associated > Mammals > Digestive system > Stomach > Rumen | place: USA...
CATCTGCTAGTATTTGAATAAAGATGTAATTTTTTAAGTAGCTTGTACCAAAATTTATCTTCTTTAAATTTAAAATTAATCGTTTTTACTTTCATCTTTGTACCACCATTCACCTACGATTGAACCTAAAAAATATCCTAAAAAGAAAAAACTTACAACCATACAAAGTGTACCGAAAACTTCTACAAGCACTTTCAGTATACCTTCTATTACATACCAGGTCATTTTACAAAATCTTTCTCCATATTATTATATCTAATTTGAACAGCTTTACTTTTAACCCACTGCATAAACTTATTTATTTCGTCATTATCATCCATTTCTTTTTTCCATTCAAATCCTGCACCTTCTGTATTAGATACAAAAACAACAGAATCGTCTTTAAAGCACCAAATCTTTATGTTATAACCACAGTAGGTAAGATTATATATTTTAAAAGAAAATGGAGTGGAATAATCATCAAATGTAATACCTTGATTTAAACAACCCATTTTACAAAGTCTATCTGTTAAATCTTTACCTTGCATTATTTTTCTCTTTGTTAAGTTGCTTTGGGTCTTTTTTATCAAAGTAATTCCAAATATCAATATTCTTTATCTTACGCTTTGAACAAGAATATGAAGGCATATTCATCCAAAGAAAACAACGCAGACGATTTAACTGGTGTTTTAGAAGTTTGATTTCTTTATCTTTTTCATCCATATTTACTCCGAAATTATTTCTTTAATTTTACCACCAGCAACTTTATTCTTAATAAGTTCATCGAGTTTCTTCTTTTCTTCAAAAGCGAGTTCCAAAGAAACTGAGCGAATTTGTTTGTAACTATTAAAACGCCAAGCGGTATTATGCCAAGAGTGAATAAAACCCATTGGCTCAGTGTCCCAGATTTGTACAAGATATTCATCGTTTTCCATCTTTACAATTCGGGTTGTAAAGGAAGGGTGGTGTTCAATGTGAAGAATATCTTTTAGTTTGTTTAGAATACTCATAGTTTAGTTCTCCTTTTTAAAATGCGGCTTTAAAGTTATAAACTGGTTTAATAATTTTTTCTATTTCACAAGTTGGTTCAATGTTCTGTATAATTTCTTCCATTGGTTTATAAGCCATTGGACTTTCATCTACAGTAGCATTAGATACACAAGTAGTATAAATTCCTTTCATAGCTTCCTTGTAATCCTTCATAGAAATAGAGTTCTTTGCGTCTGCTCTACTCATTAATCTTCCAGCCCCGTGCGGGGCAGAATAATTCCAATCAGGATTTCCCTTTCCAATACAAATTAACGAACCATCACGCATATTCATAGGGATAATTACTCTTTCACCAGCTTGGGCAGAAATACTTCCCTTACGCAAAATCATATTCTTTAAATCAATATAATTGTGAACAGTCGTAAATTGTTCCTGGACTTTCCAACCCATTCCTTTCACAATTTCATTCAACATAGCTGCACGGTTCTGCATAGCAAATTCCTGTACTATTGCCATATCGTGAAGATAACCATTGAAACTCTCACCGCTCAAATATGCAAGAACTTTTGGTACAGAGAAATGGTCATAGTCCTTCATTAATTCAGCAATTTCAGCATCTGTTTTTCCTTGTTCCTTATACTTAGCAACAATAGCACCGCGTTCCTGTGTTTTCTGTTCACATTCCTTAATTGCGATGTTTTGCCAGTATTCACACACAGCAACTCCAAGATGTCTTGAACCACTGTGTATAACAATATAATAGTTACCATCATCATCTTGGTCAACTTCAATGAAGTGATTACCTGACCCCAAAGAACAAATTGAATTTAATTCTTCTCGTTTTACATTTGCTATTAAATCTTCAATAGGAAAATTTTTAGCATAACTGTGACGGTTCATTTGTGTTCTTTTTTCTTTACCAGATGGTATTCGGTCTTTTATTAATTTATCTAATTTTCCAAATTCAATGTATTTGGTTTTAATCTTTGCTACTAACATACCACAACCTATATCAACTGAAACTAAATTTGGTACAATTTTATCAGTAATAGTCATTGTAGTACCTATTGAACAAGTTTTACCAACGTGTACATCAGGCATAATTCTTATTTTTGAATTTTTAGCCCAACATTGGTTCATCATTGATAAAATTTGGGCATACGAATCTGAATCCAAATTTTCTGTAAATACCTGAGCAGTATTATATTTTCCTTTAACTTCTATCATAGTAGTTTCTCCAATATTTCGTTAAGTATTTTATTTTTATTTTCTTTATAATCACCTGACCAAACTTCAATTATTTCATATCCTAATTCTGTTAGTTTTTCTTTTCTTAATTTATCTTGTTCCCAAATTTTGCTTGCAGTTATATTATGGTGAATAACATCATCTGGTTTATATTTCTTTGGATTAGCGTGCCAAAAATCGCCATTATATTCTATAATAAAATTATTATATTTTAAATCAGGAAATATCCAAGTGTCTTTATATGATAATGTAACTTTTGTTTCTAAATTTTTAGCATTATCACCTAATGCTTCCATTAAATCTTGTTCAAATGAAATTTGTTCTTTTGAATAATTTGGAGAATAGTGTTTACTGTATTGAATCTTACCTGTTTTCCATTTTTCTTTCATTTGTTCTGAGCGAATTTCTTTTTGTTTTTCATTTTGATACTGTATAATAGCATTTTGTCGCTGTTTCTCTTTAAATTCATTTGAACGAGTTTTGCCAGTCATATTAGTAATTACATGCTGTCTGTAATCATCATTTTTCCAAAGTTCTTCAGAGCGTATTTTACAAGTATCTTTGATTTTCACAAGTGAATCTTTTGAATGATGTTTCCCGTAAAACGGATTATTAATACCTGTTCTATCTCTATGTAAATTACAATAACCGGATTTATTTTTATCCGATATTCTACAACCACATTTAAGACAATGTTTATTTAATTTGTATGAAACTGACATATAAACTATATATTAAAATCCTTCTTGATTTCTTCTAATTTCTCAGATATTCTAAGTTCTTTATCCCATTTAATATAACGATTAATATACTCTTTACCATTTTGGATAACGAAATGAGCCATTTTTTCACTCATATACTCATACCGCATATTCATATTAAACGAGAGAACAACTGCACCATTAGAAGATAACAATTCTCTATTATTGTAATTACAAACAAATTTTTCAGGAGTATCTATAATTACAGAAATTTCCGGGTCTTGTTTTACCATTTCTTTAAATCGTTCAAAAGTCATACCAAGTCCTTATAAAAAACATAGTTCAAATTCGTTCCTTCTTCCATAGATTTAATTCTGGTTTCAGGCTTATTCATAGCAAATGCAGCGGAGTACTTATATGGTTTCACTAGCTTTGCGAACCAATACAATTTATCTAAATCTTTGGTTTCAGTTGATGTAGCAGCCAATTTAATTCCTTCAGCACCTGATAAATTTACCTGTTTTTCAAAACAAGTTAATGTTTCATAACTCGGCATATTTTCAAAGGAATGCTTAGAAACAATTACATCAACTTTCGGCCACTTTTCTCTAATCATCGGAAGAAAATCAATCTTTTCAATTTCCAAATCCATTATTTCAGGAACAGATTTCTGTGTGAAAATTTTATTCCAGTTTTTCTTACGATTACCAGTAATAGGAAACTTACCACCATCTGTAGTATATCTAATGGTCGCAATTTGTCTGGCTTTAGGATTTATTTCTCTTATTCGTGCTGACAAAGTTTCCCATTCTTCCTTTTGAAATAAATCATATCTGAGTTCAACCAGATTATAATCTTTTACCGCTTCAAATGGTGTGTCAGGTGTCAGTACTAAAATATTCATAAATCCTCACTTTCCAAAAAAGTCAAAACATTCCAATGCTACAGTAAGTTTCTTATATTCAGATTTTAAAAGCAAACTGTTTTCCCAGACTAAAATTGATAGAAAATGAGTATCAATAAAATCTGTTTCTTTCGTATATACCTCAATTCCAATAGAACTAAGCCATTCTTTCAATTTATCATCAAAATCACGGACCATAATAATTTGTTTTAAATTGTATTGGTCCTGTTTAATGCACTGTTCAACAATATCAAACTTTTCTTTTAGTTCTCGGTATTCGTCTGTTTTTGAAAATCCAATTGTAAGCATTATTTACCTTGTTCTACACAAGTATAAACTCCAACATAATAACTATATCTGCCAGAATTGTACTTGTTAATGTGTTCTCTACCTGTTTTTTCACAGATATCTTTTGATGGAAGATTTGTTACAGTAATGCTGTGAGTAGATGGAACAGTACCAGCGTCCCTGTAACCTGTATTCACCCAACCAGCAACAGTAAATGAAAGAATCAAAGTCCAAAGTGTCATTTTTTGTCTCCTTTTTTAATTTTTAAACAGTGTGATTTCATATAAAGGTTATGTAACCAATTATTAGCTGTAACCGCAGGCATTAGATGTGTCATTTCCCTTACTGAATAGTAATACAATTCAAATTCAGCCGGTGACATTTCCTTTACAGGACGAATATCCAATACGTGCACTTGCATAGGATTTTTAGCATCTCTATAAACGAAAGGTATCATAGCTTCGTAAACTCTCTCTGACCAAACTGCCAACTGTCCTGTTGTCATATGCAAATCACAGTGTCTTAATGTTTCACGAAGTTCTTCCAAAGTCATTTTACAAAGTCCTTTTCAATTTCAGATTTTTTGTATTTGATTTCTTTTTCTTTTTGTCTAATAACATAAATCTGGTAAGATTGCTGATGTACAGTTGCTGCAAAATCAAACCAATCTTCACCAATATCAGCCAGGTAAGCAACTCTTCCACTATCTACATTATCATACAAAGGATAATATTCCATATAATCAGTATCTTCTCTGTATCGACAGAAAAAGAAATTTACATTCTTACCTGGAACTTTCGGAAGTTCAAAAATGTATTCCTTGCCAGAGGGTAATTCGTAAGTAGAATATGAATAACCCATACTAACAAGTTTATCTTTCAAATCTTCAAAAATCATTTAAAATCCTTTTCAACTTCTTCTTTTTTGAGATTGATACACGCTTCTTTATAATTTTGAAGCATTTCCTTCACATATTCTTCAAAATCTTTAGGCTGTATGTAATAAGGTTCTTTATCAAAATAATCACTAGGAATAATTCTTTTAAGTCGTACATCATATTTAAAGTATTTCCTGATGATTAAATGTTCGTTCGGATAAAAATTCACCATAAACCAATTTGATTTCGGCATCATATAATAGTAAGATGAAGGACCTCCATCCCATTCAATACCATATTTAGCAGCAATTTCTTTAAATTCTTCAACTGTCATTTCCACACCTTTAAGTTTCGTCTAAAGCAATATGAGTCAAAAATCCAAAGAAATAAGACCCAATAATACCAGCTGTAATTCTCATTTCAATTCCGTTGTAAGCACAAATCACGCCTAAACCAACAGTAGAAAGTAAACCAAATACAAATGAATGTATAAACCCTCTGTGACCAAAGAACTGTGGTATCAATGAATAAACTAACAAAAGGAAAGCCCACCCAGGATAACCACAAACGAACAAGATAGAAGCTGTCACCACATAAAGTAAGTACATAAACATACTAGACTTAGATTTAATATCCATATCAGGAGTTAATGCACCTGCAACACCGGCGACAAATGGAAGGAAACACATAGCTGAAAATTCTGGCATACCGACAATAGTGGCAGTAGTACCAATTCCACCAACTACAGTTCCTGCTAACAAATGCGGTCCAAAAGAGCTCATCTAAAATCCTTTTCTTTTACAATATACAAAAATTGCTAATGTTTGTCAATTATCTGTGTGTAAATAATCATTTACAAAACCATCTGTCCAGCTGTCGCAGTAAAAGTGTATTCCACAATATGATAGTCTTTGCGTTTTGTAGTGGAGTACTTATCTTCTGTTTTCAAATTAGTTATCTGAGACTTTGCGTCTTTTTCTTTTTCATACTTACTTGCAACGAAAATATCATCAGTATAACCTTTGTACATTGTTACTTTTGCAGGGGCAAAGAAATGTTCTTTGCCATTTATTTTAAATGTAATGATAAAATAAGTTTTATTCATAACTACTTCCTTTTGAGATAGAGCTTGAGAAATTCAGCAAAAGACTTACCCTTTGCAAGCTTCATAAGTTCATTTGTGTTCATCTTCATCTGTAGTCTCCTTTGTTTCAGGTTCTTTAATTAGTTCCGGTGTTTCACCAGTAGTCTGTTCAATGATTTCATCAGCTAAAGCCAAATTCTTTTCAGCAACTTTTGCTTCTTTTTCGCCTTCTTGTTTGATAGTGGCACGGATTTCTTCTTCATCGTGCCTATCAATGTATTTTATCATTCGGCCTAATTCTGCAAAATCACCTAATTGTAATTTATCTGCCATATAATCCTCTTTTGTTTAGGAACAATATAGTAAATTTACGGGAGCTCGTCAATTGGCATACAGGTCACATAAGTACTTTCAGCATTTGCAGATAACATTCCATATCCATTCAGTGCTTTATAACAATTTTTAGCTTTCTTTGCTTTGTTTACCAATCTGTCATCAACATAATTCAAATCATAATACACAAACTTATGGTCACAAGTAAAATCAATATCAATATTGGCTTCAAAAGGAATTGTATTGATTATAACATCGTGATTTTGAACTTTAAATTCTGACAAGTCCTTTTTATCCACATTTACTCCGAATGGAATATCACGCTGTTTGCGAGCATACACAGTAATGTTCGTCACATTCCTGTAAAAATAATCCAATGTAAGTTCATACAAAATTGATGGAACTACACTTCCATTTCCAAGAATAGCAATAGACTTAGGTTCGTTAAAGAACTCTGTTAAATTGTTGTGAGCCCAATCAGTGGACATTGACGCACCATCATACGAAGTTCCAAGAATTTTACCATCGTTAGAAAATTGGATTAAGTTTACACCACGATTAGGTACAGAAACCACATCAATGTACTTACAAATGATTTCCTTATAGGGTTTGGTTACATTTACACCCACATAGTTGTTCTTTTGCAAGTAAGCTAGGGTCTCTGGGATTTTATCTTCGTCAATATCAAATACATCATACTGCTGGTGATATACCTTAGTGAATATATCCTTGGATTTAGAGTACCCTATATTTTTACCAATCAAAGCAAACTTAGCCATTATTTTACCCTTTCAAACAAAACAAAATGGTGTATATCATCTAACCAAGAAACACTTTCGCTCAACCAATAATCTTTATATTGGTCTTCATCAGATTTTCCCTTGTGATATTCTTGGGTTAAATATGTTTTTTCAAATTTCTCACGAAGAAATTTTGTTAAATCTGCCAAAGAAACTGTTGTGTACGCTTTAGAATAACTTTTGTAAATCGCAATGGCTGTTTTAGCAGCCAAAGAACCATACGCAGCATTCTGTACAATGGTTTTAACCTTTTGAGGGCACGGTATACCTTCAACAACATCTACCTGAATGACGTTCCAAGTGGTTTTATCTTTATCCATTAATCAGTTCTCCATAACCATATTTCTTCATAAGTTCAAGACACAAAGCTCGTTCTTCCTCTTCCTTTTTCTTGGCATCTAACTCAGCAATTCTATTTTTAGCTTGTTCAAAAAGTTCTTGTGTTTTATAATGTTCATCAACTTTATTAGCAACATACTTCCTGAATGCTTCATCATCCCAGAGAAATTCCTTCTTGAAAGAACAATGGTAAATATCGTCAAAATCAGGGTTACCAGACGAGTTATCAGTGTAAGTGATTTCTACACGATTTTCCTTGTTATCAATGGAAACTTCAATGTTGTCAGAGTCATTGAAAGTAGCGTCATTTATATTTCGCCAATACAACTCGTTATCGTCAGTTGCCTTGTTGAAGTTCACATAATGATAACGAACAAGGTCAAAAGCTCGTTCTCTAAATTTTGCAAACAAAGTTTGGGAAAGTTCAACTTCTTCTTTCGTCATTATCGTTTCTCCTTTAGACATAATACAAATCCTGTTCACAATGACCATAGTTCACACAATAAGCATCTTCTTCAGTGTACGAATCAACCAAAAAACCTTTCTTCTTGAAAAGTTCGGACGCCATATCTCGTTCTTCACCTGTTTTGAAAGCCATCGTTCCTGCAGAAGGATACCTTTCAAGTTCCTGTTCAATCAAAGTCGGAAGATTTTCAATTCGTTCCTTCATCAAACGCTGTTCTCTCAGCTCACGGCGCTTAATCTTTTCACGGTCCCAAGTTTCAGTAATATGTTCCTGAAGTTTTTCGTAAGTTTCGCCATAAGCTTCAAGGTATTCCTTTTCAGGTGTGTCCTGTTCATTAATACCATTGTGGGAAAGAATATTATCCACAACAGAACCCAGAGTCTCGTCAAGACCATTTTTGATTTGTCTTTCGTAAGCTTCAAAATTGATTTCCATAGTTACCTCGTTTTTAAGTTCAAGTATAATATAGAAAAAAATCCATCTATTGTCAATGGATTTTTATTAAAAATGTGTAAATAAAAGTTTACTTATCTTACTATCCAACCAGCATGAGCTTTGATTTCAGAATAACTTTCATCTTCCGAAAAGCCTTTAAGAACAAGATTTAATTTTTCTTTGTTGTAAGCTCGTTTCTTCCTGTGCTTGATTTTCTTATTTTGTGACCAAGCTTGTTGACTCATATTAATTCGGTCCTTGGATTTGTCACCAAAACGCTTTCTTACTTGATTACTCATTTATTCTCCTTATTACGGGTTGTGACGCCAGTCCTTTTTAGACATTTTTACGAAAGCATCAGGTGCTTTTTCACCCATTCGTACCATTTGAAGTTCTGCGAAAGCATTAGACATACGGTCATAGAAACCTTCAGGCCAATGGTCAAGCTGACCTTTTTCATCAATGTTAATAGTGTGTTCCTTCCAAACGATGTAATAACCCTTAGACTTTTCCTTGATAATCTGAATTTGAACATCATAGAGCTGAAATTCATTTTTGATTTCACCGATGTACTTTCCGTCTGGTGCAAACAAGCAACCAAAAGAATCATCGTTTTTAATCGTGTAGTCAATAGTTACCATTTTAACTCCTTATAAACAGGTTCTTAAACCGGTGGTTGTTTCAAAAAATTCTTTGACTTGGTCGCAATAAATTCCTTTGATTTCTTTCACCACAACAGGTTCAAATTTCTTATCAGAGGGTTGAAGACCCTTCAAAAAATCGTTCGTTGTGTAATTGCGGCGCTTAATGAAATAACAATTATACAAATCCAGACCTTCATCAAGTTCAATCTTGAAAAGATTGGCTTTGCGAAACATTTTAAACGAAAATTGGAAGGAATTGTCTGTGATACTATCTGCTTTTGCGCCGAGCATAGCTTGCAAGCGACCAAAACCACCATTACACAGTGCCTTTACCATTTCGGCAACCATAAAATTGATTTCTTCTTTCGTTTTCATTGTGTTACCTCATTGTTTCATTGTTACAAGTATAATATAGTAAAATAAGTTTATATTGTCAATGAATATATTGTAAAATAAAATTTACATAAATATAATAGTAAACCTTATTTTGGGGTATCAATTATGGATTTTAAAGAAGCTAAACAATTTTTAAATGATAATGGTTATCTTTTAGAAGACACAGAAGTTTTAGAAGATGATGTTGAAGAGATAAAGCCTGATGTAGATTGGGAAAAATACTATAAAAGGTCTTTTGAAAACAACATAAATAAGGCTTTAAGTGATGTTGTTCATAGTATAATGTATGAAGAAGAACTTGAAGATGCTGGGATTTATTATGAAATTAAATGAAGCTATACAGATTTTAGAAGAAAACAATTACATACTTACAGAAAGACTTGCTACATTTGATAGTGTAGTCAGAGAAATTAAGAGACTTTTAAGAAGTAAATATGAAGTTACTGATAAAAGTAAATTTAATCAGTATGTAAAAGAATTAACACCAGTTAGAGTTCCACAAGTTTATACTTCTGCAGAATATGCGAAAAAACTTTGTAAAGATTATTTTGGATGGTAAATTATGAGATTAGATGAAGCAAAAGAAATTTTAGAAAATAATGGTTATGTTTTAGAAGAAAGCGAACTCTTGAAACTTGATGATAAAACACTAAAGGAAAAAGGCGAATGTGCAAACAATTTCATTCATAGCATAGCCAAATATACAGATAGATATTTTGAAGGTAGAACATCAAGATTCTTTAAAGATTATGGTATAGAAACAATGCGACAAATCATATTTGCTGTATATGAATATGTCGAAAAGATGTGTGAATTGAATGGAAGACCTTGTAATTTAGAAACACTTAAACAATTACTAAAAGATGAATATTTTGTAAATTATAAATGAAAAAACAATAATGAAGTTAGATGAAGCATTAAATATTTTGCATAACGAAGGTTATTTGACTGAAGAACATATAGCCAGGGTAGGTTCTAAACTTTATATAGATTTTGACAAATATAAAATCGTAACCAGACGAGCACTTGATAAAGCAGTTGACGAAATTGGTAAACATATTGCTGATGAATATACTGTATGGTTTCCTGACGGATATGAAAAATCAAAGTTAAAAGATTACCTTCGTGAAGAAATTCAAAAATATATACAAGAGAATATAGAGGTTTTTGTATGAGATTAGAAGAAGCCAAACAAATTTTAACTGACAATGGTTTTCTTGTTGAATACACATCAATGTATTCTGCTTTGTCGGATTTTTACAGATACCTCAAAGCAAAGGCACCAAAGACTGGTTATGATTTTGAAATTGAAGGTGACGAAAACAGTATCACTGTCAAATTCAAAGACAATGTAGCAAAAGTAACACTCGAAAAGTTTGATGAAGATAAAGACGCATTGCTATATATATTGAAGCAAATGGAGAAGAAAGAGCTTTCTACAATGAACATACTGATTTTGGTACTGCATTACAGTTCATCATCAAGAATATATGCGTATAATAGAGGAATATGAAGTTAGACGAAGCAAAGAAAATTCTTAATGAACACGGATACTTGGTAGAAGCCAAAGTAGCAACTAAAGAAGATTTTGATAACTTATTCAAATTACGAGGTTTTGAAAAGACAAACGGTGAATATGACTGGGTAAAGAAAGTTTATCAAAGAAAAGGTAAAGGTTACTTAAAAGCTATTGTTGGAAAAGACTATTGTAAGATTGATTATTATAGATTTTATCCGACACTACATTGGGATGATGCCAAATGTTATGAACTGAATGACAGCTATAAGGTTTCTTTTGACGAAGAAGATGCTGTCTCATTACTTAGAGATTATATAATGGATTATGACCAAGAATAGGAGTTAATATGGAATTAAATGAAGCATTAGAAATACTTAAAGATGCAGGTCTTATCGCTGAGAAGACCGGTGGTTTCTATACACAACAAGCAGTAGATGCTTTATGTAAGAAGTTTAATCCTGAATTTGGCGGACTTAAAGGTTGGTCTTGCGAAGTAGATGTTAAATATGTTATCATAAAGCATAAAGACTATACATTCCAGGTTCAAATTAGAGCATATAAACAATCTATTACTGTTAAGACTTTCGTTGGTAAAGCACTACTTGAAGAAAAAGAATATGACTTTATAGAATTTGATACATTCCAAAGTTATATGAATTACATAACTAAACATATTCAAACAGTGGGTAAATAATGAATATAAATGAAGCAAAAGAAATTCTAAATAACGCTGGTTATGTTTTAGAAGAAGGTAAACTTGGAAGAGCATTAGGTGCTATTGGTTTAGCAATAGGTTCTTTATTCAGTCACGCTCATGCTGATATTAATAATTTAGATTTGAAAACCGCTACTGAAGAAGAAATACAAGAACTTAAAGACACATTTGAAAAAGAAAGTGATATTTCTTATTGTAAAATTAAGAGTAAAGGTTTGGTTTGTAAAGACACAAATAATACTGTGACTATATATCCAACAGAATCTTTAAAAAATGCTGGTATTTCCGATGATGTTACAGAAATTATTTTTCCTGATGGATATAAAAATAAAGAAAAACTTGAAGGTATAATTTTCAATTACAAAGACGGTTCTAAAAAATCTTTAACTCACAAAATTGGTGAAAAATATGGTTACATTACAGAACTAGATGAATTTGATACTGAAATTTCTAAAAAAATGATTTCTATTGGTGAAGTTGAAGAACAAACAAGTTCAATTTATAGTGATGTAGTAAAAGAATTAAGTAAACCAAGCAAAAAACAAGAAGAACAAAAAATCATTGATGAATTTTCATATTTTACTGAATTAGTACCTATTAATATAATGGATGTAACTAAAGATGATGATTATGTAACTTTATCTTCCGATGAATTGCCAAAAGAATTAAAAGGTGGATATGTTAAATACAATGATAAAAAAGGTGAATATCTAAAATGTAAAAATTTAAAATCAATCGGACAGATTGTATGTACAGTATATGATACTGATTATAATGAAAAAACATTTGCTATTTACAATCGTCAAGGACATATTGTTTCATTAAAAGATGTGGCAAGTGGTAATGAATTTACTGATGTATCAACAGTAATTAAACCAGGATATACTGCAAACAATTATGTACCTGGTAAGACTGGGTTTTTCCTAACAGATAATGGAACAAAAGAAGTTTACATTAAAAATGGTAAAATAATTAAAACAGCCAATAAAGATATCTAAATAAATAATACATATAACATTGTTTAAGAGATTGGTGAGATGAATATAGCAGTAGTGGCAATAGCCAAGAATGAAGAATTGTATATAGAAGAATGGTTTAATGCTTATCGTAAGATAGGTGTAAACCATTTTTATATTTTTGACAATAACGATGAAGGCAATACAGCATTAGCAGAATTAGTAAAACGAAATCAGTATACAGATGTTAGTTTAATAGATGTTCGTGGTCCTGAGAAGTTAAAGAAATATGGTTATCAGTTTGGTTGTTATAAAATGGCTTATGACCAGTTAAGTAAGGACTATGATTATATGGGATTTTTTGATATAGACGAGTTTCTATATTTGAATGACAAGACTATACCTGATTGGTTAGCAGAACATAAAGAATTTGACGATACAGATGTAATTAAGTTTAATTGGTTATATTATGGTGATAATGGATTAGTTCATTATGATAATAGACCAGTTCAAGAAAGATTTAAAGAACCAGCACCTTTTGATGTTAAATATGCTCAATCTTTTCCTGAAAATCTTTTCTGTAAACCACTTGTGAAATGTGGTAAAAAAATGCTTAGACATTTAACTCATTCTTGTATTTTAGAAAATGGTATTTGTAAAAGCAGTGATGGAAGAACACAAAATATAACTGCAAGTTTAGTAAATCCACCCACAATGAAAAATGGATTTATAAAGCATTATGGAACTAAAAGTATTGAAGAATATATCATACGAAGATGTGCTAAAAATCAAACTGATGTTGCTTTTAGTAAGGTACAAACACCTGAAAATCGTATAAAATGGTTCTTTAATGTTAATGAAGATACACCTGAAAAAAGACAAATTATTAAAGAGATGTTAGGATAATATGTTGTGTGTATTTGGTATTTTAAAAACAGAATATGGTTTAAAAATAAAAGAAGAAATGTTAAGTTGGTTAAGTCCTTTATATAAGATTTTCCAAGTAGAACAGGAACCACCAGGGGTATTATTTGAATATCCAGCAATTCATTATACTATGAAATTATCAATAGAAACAAATGAACCAGTATTGTATATTCATACGAAAGGGGCAGGACATCCTAATGGGTGGTATAATAAAGGTGTATTAAAAGTTTGGAAAATGGAATTCGGTGAAAAACAAAGAGCTGAAGAAATTTTTAATTTCATAAATCACCAAAAAAGCCCAACTGTTGTGTGTCCATTTACTGGTAAATCAAAAGCAACTTGGTTTAATGCTTTTGTTGTAAATCCAAGTGCTGCGAAAATTATTTTAGATAATTTAAAAACACCTAATGAATGTAAAGATAGATATTATTATGAAGTTGATAAATGTAATTTTCCTGAAATTAATGTAATAGGGTCAATTTGTGATAAATGTGATACTACAAATCTTTCACCAATAGCAATTAAACTTTTGAGGTCTTAATGTTATTAAATTATGCTGTTATACCACCAGGTAAAAATCCCATTGAATTACAAGATGTTGAAAATTTATGTTTAGATAATACACAAGTATATTCAAATTATAAAAATAATTTTCATCACTGGACAACTGAATATGTGTGGAATAATTTTATTCCAAAATTATGTAATGAATTACAAATTGATTTTAATTCTAATGATTTTAAATTAATTAATAATACAGATGAAAGTGGTAAAATTAATTTAAACTATCATATACCTTTAAATGATTATAATATACATTATATTGATTATACAACAAATA
>Ga0326513_10002215_pt1 | contig 14433 bp, 28 predicted proteins | sample 2_2465_0518_D_FD_203654 | JGI IMG/M metagenome (GOLD analysis project Ga0326513, IMG submission 203654) | Bovine rumen microbial communities from UC Davis, California, United States - 2_2465_0518 | ecosystem: Host-associated > Mammals > Digestive system > Stomach > Rumen | place: USA...
CTGTCCTGCCACAATTAACACAAGTGCGTTCAGGCTGTACGGATGGCACACCGTTAATCCAATCATCAAGCCGTTTTTTGTTGCTATCTGTACCCATACGATACATAAGGTGCATATGCAACGCATCTATCGCCGCCTGTCTGCTGATTAAATCATCCATCCTGTTCACCTCTCATATCCATCCATAACCGCATTACAATACGGACAGTAGTTGTATATCGGCTCTTCAAAGCACTCGTCAACGTGTGTTTCTGTTTCGCACTCAGAGCATTTATACACATCGCCTGTTTTCCAAATCCACTTTCCCTTCTTCCGTTCTGGCTGTGCGGAGGGCCTGCTTTTGAGAAAGTTCACAAGTTCGTTATCGCTCCATCTCGGCTCGTTGGGATTGCCAAGACGCCCAGCATCTATAAAGTCAATCGCCGCCTGTCTATCAATCAGGTTGCTCATTTGCGTTCCTCCATACTTTTCCATACGTTGTATATTGCATAGTCCAAAGGATGATTTATATATGCAATCTTCAAAGCTTCCTTATACTGCCTTACAATGGCCTTGAAAGCCCTTTTAAGCTCCGCCTGTTGCTTTTTAGTCAGGCCGTCCATAATGTCATCCACATTTATTCTATTCGCCTCCAGTCTTTTAATAATGTCCTGCGCCGTCAGATAGCCAACAACCGTATCGCCATCCACCTTAGGATGAACTATGCTTCCGTATATCTCCAGAAGCCCCTGCTCAAAGCCATAGGATCCCCATTGGCAAATGGCATCCCACTGACGCTTGCCGTCCTTGACAATGATCTGATGGCGCTCAGACATTCCCGGCTGATAAAAGAATTGCTTCGTCAGCTCTGGATCCGCATCTTTATCAATACGTTCGTAATCGTATCCATGTGCTTTAAGATATGCCTCCAGCTTATCAAGCTCGCTCATCTTCTTCCCACGCCTCCTTCAATGCCTGAAATCTGTCATCCAGCACAAACGCCGTTGCCTCTATGGCAATACGCATAAACTCCATGTCAAGCGTATCCCAACTTATACAGGTGGAATCCCCTCTTTGGCCTGCGTTCTTTTGCGTGGCCATTCGGATCAAGCGCTTGACAGCCTCTTCCAGCTCTGGAAGGTTCGCCTTCTGCTTCCCCTTCCAGAACATCGCCCACATAGTGTCTTTAATGCCGTTATCTAAGGCCTCCTGCATCTTTGCGTCCACTTTTCTTTCCTCCTACCATGATATAATTTAACTCGCCACACGAGTGGCATTTTATTTCAATCGCTGGCATGGCCTGCCTGTCAGGCCATACGCCAACGAATCTTCCCAGCTTATGTCCGCATTTCTGGCATCTCGCCCATTCTCCATCACGCCTTGCCGTTGCCATTTGTAACCGCCTCCTTGATATACTCTTTGCCCTTGCCATTGATGTTTACACCTGTGAAAAAGATGGCATTCTGTCCAAAAAGTTCCTTGCCAATGGCTTCTATCTTTTTGCTGTCCGTGAACTCATAAGAGATCGCATGTCCGTATCCGCCTCTGTATTTTCCTCCCGGAACCCTGCTGTACCAGTCAAAACCGACCACCCGGAAGAAGGCTGTATGAGTGAGAGGGAACGAGATCCGCTTCAGATCCAGCGGCTGTGTGGCGCTCTTGAGTTTTACCACCAGCATGTCACAGTCCTGCGAATCGCTATAGGTCTGGACTGCATAGAGGTTGAATCGGTAGCCCTGACGCTCCAGCTCAATGATCGTCCCTAACAAGGCCTGCCCGGTCTGAATAATGGTTTCGCTATCCGTTCCGCACGAGTTCGTGATGTCATAATAAACATCAATAACCTTGGCCTTAATCGGCCTCATTGTCATGTTAATCATGCTGTTCGGGACGCCCTTAAGCGCCAGCGGGACCACCGGAGCAAACCCAGCCACTGCATTATGAAATGCGAAGCGCGTTCCCTCGCCGCTTTTGCTGGCCTTAAAAACCCCGCGCATAGCCTCTACTGTAGGCTGATATCCACCGCGCATCAGGCCGAGAGCTTCTTCGTAGGACTGAACTCCCTCCCACGATCCGAAGCTCTCTTTGCTTTTGTCATTGAAAGATCCGTTCGTGATCTTTCTGCTTTTGCAAGACTGCACCACCTCTGCGGCGCTATCAAACGCCTCGATGTGGAATTTGTAATTCTTCTTTGCGGAATTGGTAATCTTGTCATAGATCTTGCTCATATTCTGTCCTCCTTAGTGGGATCTTTTTTTTACTGTCTTAATTATAGCACCGTTCCTATAATATGTCAATAGTTTTTGTGCAATATCGGAGCGGGAATCACATCCTGCTCACGATATTTCTGACGGCCTTCTTATACTTGCTGTCCACCAGAATGCCATCACAGATGATGTTGAGATCATCCTTCTCCAGTCCCTTAACGAGGCAAGTTTCCAGCGCCTCTTCCACGCTAAGGATCTGGAGCATCTTTGCCAGTCTGCCGATAGCTCGATAGCTGACAATCACCTGCTGTCCGGCCTTCTCGGCGCTCTTGCGGAACATCCGGCAGAACTGAGCCAGCTCCGTATCTCCGTTAGCCACGCTGTTCTCGATGGCCTCGGAGTAACCAATCTTTACGATGGCGAAACGGTCAAGGGAAGCGGCATCCAACTGATTACGTCCCACATATTCGTAGGAGGCTCCTTGTCCTACCGTATTGCCAGCGGCAATCACCCGGAAATCGGGATGGGCTTCCACAAACCCTACGCCGGGGAAATCGAAGTAGCGGTTCGCAATCGCGGCGTTGAGAATCACCAGAACCTCCGGGATGGATGCGTCCATCTCATCCAGCATGAACAGGCCACCCTCTGTGAACGCCTTATAGAACTGCGTCTCCTGATAGTTTCCCATCGCATCCACGAAGCCAGTCAGCTTGTACTCCTGAGTGACGGCGTTGGTGAAGTAGAACTTCAGTCCCAACGCCTCTGCGATCTGCTTACACAGAACGTTCTTGCCGGATCCAGCGGGGCCAGTCAGGAATACGGGCTCGTCATTGGCTACGAATTTGAGAACCGTCTCAAACTTCTCGTGCTGAATTCCGGCCATCGGAGCCTTCTTGCCATCCACCACCGTGATGATCTTGCGCTCGATGGTGCCGTACTCTTCTTTAATGAAGGCGCGAACTTTATCCTCCACCGAACCCATGATTTCGGATTCGATCTTCTCGGCCTGCGTCTTAGCGATCAGGCCTACCACAGCCTGCTCCAGCAGTCCCATCGCTCCGCTAACCTGCTGTTCGGTAGGCATCGCCGGAGTCGGAGCCGGAGCCGGAGCCTCAACTTCAACTGCCTTCGGAGCCTCGACAACTTCTACTGTCTTGACGCTCTCCCAGCACTCCCGGAAGCTCTCGCCCTTTGCACAGTCGCTATGGTCTTTGCACCACTGGCGAACGTGGGCTTTCAGTTCAGTGATTTCGCCGCCGATACGCTCCATCGCTTCCAGAACACAAGCCTGCGTATTCTCGTTATTGGCTCTGAAAGCTGTGCCGGCCTGCATGTTATAGAACTTGATGAGCATAGAAGCTCCAGCCTTCTCATTATCCGTATACTGTCTTGCCATTGTTACGTCCTCCTTTGTGGGATCTAAGTTTTCTTAACTGTCTTTATTGTAGCACTAATGTTAGCTAATGTCAATAGGTTTTTGAAAAGTTTTTCAAAAAAAAATAGAAATAGCCGTTGTGGCATCCAACGGCTATCCCTACTGTAAAGGAAAGGTGAAATGAAAGGTGAAACAAAGAAGGTGGAAGAAACTATGCAATATTATTGTAGCCTCAGTCCTCATTTTCGTCAAGCACTACTTTTACATATTTGGAGTGCTTTTTCTTGGCAAGGCGAAAAACTACACCTTTGGTTACTCCGCACTTTCGCGCCAGCTCTGCGGCGCTATTTGCGATTATCTCAGGAAGCTCATATTTGTCCTTTGATACTCGCATCCACACGCAGTCACTCATCGAGCTCTTCCTCCACGATATAATCAGGTTTTCGCGACAGCCAGTCCTGCCACTCAGATTCTGCATATTGGAAACACCAGTCATCGCCATACTTGTCAAACATCTTCTGCCTAGCAGATCCGTAGGTGCCGAAGAACCTCACATGCTTGCCGCTATGCTGATGCTCTTCCCCGCAACAAAAAGTGAAAACCCACCATTGCTCCTTTTCGCTCACTTTCCGCTCCCTTCTTTCGCTGGATATAACGGCAATGGTCAAGCATAGCAGAATGCCAGCCATAAAGCCGATATAGGCGTAACAAATATTAACGATCATTCCTGCTCTGCCTCCTTGGCGTTAAAACAACGATAAGAGCAGAAATACATTCGCCTTTTCTTTACCATCTTTTTATATGACCACATGTCATGGTCGAAAATGGTATAGCGTTTTCCGCACACCGGGCAGGTGTGATCTGCTTCTTTGCCTTTATCCGTCTTTCTTCTTGATACCATTATCTAAACCTCTCTTCGTTAGCGTGAAGGAAAATGGCGTCCCACGCCATTCCAATTACCATAATAAGGAATGAGGCGTGCGGAGCATCGCCATCCAATCCCATCATCCCCACGATAAACATAACCGTAGCAATCGCCACAGTAAACAGCAGGATCTTGTCATGCAGGCATCTTTTCTTCATTATTGTTTCCTCCTTTGCCTTTCGGCTTTTTATTTTACCCCTTCATTATAGCTCAACGATCTCAATATGTCAATTATTTTTTGTAAAAATCGCCAATGGAATATTGCTTTCCGGGAGGATCCTGCTCCACCAATCTTACATGGCGGTAAAATATGCCCTTGGCATTTCGTCCTTTGTCCGGGAGTTTATTCGAGACCTCGTTAAAGAACTTCTTGGAAGACATCTCGTACTCGTTGTTCTCTCGCGCCCACTTAATGTAGGCCTGAAATAGATCTTTGGCGGTGACCCGGTCTTCACAGTCGTAATCAATCTCCACGCATTCTTCGATAAACCCGGCCAGCAAATCCATCTCTTTCTTGTACTCCTTGACCGCTTCCTGCACACATTGTGGCTCTTGTATGCCGTTTTTACGCCACTTTATGCACCCTTCCACAGCCCATCTGAGGATCTGAGGAAATTCCTTTCGCAACTTGTATTTGAGGTTTTTATCCACTTTATCCTTCGGTATATTGACCTCAAAAGGAATAAGCTTGATTCTTCGCCAGATACCAAAGTCCGTGCCTCGGATAACTGGCTTGTGGTTTGTGGCCACCCAGATCTTGAATTCCGGCGTGTACTCAAATTCGTCTCCATAGAGAAAACGGCAAGTAATCTTTGAGCCACCAGTCAACTGCTTGAGCAATCCCTCATTGAGTCTTACGCCCTCTGTCGGTTCTTCGGAAGTGACGAAGCGTGCGCCTTTCAATCTGGCAATATCCGAAAGCGCCCCAGTGTCTCCCCACTTCTTCATCATGATTGTCTCCGGCTGAGCGTTGGAGGCATAGCCGCCCAAAAGATCCGCAATGGTATCCAAAAAAGTCGATTTGCCATTGTTTCCCATGCCATAAAGGAAATATGCGCATTGCTCTTCTGTTGAGCCTGTGAGGGAATATCCTACACACCGCTGAATATATTCCTGCAGACCCTTGTCTCCATTGGTAACATCGTCCAGAAACTTCAACCAAAGCTCCGGCTTTTTGCCCGAATTGTCGTACTCTGAGTAGCAGATCTTCGACATCATGAAATTGGAGTCGTGCGGAATTAACTCACCGTTGCGCAGGTTTACGATGCCGTTCACACAATTTATATAATCCGTGTAGCCATCAAAGTCATCCGGGCTTGCTGGAACGCCATCCAAGTGCTGGCACTCCCGGATCATCGCCTCTTTGCCTTTTGAGCTTGCCGTTCTGTTCGCCCACTTAAGCAAATCCATCTGCGTCTTTTCGTCAGGCTCCATAAAGGCTTCGCGCTTGATATCTTCGCAGATAACATCCGCCAGCTTTTTGACCTCGCCGGAATCATCAATACGCCAAAGCTTGCCGTCCCAGAAATACCACTTCTTGCGATTGTAGGAATATCTTATAATAGTTCCAAAGCGGTCAAAAAGCCTGTGAGCATTGCCAGTATCCGTCATATCATACTGTTTTCGCGGCTCATCCACTCCAACCTTGCCGTCACCAAAAAGAGCGAACGCAAGCTCAGCATCGTCATCGTACTTCTTCGGCTCATAGACGTCCACACAGTTGGCGCACGCCTTGCCAATTGTGATGGCGCCGTATGTCTTGCCAGATCTTTTCTCGTCCCACTTCGGACGCATAAGGCCTGAAGATCTGAAGATCCTGTCCATCTGCGCTTCATTGCGTTGAGTCCAGAAAGCAAGCTGATTACACAGAGCCAAATCTGCTTCCGACTGCGAACTATACACGCCCTGCCAGTTCCCGCCGTAAAGAATATTAAAAAGGTATCCGCTACGACAATTTCTGGCCTTGTCAATAATCTCCTGATCGTCCATATCAACAGGCGTTACCTGCCTTGCCGGGATCCTCGGAGCCTCTGACGGAAGGTACTTTTGATGCAAGACCTTTATAGCCTCTGTACATTCCGCAATGTCACGATACTTTGGATTATAAAGGTTGCCCGTGCAGATGAAATATCTGCCTGAAGAATACATCTCCACGCCGCCCCTGCGCCTTGCCCCGTCCGGGAGCTTTCCCCGGCAGATGATGTGAATGCCAGATCCGCTCTTACTGATCTCTGCATAGCTTTGCAGTGTCTCCACAAATTCATCGCAGAAATCTACGTTGTCAAGACAATGATCCAAGTCAACGCCGAAATAACCGTTGGCAAACATAAATCCCAGACCATCAAAACGAAACTGCTCGCAAGCCGCAACGGCTTGTTCAAATGTCGCCCAAGTAGCCGGATTGTTGGAAGCGGCATTGCCTCCCGTGTGTGGGTTTTTCGGAATCTTATCTGCTCCAGTCCAGCAGACCCATTGAGTCAATTTCTTGAGCTCTTCCGGGATGTTCTCAATCTTTGTGACCATTTATCAATCTCCGTAACTCGTCCTCGCTTACAAGCCAACGATAGCCATTCTGATCTTTCGTTGCCTTTATCTTGCCCAGCTTAAGCCACTCCCTTACGGTTCTTACCTGTACGCCAGCGGCCTTCGCGACTTCCTGAAGAGTATACATGCTCACCTCCCATAATCAAAAGTGCTTACTAATATAATCCATGAGCGCGGAAGGATCAAGGCCTCCGAGTTTCATTTCGTACCATGACTCAAACTTCGCATCATAGCGATAAGCGCGGTATTCGTTTTTGTCAAACTGGAGCTTGACCTTCGTTCCCTTATCTGTCTGGAACTCAATATCTGGATGCTTCCTGCGAAGCATTTCCCGCTTTTCGTCCGTTCTCATAGATACCTCCGATTTTTATTTTAGCTCAAACGATATGATATGTCAATACATTTTTAGAAATCATATCCCGCCTTTTTGTATACGGCGATTCTCTTCTTCTTCCACCCAGCGAACATACCAAAGTCGTCCACAAAATCAATAACGGTTCCCATCTGCTTGCCTTTGGCCTTTCTTCCAACGCGACCTGCCGCCTGCATTACGGTTGTTTCGTCTTTTTCTGGAGTGGCGAAAACCACATATTTCAGATTCGGAACATCAAGCCCCTCCTTGGCAAGTTGATATGTTGCAAAAACATAATCCAGTTCGCCATCGTTCAGCTTTTTCAATGCCTCTTTTCGGACAGCTTTTGCCGCTTTGGAATTGCCTAATACAGATAAGCAGATTGCTTTATATCCTTCTTTCTTCAATGCTTCACACAGCCGCTCAAGATACTCCACTCGATTGGCAAGAATAAGCGCAGGGCTTTCCATATCGTCATCGAAAGCCAGATAATTTGCCACGCAATTAAAACGTTTTTGATTGTGCGTCAAATCATCCACAAGGCTGGCATAATTGAGCGTTCCATCCCCGGCCAGCACCACATCAATATCAGGCATGTATCCAGTATTCACAAACCGCACCTGCACCGGGCAAGTGGTATAGGCAACCTCTTCTTTTGGGATCTCACAGATGGCATCCCCAATCAAGGCGAACATGGCTCGTTCTAAATGGTCTGCTCTTTTAGGCGTGGCAGTCAATCCAAATTTATAGCGGCACCTGAGATTGGATAAGACTTTATAGAACTGCATGACCTTTGTAGGTGATCCTACTGCCTTGTGACATTCATCCACCACTATGCAACTAAAAGTGTCGCGATACTGGCCTAAGTCCAGCTTAGCCATCGTTTGCACTGTGGCAAACGTAATCCCGGATCCTATATTGACTTTACCGCCCGTTATTGTGCCATAAGATCTTGGATCGCAGGTTAATACGGATTTAGCTCGATTTAACGACTGATTAAGCAGATCTTGCGTATGAGTTAGCCAAAGCGTCTTTACGTGTAATCGAGATATAATCTCTAACGCAGTCTGCGTCTTGCCAGATCCGCAAGGCATGACCAGAACCCCGTTCTTGGCCTCTAAAGCCTTGTTTACGGCCTTTTCCTGATAGGGATATAAAGATATATTACTTTGGCAGAAAAAGCGCTGTACGGGCTTTATAGAGGTCACAAAACGCATTTCTGGATATTTCTCCCTAAGCTGAGCAACGCATCCAAAAGGAAGAATCAGCGATCCGCCATTCACTTCATAAAGAGAAAAAGTCTCCGGGACGCCACCTGCCCACAGTCCCATGCGGATTTTTTTATCATAGTCTGGATTACGCAGAACCAGATTTTCCCTGCACCAACGCCGCATTTCTTCAGTTGGCTCATGACATTCGATCTTGTGTCCTACTCTAAAATACACATTACCCTCCGTCCGTCTAAGTCAATCTTTTCTCGGTTCTCGATCTCGCGATAGCTAATGGCATACACTTTCTGCTTGTGTTTAACAAGAAGATAAGGCTCAGCATTCCCGCATCTGCGCCACTTCTCAAAGGCCAACCGCTGATTATCTTCCAGTCTTGAAAGTCTGAAAATATGATCATCACATGTCTTGCAATCAGCCGCCATAGCTATGCCGTTTTTAACTGCAATAATATCAAAAGGCTGTGCGCCTCGGTTATCTGGGGACATAAAATGCACCCAATAACCCATTTTCGCCAAAACTTCGCACATTCTTCGCTCGAAATCAGATCCTATTTGCTTGTTATTCACGTTTTACCCTCCAAAAACAAAGTTATGGGGCAGAAAACGATTATTTCCGCCCCATAAATGCTATTTATTCAAAAGGCAGATCATCGTCTGCGGCATCGCCAACGTCCATGAATCCATCTTTGTCTACCTTTGGAGGCGCCCCTGCTCCACCCGGTTCTTTCCACGGCGGCAGATCGTCCGCCTGCTTGCCTCTCAGGAAATAGTGGATCTTTGCACGGCCTCCCTCATCGTGTTTCACCTGACAAGCGCCGACCTTGCCGATCCACTTTGCCATATTGAAATCACCTTCCGGGATGTCCTTAAAGGCATCGAAGAACTGCGTCAGCATGCGGTTGGTAATCTCAGGCTTATCATCAATAAATGTAATATAGTGATAGAGGATCTGATTACTCCCGGACACTTCAAACTGCAGGGCAAGCATATCGTTTCCCTTCTTAGAGATCGCCTTATCTGCGGCTCTCACGCGAATTCTATAGCGGCCTTCCGGCAACTGCGCGAACTGAGCCTCTTCTCTTTTGTACTCCCAAGCCATGATTATTTTTCCTCGCTTTCTGCGTAAGATATAGTTGCTTTCGCTTCTTTGAAGTTGTTTACCACTGCTTTGACAAAATCCTGCGCCTCGTCAATGTCGTCAAAATATCCAACGATAACCTGCCTATAGCCGCTGGAGCTCTGCGCAACTTCCACACAATATTTGTCCATCACTGTTCTCCCTTCTTGAATTTTACGAAGTCCTCAACCTTGCAGGACTTACGATCATCAATCTGGTTCTTCGCGTAAGTGTTCTGCGTAGCTTCCAGCAGAACACCGTGCTGTCCATCCTTATTGACCAGAATCCGGCCTACCACATCGCAAAGACCGCAAATATTATCCACGATCTTCGCACTGATCTTTGGATAGAGTCTGCTGTACTGTGTGCCATCCGGGTGAGTAAACTGCTCCGTGACTTCCCATGCAGTCCAGACGACATTCACTCCAAGGGACTTCATGTATCTGAGCGAATTGACCAGTTTGAACTGCATATACTGATAATCCGCCATCGCCGGAACTCCTTTGTTCTTGCCTTTTGAGCCAAGATCTGAAAGGATGCATCGCTCCAATTCAGAGATATTATCCACCGCAATCGTCTTAATTCCTGCGGCTTCCAACTGGCCGGAAGCCTTCATGTCCCGGAGATCCCGGAGAACATTCGTCCAGTCATCGAAAGTGTTCACGTTGTCGATCTGCTGAATCAGGATCTTTGAGGTGTCCTTAACCACCTCTTTCTTCGCCAGCGTCTTCGTAATCGTTCTGTCCACATCCAGCACCAGCGTATTGCCCTCGCTTGCCTCTGCGATCAGGCCAATAGCCGTGCTCTTTCCTACGCCGGGTTTGCAGTAAAGCAAAGCGGTATAATTGCTGTCTTTTTCTACTGCATCGTCCAATCTCTGTAAATTCAACGCCATCCTACCATCTGCCTCCATTTCCTTGATAACGGGCTATCCACCACCTGAATCTGCCAGCCAGAACCAACATGGTCATGCTTGCAAATTCTCTTCATCCCTCTCTGTTTCATCCTGTTTTTCGCCACACCTCTGGCGATCCTGCGTATTGCTGACATCTTACACCTCCTTCCGAGTAAACTCCACGTACTCCTGATTCGGATCATAATGCAAGCAGATCGAAGAATATTCACACCGCCTCCCCCACGCATTGCAATGGCATGTATTGCGGTAAAAATCACCATATCGTCCCGCTAAGCTGATGTCATCCCGGATATTCTCGAAGCTTTTCTTAAAGGCCTCGATCTCTTCATCAGTGCGTCCTACCTGAATGAGCTTGATCTTGGAATCCGTGTCCTCGTCATACCACGCCACCATGCGCTCGAAGAATTCCTGCTCGGATTCGTTCTTTTTCTGGCGGATTGTGGGCTTGCGGCAAACCGTATACCACACTTTCTGCGCCCCAGTCATGAGCATATATGCCATCAACTGCTCATCCCACTGGAGATTGTACTCGTACTCAATCGGTTCCAGACTAGTTGTCTTGTGCTCCACCAGATCGCCGTCTTCCGTCATTCCGTCCACACGGCCTATCAGCGGAATGCCGCCGTCCTTATATTCGCACCATTCTTCAACGGCTCTGACCTTGAACTCAGGATAGATGTATTTCTTATAAGCCGTTGCCATAGCAGATTCTTTAGAGAAATCACTCGCGTCAAAATCGCCGTCCCGATAAAGCTGTTCCAGCTTTTCGTGATAGCCTATCCCGGTCTGGAGCGCTGAAGCCTTTTCCACAGGCTCCAGACCTTCGATATACTTAAGCTCGTAAGCCCTGCGACAGGCCTTAAAGAGCTTAATCTGGGATATACTGAGGTAATCAGTCTTCATCATTGAAAAGATCCCCTAAGAGCTCCTTCAGCTCTTTGACAGCTTTCTTCAGCTCTTTCTTGGCACTTTCGCTTTCCTCGGCCTCTTTTTCGGCTTTCTTCGTTATCTCCGCCAGCTCTTCATGGTTGGCAAAAGCGACCTTCTCTTCAAACGCTCTTTCAATGAGCGTCTTATACTGTTCGCCGGACTCTGCATCCTGCCGAGCGATGCTCTCCCAGACACTCCTTACGATCATCAGCGTCTCAGAGCAAATATCGTTCAGAGAACCCTTTAAGGCCATTTCAACTTTGTGTCCATCAATCTTTACCTTAATCATTTGCTTCCTCCTTCTTATAAATGACAAGCTTGATCTTCTCTTCAGTTACCTTGCTGGGCGACTGTGTGCCGTTCTCCACCGAATTGATGGTCTGGAGACTGACTCCACAGAGATGCGCCAGCTTTTCCTGACTGAGGCGGTTTGCCGCCCGGTATCTAAGCATATCCTGCGATAAGCTCATGTTATCGCCTCCTTTCTTCTCGGGCATTTGCCCGGAATAGATCCTCCGGGATTCGAACCCGGGACACATGGCTTATAAGGCCACCGCTCTAGCCCGCTGAGCTAAGGATCCATCGGAGCGGCAGGACTCGAACCTGCGACACATTATCTACTCTAGCCAACTGAGTTACGCTCCGCAAACTCTCTAACAAACCCACGTTCCATCCGGGTCGGAAAGCCATCTTTCGATGGCCTCCCAGACCTTTTCTTCGTCCTGCTCTTCCTGCAGGATTTCCTCTAACTCGTTCTCGTTCATTATCTCACCCTGAACATATCCACATAGCTGTTACGGAAAGTTGCTGTCTCGCCGTCCATCAGGCGAAGTACCAGATACTCGTGATTGTCATCAATGCCATCTTCATCGGTCATGGCTTCGATCTCTCTGGCATCCTCACCAGTGACGATCTCCCAGTTTTCAATGCTGTAGTTGACCTTGATGCTGTTCTCGAACACTTCGTCATGCCCAAGCTCAGCCGCCACATACTTGCACTCGCTATAGACTTCGATTTCCACTACCGCAGGTCTTCCAAATGTTCTCAGTTCCTTCATTGTCATGTCCTCCTTGGGATCTTTTTAAGGGATTTTCCCTTGATCTGTATATAGTATAGCACCCTCGAAAGGATATGTCAACCATTTTTTGAAAAATTTTTTATTTTCTTTTATTTTATACTATATTTTATTATTTTATATTATTCCTTTAGTGTAGGATAGTGTAGGAAAAAGCTACATTTTAGAAAAATCCCTATAAGGGAAAGTTCTATAGAAAAGTTTAGGAAAATGTAGGAAAATGCTACACTAAAAAGGACGGCCTTAAAGACCGTCCAATTTGCGCATGACGCCATTATACAGTTTTGGATACAAGACTTTGAGCGTGGACATGAGCTCGTCTATAACAGGCCATACATCTAATAAGTTCGCCCCTGATATAAGATCTGAAAACTCTGTGCCACTATCGTACTCTACCAAACCCGGACTGCTGGAATATGCGGGAAGCATCGGCGGAAGATCTCGCTCTTTCTCGCCGGATTCGTCCAGATGGTCTAGGATTGTGTAATATGCCGCCAGCTTAATACATGTGTTGGCATTTGGATTTTTCTGCCCTTGACACTCAGCGATAGCCTCAAGCAGATCGTCTCTTTTGATCAAGGGAGATCACCACCCTTACATCTGTTCCATCTTAGCGATAAAGCGCTGGAACTCCTGCCGGGTTCTCTCGTCTGGAGCATCCTGCATCATCTCGCGAAGCTCCATAACCATGTCTTCGCCAGCGCGGGAATATCCGCCCTCAGAACTGTATCTGCCCATAGAGTCGCGTCTGGCATTTCTGCCACGACCACGCGCGTAACTACTGCGATTATTGCCGCCACGATTACCGCCCTGATTGCCACGAGCATAACTACCGCGATAGCTACCTTCGTAGGACATGCCGTCCATGGCTTCGCTATAGTCACCTTCCTCCCACAGTTCGTCTGCCTTAAGCAGGTTCTTTTTCGTGTGGGCGAGCAGATCCGCATACTGCATTTCTGCCATAGAAAGCTTGCCGTCTTTATCAGCTTTACGCTCCAGCTCTTCCAGTTCATCGCAAACGTACTCAATCAGCTTATGCATGTTTACCCTCCTTTCTAAGCAATCCGTGTAATGGTCAAGTTCGCGTTCTGCACCTCAATCACAGGGGCAGGCGTTACTGTGGGATCAGTTGTAGCGGGAACTGCATCCACGCTGAGGCTGAAACAGCAACATCTGGGAACTTTAATAATCGCGGTACTGGTGACGTTACCAAAGTCCTCAGCCGCCGCAGGCGTGAAAATAGCTCTGCTCGTCAGCCGGGGCTCCCCATTGACAGCGATAGCTACTGCAATAGGCGTAACCTCGCCACCCTCAGGGATGGCAATGTTACTATTAAAGGTCACCTGATACTGTGCGAAACAATTACACGGACTGTTGGTGTTGGCACCACGGAGAATAAAATTCCCGGTGTTGCCCTCGTGGTAGACATTACCGCGAGAGCAGGGAATAGATGTATTGAACAGGATGGGCGCATTAAGCGCTACTTCCTGAATCGGATTATACAAGAATTCACACGCCATGCCGCACCTCCTTAGAAACTGGCGTTGCCGCCGCAACCACAGCCGTTATTGCAAGTGAAGATCGGAGTCCGACCATACACAGGCGTGGTGGGAACAGGGCAAGTGTTCAGTCTGTTATACAGGGCGTCCACTTCGTTTGCGAATCCCTGCTGGAACAGCGCAGTCTGGGCGTTGTTATTTGCCAGAATCTGAGCGGTCTGCTCAGTCTGAGAAGCCTGACCACGAGCGTACATAAGCTCGGAGCGAAGGTTCGCATTCTCTCTGC
>Ga0326513_10002218_pt1 | contig 14428 bp, 21 predicted proteins | sample 2_2465_0518_D_FD_203654 | JGI IMG/M metagenome (GOLD analysis project Ga0326513, IMG submission 203654) | Bovine rumen microbial communities from UC Davis, California, United States - 2_2465_0518 | ecosystem: Host-associated > Mammals > Digestive system > Stomach > Rumen | place: USA...
ATAAATAAAGCAAGAAATTATGATTAAGGATTATCAGAACAAGGAAGCACTGGCAGCGATGAAGCGCCAGTTGAACAAGGCTATCAAGAGTGGCGGCGACCGCGAGGCAAGAATCACGTTCGTATTGATACACATGCTCAGTGAGCGTCACGAGCTGATGGAAAGTAGCAACAAGCAGAAAGGCGAAGACAACCTGTTCCGCTTTATGGTGTGGAACCTGGAACGTATGACTAAGGATTTTGAAATGCAGCCTGACGGCGAGTATGCCAACCCGATTGACGTGTATCGCAAGGAGGGTATGAACCTGCAGGAATTTGCCCGCTGGCGTAACCCTGCCAAGGATGCCGTGAAGAAGGGACTGGAAGAGTGGCAGGAGTGGCCAGACGACGTTCCCTACGAGGAGTGGGAGGAGGATATGCTGCATACGGCTTACATCACGTTATTCGGGCTGTACTACTTTGATACTCCCGCCAAGGACTTGATGCGGTGGCTGGGTAAGGACGAGCCAAAGAACCCGAAGTTTGTCAATGCCATGAACCGCCACGAGACGATTACCAACATCAGTATTGACCGTATGGGGCAGTCGGAGCATGAGGAACGACCGAAGAAGAAGATGTTTATCAGCGACGAAGAATTTGCCAACGGTGTCATGGGACTGAACGACCTGCGAGAGCGTTTCAAGAAGTTGGTGGACCAGATAGCCAAGGGCAACACGCTGCGCTTCTGTCAGGAAAAGGAGGAAACGGCGTTCGGTGTGTTTATGTCGGGTCTGTTTGCGATGATGATGCCTGGCGAGGACGTGAACCGCAAAAGCATGGTCGGCTCGAAGGAGAATGCACGGATGGTGTATCAGGCAGCCAAGAAGATGCTGATGGGCGATGTCGTGACAAAGGGTATCGTGACCGCTGACGACGACAATGCTGCCGCCGAGGTGTTCTATTGGGGACTGTTAGGTGGCGAGGACGGCGTGCGCAAGGGCACAATGCCGACAGGTCTGGGAGAATTGGATATTGAGGTTAAATCGAATCAGACAACTAAAAACTGAAGCATGATGGAAACAAGACTGAAAGAAGTGTTGGCAATAGTCAACAACAAAGGCGGGGTGGGGAAGACCACCACCGTACAGAGCCTGGCAGTGGCTATCACACGCCAGAACAGACAGGCGAGGGTGCTGGTCATTGACCTTGACCCGCAATGGCACCTGTCGAAGCTGATGGGGTGGCAGCAGGGACGTGGGCGTACCGTGCTGGACGCGCTAAGGGAACAGACAGGGCTACCCGTCTATCAGGTGCCGGAGAAGAAGAATGGCTACAATCAGCCTATAACCGATGACAAGGGTATCTGGCTGTGTCCGAGTGTGAAGGCATTGCAAAATGTGGATGCTGACCTGACGCAGCAGTTGCAGCCGATACTGGTACTGCGCGAGTGCTTCTTCAGGGGTGTGCAGACTGCCGACAAGATAGACGGTAAATATTACGACGGCTGCGGACCTACGGTGCCCGAAATGTTTGACTACGTGCTGATAGACTGTCCTCCGGCATTGTCGAAATCAACATACAATGCGATGGCGGTGGCCAACGGACTGATTATCCCGACCACGTTAGAGGGTATGTCGGTGAGCGGCATCGGCCCTATCCTGGTGGATATGCAGTCGGTGAAGCAGAAGCTGAATCCGCAACTGGAACTGACGGGCGTGTTGCCGACGATGACCGACCTGCGCTCGAATATCGCCAAAGGTATTCTGGCTGACCTGCGCGAGAAATTCGGGCAACACCTGCTGCTGTTCCAGTGGTTCAAGGGGAACAAGACGCCCATCAGCGGCATCCCTGCCATTGCAAAGATGAACGAGGCGCAGACAAAGAAGCTGAGTATCTACGACTGGCAACCGTACAGCAGGGCTGGCTTGGCCTACGAGCGTCTGGCAGAGACGTTGTTCGGGTGAGTTTAGAGTTTAGAGTTAAGAGTTTAGAGTTTAGAGTTAAGAATTATGGGAAGCAAGAATAATTGGAACGCTGACGCGATGAAGGGTACGCTGATCAGCGACATGGAGAATGAAGTGCTGGATGGTATCAGAAAGACGGCTACGGACGGGCAGGGCGGTGAAAAACATCAGCCATCAGCCATCAGCCCTCAGACATCGGACATCAGCCCTCAGACATCGGAGAAGGAACCCACCAAGGGCGTGCAGACCTACATCCCGATATCGCAGTACATGCGGCTGAGCAACCAGAAGTTGACGCGACCGAAGGGCACCACGCTCGCCATCCTCGCTGCAGAAGCCATCGCCCTCTGGCTCGACGTGCAAGAGGGGAAAGTGAAGGTGTCCGCAACTATATAATTGGACACCTCGTGGCGAACTATAACATCGGACACCGCAGACTATAAGAAATGGTGAACACAACTATATAATTGGACACCTATAATATATAATATATAGTTATTTACTCTTTTTATAGAGTCAGAAAAGGGTAGGGTTCAGTATAGTAGTGGCGAGCGGAAATGCCGATAAACAAAGGGTTTGAGCCGTGAGAAGGTGGCCAAAGATATAGTATAATACACCTGAAACGGCAGCTGATAGTGAACAATATTATAACATTCGACTGAAAATGACTGGAAAGATGGAAATGCAGGCTGAGCGGACGCAACTGATGGAGATTGCACGGCAGGAGGTATGGAACAAGACCCCGTTCTCGTATCTCCGCACAGGCAAGAAGCTGACGCTGTTGCAGATTGACACGATGCTGATGGTCAGCGACTATCTGCAGCAGTATATCCGCGACTACTTCGACCTCGGACTGAACAGGGCCGACGCAAAGCCACGGGCGCTCTTCACGAAGTACATGCTGGAGCACGGCATACCGCCGTTCCGCATCTACCTGGCAGACATGAACATCGACCCTGCCAACTACAAAGTGGTGCGCAAGGCTATCGAGGAAATGAACGTGCTGGTGGATCATCCTGAACTGGACGAGGGCGGGCGACCGACGGGCAATATCATCTACTCGCCGGTGTTCACCAAGTTTCTGGTACCACAGACGGGCGACTTCTACCGCAAGCGCAACGAGCAGGGCGAGGTGGTGGTGGAGTCGGCACGGCACAGCGGTTACATCGAGGTGGAAATCAACAAGGACGTGGCGCAGTATGCCTTCGACATGAGCCAGGGCTATGCGAACCACCCGAAACTGATAGCCCGCTATGCGTCAAAGCAATCGACACCCAAGCTGTACTTCAAGTTGCAGGAACTGATGGGCAAGGACAAGCGGGCAAAGGTGAGACTGACGGTGCAGGAAATCAAGCGGACGCTGGGCTTCGAGCCGTTTAAGGACAAGCAGACGCAGGAGTGGGTGGTGCCATACCAGAAGTTCGCACACTTCAAGACAAAGGTGCTGGACGCTGTGAAAGACGACCTGGACCGTATGGCGCAGGACAACCATACCGACATCACGTTCGACTATGAGCCGGTGTATCTGAATGGCCGTAAGCGTGGCGACCCCGACTTCATCGAGTTTACCATTATGAGCACCGACCTGGGCATCGGCTACTCGCTGTTGACGAAGAAGGACACACCAGCCACGGGCGATGCGAAGAAAAGGACACAGGCGGTGGAGCAGGACTTGTTCGGCAACCAGTATGCCGGCACATGGCAGCGGTGCATGGACGGGCTGTGTGCCGATGTCAAAGACGACGCTATGCGCCAGCGGTTCCGTCAGATAGTGTTCGAGGACTACGACAAGGATAGCCGTCTGCTGACCATTCAGGTGCCCGACAAGGCATATTACGAGTGGATAGAGAGCGACGAGGTGCTGCCCCACTTCTATGCCGCTGTCGCCAAACATTTCGGCAAGGGCGCAAAAATCAATTATCGGTTGCCGAAAGACTAAGGGTGCGTTTTATGTCCGTTTGTTTATGGATATTGCCGTAACTTTGCCGATGATAAAAGATATCATCAGCGAGAACGGGCTGCACCTCGGCATAGCAAGCGAGCTTGACTCTGCACTCGGTTTGCACCGTCCTTGCAATATACTAATTAAAACAATAACGATTATGTTTGACAATTTTTACAATCCGTTCCACATGATGCAGCAACCAGAGAACGACATGATGAAGGATATGACCTTTGAGGAGCGCATCAAACTCTGCGTACTGCAAGTGATTAGCTTCTTTTGCATGTTGATTATCGCACTGGTAGTCTGTGCCGTCGTCTCACTATTCACGGGCTGCACTACGCCCAAGGTCGTAGAGAACCATCACCACCATTATGTGCAGGCCGACACGCTGGCTATTCAGGCTCAGGTGGATAAGCAACTGACATCGTGGCACGCACAGATGGACTCATCATGGAGGCAGCGCATGGACGAATATCATGCCTCGTGGTTTTCCCACGATGACGAGAAGGAAAAAGTGACCGAGACAATCACCACCTTTGTCGATAGCCTCGGTCGTGAGGTTCGCCAGGAACAGCGCACCACAGAGCGGTCCCTCTCTCGTATGCAGCAGCAGACCGAGCAACGCTTGACCCGAGAGTTTGAACAGCGCCTCAGTGTAGTCGTTGATTCGCTTAACGACATCTGGCAACTGAAATTCGAGCAGTATCAGACGCACTTTGAGCAGGCTGACAGTTCCAGCGTGAAAGAAACGCCCGCCACAAAAACGGAACTTCCGTGGTATAAACGCTGGTGGCAGCAACTGAAAGACTACCTGCTGATAGCTGGCATCGTCGCATTGCTTATCATAACCCGCAGCATCTGGTGGCCGTGGTGTAAGAAGTTGTTCCGCATTTAACGAAAGGAGGACGTAATCAGATATGTGCTTTATCATTACCCAGACACCCACTCGTGCCTATAACCGTCTGCCATCGCCATTGCCGGTGCTGCAGACGCTCGACGACCTGATGGCTCTGCAAGACCGCATAGAATGCGACCTCTATATCTCCATGCCCGACGAGTACGGCCAGCGCCGCGTCATGTTCCTCGACCCGCTGTAACGAACACGGATTACACGGATTATACGGATTAGGTTTTTAACGAACACGAATTGAACGAATTAAACGAATTGGTTTTTAACGAACACGAATTTTACGAATTGACACGAATTTTGCGATTAAGCGAGAGCGGTCATAAGTAGCCGCTCGACCTTTGGGTCGCTTTTCACTTTTCACTTTCCAAACACTCTATCCAGCAACTTGAAGTTGTTGTCGTTGATCACCGAGAAATCTTTCTGAATATAGATATCAGCCACGTCGTAACTGCCGACGTGGTTGAGTGCTTCATCCACATCACCCTTTGAGAAGTGCATCAGGTTGCGTGATAGCGTAGCAAACGTGTGCCGTGCCTGGTAGAACTGCAGACCGTCGATGCCAACCGCTTCGCCGACAGTTTTCAGTCCGAGGTTCAGTGCTTTGTTGAACGTCGATTCGTCGCGGTAGCGCTCGTGGAACGAGAAGACGCGACTGTTACCCCGATAGCGCTTCATCAGCTTGGCGATGACGGGATGCACCTTGACCTCAATATAGGCATCGTCCTGACGGCGGTCGCGGGTCTTTATGCGGTTGTACTTTAGCACACCACCCGTCAGCGTCCGTGCCTCGTACATATCCACGGAGTTCATACCCATCAGACAAAACGAAAGCACAAAGCAGTCGCGGGCCAGTTGCGGTCGGCTGTGCGCCTTGCCCTTATAGCGATAGATGGCGAGCAGCTGTTTCAGTGTCAGTGCCCGCACACCCTTCTTCATCGGCTGTCGCGGCACACGGAAGCGCAGGAAGGGGTCGTTCTGGATAGGCTGGTCATAGTCGGTATTGTAGCGGCGCATGGCCTCGCGGTAGAGGTGGCGCATCTGTCCGAGGTAGAGCGACGCGGCACGGGGTTTGTCGTGCATCGTCTGCGCAAAGCCGTCGAGCATGGGGTAGGTGATTTGTGCGAACGGCAGCGACCGCCGACCGAGGTGCGCCTCCAGCCTGTTCAGCATCGTGCGGTAGTTCTTGGCACCCTTGATGTCGTGGCGCCGCAACCACTCGTCGGTAAACGTGAAGAAGTCGAGCACCTGCTCTCCCTGTGTCAGTCGGGCGGCAATCTCCTGCGCGTCCATCGTCGCCGTGCCCAGCGACTCCAGTTGCAGCGCGTCAAGCCGTTCCTGCAACTCGCGCCGCTTCTGTTCAATCATCTTCGCCTTCTCCGGCTCACGGATGCGCTTGCCGTTGGTGGTCAGTTCCGTGTCGGTGGCGGTGACACCCGTCGGGATGCGCTTCTTCGTCCGTCCTTCACATACCAGGAACGACACCGGGTGCAGCCGTTTCTTATTCTTCTTTCCTATCTCAATCGTTATTGTTGCCATACCTTTATATATATATTATACCGACGGAAAACTGACGGAAATCTGACGGAAATTTATCGGTCTGAAAGTGGAGATTTCGTCCAAAAACGACCTCTCTCCATCTTTGCCGAAAATCCCCGCAAACCTTTATTTGCAGGGATTCCATGGCTGTGATCCCGTTGGGATTCAAACCCAAGACCTTCAGAACCGGAATCTATGCCATGAAAACCCGCATGGAGCCTTTGCCCGTCGGTGTTTCGTTGTTTTTTGTTTTCTCGTTTGACGGAAATCTCGCGGATGTTTCCGTCTTTTTTTCACTTAGCCGCAATCCCTTGTTGTTCCATTTCGTCAGCAGCTCCAATGGTAAACGGATAGTTGCCAAGGGAGTCTTTTTTCTGCTGTTCAGCGAGGGCTGCACGGAGGTCGGACACCTGCTGCTGGAGGCTTTCGATGAGTGCATCTTTGGTAGCCAGCTGACCACGAAGGGCACTGATGGTTTCGTCCTTGGCAGCGACCTCGCGCTTTGAGGACTCTTCGGTCTTGGCCAGTTCGCGCTTCAGCGACTCGATGGAAGTCTGCTGGGCAGCGATAGTGGCATTCATCAGACTCCCCTGGTCTATATGTGTCGATTCGTGTAGATTGTCGGCTACTGGTGCTTTGTCGGCATCTGCAGCCAGCATCACGTCGCTCTCACCACGGAGCCATTGCAGATTGAAGATGCAGCCGCTGGCGGTCTGCAGGCGGGTGATAATGTCCTCTGTTACCTGATTGTGTAACCGCATGATACGAGATACTGTATCTTCCGTTACACCCATCCTGTCGGCTATCTCCTTTTGGGATAGCTTTTTCCCCTCCCTTCTTCGCAGTTCGTCAACAGCTGCTGCAAAGATGTGGTTGCGCTTGGGGTCGAAATCCTTTTGTTTTCTACTCATAATAATCCACCCAAATATTGTTAAACAATTATAATTATCTACCCAAAACGCTTGTTATCTACCCAAATCTACCTATCTTTGCAATCCGTAAGTAAGTATGTAAACTGCAAACGAATCGGGCAAAAGAATAGCCGTCAGGCAATATACACCTTAAAGCGTTGAGTGTGTGCCGCTTTGCATCACTAAATCCAACCGCAAAGATACGGCTTTCTTCCCGATTTTTATAATCTGTAAGTAAACTATTAAGTAAATTTATGATTTGCGAAAAAGTAGGAAGAAACGAATGGAAAGCCCTTAAAGTAGGAGAGACGGGCATCTTTACACTACCAAACGAAAAGGCAGTGGAGAGTGCCCGCATAGCAGCTCAGGACGTGAAGCGTCTGGAGCACTATGAGTTTGAGCGTATCAAGACCAATGACCCTCTGACTATAGCATTCAAGCGTTTGGCATGAACATCGAACTGAAAGACCTATTGTCGCTGGTGACGGACGCGGTGGATGCTGGGGTGCAGAAATATGTGCGCTCTTGCGACCCAAGCGCGGACTACATCAAGCAGGGCGAGGCGAAGCGCTACTTGCAGAAGCTGGGCTTCAAGGCGGCTATGCTGCAGCGGTGGGCGGACAGCGGACTGCTGACGCCCGTAAAGACGAGCGACGCACAGAACGCATCAGTGCTTTACTCGATGGCAGACATTAAGGCACTGATCAGTTCGATACGGCTGAAGGACATCACCAACAAGTCGGACCATGACTATATATAAAGGTATATGATAGAGCCAGACACCACCATACACTTTTCGCCTGACGACGTACCAGACCTGCCGGAGATGAAGAAACCGAAGGGTAGGAAACGTAAGAAGCAGGAGATACCCGAACCGACGGACTGGCGACCTCTCGGATGTGAGTGGTAACGATAACTTAAAACGAACTTTTAAACTTGGATAAATGACGTATAACGAAACGATATTGTGGCAACGCTTTATGCAGGGAAAGGGGGTGATGAACAACTTCACCTACCTGTATAACGCACACAAGTTCGACAAGCGCTCGCTGGACGAATACCTGGAGGACGTGGCGGCAGAGGATGTCATTCTGTCGGCTTTCGACTTTACGGGTGCCGGCAACACCATCTTTGGATTTAAGTATTGGAAGGATATGGATGCCAAGTGGCAGGTGAAGCTGGCAGAGTTCAGGGAGAAAGGGTCGATTGATATCCCCGAAGAGCAGATACGCTGTCCGCATTGTGGCAGATTGCGCCCACGCTCGGCATTTTCCGTTGGTAGCAAAGGACAACTTCACAAGCACTGCAAGGAGTGCGAGGGTGGCTTCTGGGACAAGCAGCGCAAGGAGCGTGAGAAGGAGGAAAAGGAGCGCGAGAAACTGGAGAAGGAGCGTCGCCAACTGGAAAAGGAGATTGGCGAGAAGATGGCGAAGTTGGACAGACTGACGGCCAAGGCTGATGCACCTGCACAAGCCGACGAGCCTGATGCAGTGGAGCAGCCCGTTGTGACTGATGCGCCCATGAGATCCGATGCACTGGTTGCTCCGAAGTTGGGCGAATATGACGCTACGCTGCACTACAAGACTGCACAGAAGAGTATCACGTTTAATGCCACACTGTCGGCCAAGATTCAGGAGGGTCAGTTTACTAAGTGTTATCTGAATAGCGATAAGTCGCATCGTCAATTCTTGATTTTCAACCGTGTGGAAGGTGCCAACGTTACCAGTGCCAGCAGTCGGGCGTCGATGTTGGTGCAGGTTTGCTCGGCTGACATCTGCCGTTCGCTGGCTGCCCGTTTCAACCTTGAAGTGGGCGACAACTACTATCTGCACATCACCAAAGACCTGGCACCCAAGGCCGATGTGATTACCATCGAGATACTGAAGGTTCGTACCCGCGACGAATACGTCAAACTGGCACAGCACCGCGAGGAAGCCGAGCGTGAGGGCAAACCCATGCCTGGCGAAGACGTGCCCGAATACTACGAGATGGAAGAGCCCATAACGGAGCAGCCAGAGCAGGAAGACGGTCCATTTGTTGACTTCGTGGACGATGCACCTGCAAACAAGAAATCAAAAGTCACGGCAGATGACGTGCTGCAGGCTGCCATAGACAAGGGTGTGCTGACTGAGCATGATATTGCCGCCTTTCTATGCCGCAAGGGTTGGGAGTTGCACGAACCCGTAGTAGTCACCAAACTAAAGAAATTCAGTATATGAGACATAGAGAAAGACGCAATCCAAACGACCTGAAGTCGGGCGCACATCGTCCGAACGTGCCGAGTACCAGCCGTCAGCGCAAGGACATCCTGACTGCCGATGGCGAAATCGTTGAGACGCTGGGCTACGAGAATTTCCGCGTGGAACTGGCCAACGGCATCACCATCCTCGCCAGCGTAGGCGGCAAGATGCGACTGAACCACATCCGCTTGCTGACAGGCGACCGCGTGCAGGTGGAACTATCGCCCTACGATCTGACCAGAGGAAGAATAGCATTCAGATATAATAAACGAACATAAAACTATGGGAAAAGATTTAGAGAAAAAGTATGTCAAAGGGCTGGTAAAGGTCGATGGCATAGATGTTAAGACTTTCAAGACAGAGTTTGACAGTTGTAACATCATCGAGGTAGAAGCTGGCAGTACAGGCTATGAAGGTGGCGATACAGGACACGGAGGCCGCACGTACTTTCGGATTAAGGACTTGTCCAGTACCGATATGAGGTGCGTGGTTCGTAACAACGGACAGTCGCATGAGTTCGACAACGTAGGACAAATAGAGTTGATATTCGGCGGTGACTGCGAAATGGAAACATTCTACGAGGCTTTGTGCTTCGGTGCCGATGTGTTGAGTGAACACACGCCTGGGATATCCGACTACGAACCGCAGATTTCCCACAAAGAAATACAGCAGACAAACTTCGCCCTCTACATTAACGAGCTGTGTGACCAGTATCGAAAGACTCATTCGCTCAAAGGAAAGAGTAAACTGCGTGAAAAATACCGTGTGAGCGACATTAGCATTCAAGACTTCTTTGAATGTGAACTTAACAAGGCTGAAGGTTACGTGAGCCAGGATTTCTGTAATAAGGTCTATGACTATGTACTCGACACAACAAAAGCCATAGCCGCACCTAAATATAACGAATAAGAAGATATGCGAAGCCAGCGACGGCTATCACCGACTGGCACCGATTGTAAACATTGACAACAAATAAAACCAAGTAAAGTTATGCAAAGTATTAAATTCAAGATGACGGGTGTGTGTCCGCTGATGCTGAACAACCCGCAGACCGTGAACCCGATGAACGAATATGCCAAGGCGCTGAAGGAACTGACCTCGAAGCGCTCGAAGACGGACGATGACCAGAACGAAATCTTTCACCTGAAGTTCCTGGCATCGTGCTACGTGAGCAACAAGGGGCAGTATATCATTCCTGCCAACATGATCAGCAAGAGTTTCGAGGCTGGCGCCAAGGAGAACAAACTCGGCGCAAAGTTCCAGCGCAGTGTGTTTGTATTTACCGACGCCGTGCTGAAGTTCGACGAGAACGGCTGCACGCCCGAGGAGCTGTGGAAGAACCACTCGGAGAAGTATGTGGACATCCGACCCGTCGGCATTATGAAGTCGAAGATTGTGACGGCCCGCTTCATCATCCCCGAATGGTCGTTGGAGGGCGAGCTGTTCTTCGACGAGACACAGTTGAACAAGAGCGAGGTGTGGCTGGCGATGACCAACGCGGGACTGCGCTACGGCATCGGCACCTACCGCCAGTGCTACGGACGCTACAGCATCGAAGAAATCAAGGACGAAAAGAAGAAAAAGAAATAGCTTTTGGCGTTGCTCAGCCCAGAAAAGCGGAGATTGGCGGAGCGTGGTAAAGTTGAGTTGAGCGTAGCGAAGCATAGCAAAGTTATATCCTATCACAGCATAGCCAAGTGTGACATGGTAAAGCGCGATAAAGCCAAGCAAAGCACAGTTATATCCCATTACAGCAAAGTTGAGTTTAGCCGAGTGTAGTTTGGATCAGTCTCCCGAAGCATAGACAAGTAAGGCAAAGCAAAGTATTAAAAAAATGAAGAAGAAAAAGAAGATAACGACGCGGTTTGACACGCATGTAAGCCGGGCGGAACTGACGGAGGAAGTGCCTCCAAGGAAGTTCGACCGCCACATGGCGAAGGCGCGGAAAGACGACATACATTCCCGCAAGCAGATGTTTGTCGCCCAGTCGGATGCCGACGAGGAGCGCGAGCAGCGCAACGGTGACATCACACCGTCAGTGTACTAATATATAAAGGAATAATATATGAGCAAAGCATTGAAGATACTATCCCGACCAAAAGGCAATGCCGAGGAATACGGCAAGTGGAGTGTGAATGCGTACAAGGGATGCAGCAACCTCTGTGACTACTGCTACCTGAAGAAAGGCGTTTGGGAAAAAGAACTTGGCGGTTCTATACCCGTACTGAAAAAGGACACAAGCCTGTATAAAACGGACGCCGTAGAGAAAGGCTACGTCGATGGCGGTCACGCTGCCTGGTTCTTTGCTCGCGACGATATCAAGCAGCACCGCGACGAGATTATCCGCGACGGCGGCGTGTTCATGACTTTTACGTCAGACCCCTGCCTGCCAGAGACGCGCTGGACGTTCTTCTCCATAGCCGGTTCGTGCGTGATAATGAAGGTGCCTGTCACGATACTCACCAAGCGGGCTGACTTTGTGGACACGGACGACTATCAGAAGGGCCTTTTGCCCTGTACGGCCTTCGAGACCCACCGCTACATAGCATTCGGATGGACGCTGACCGGCCACGATGAACTGGAGCCACAGGCATCGCCCAATGCCGACCGCATCGAGGCTATGGGCAAGGTTCATGCCGATGGTTTCCACGTCTGGGCGAGCATCGAGCCTGTCATCGACTTCCCCTCTTCGCTCGACATGATATATCAGGCACTGAATGCAGGTTGTCAGCACTTCAAAATCGGACTTCTGACGAGCAACACCCGTGTGGTACGCAAGGATTTCCAAATTGGCGAGCATCATTTCGATGCTTACAAAATTAAGGACTGTCTGCACTTCATCGAGGACGTGATGCGAATGACCGACGGCAAGGCAACAGTGTATTGGAAGCAGTCTGTCCGCGACCTACTGGGTACTGACCTTGAAACGAAGATAGACGAATACCCGCACTCCGTCGGCAAGGGCTGGAGTATGTTCACGTCTGACGTGCGGTAGCCGATTTTTCACTGTTCACTTTTCACTTTTACCTTAAAATGTTGAAGCGGCGGAAACGGAGATATCCTGAATGTGACTACGGGCACAAGGAGCGTCGGTGGCCGAGGGAGCGGCCTGTGTGGCGGGTGGCACTGGCGGTGGAGCCTACGGATGACGGAACAGTCAGACTGGCATTCCACGTACCGCACCCCATTCTCGTCCGCACCGTCTTCAACAAGCTGCAAGGGATGCTGTTCGCCGACTACCAGATGACGGAAGAAATAATGACGCAGATACTCAATGGCAAATGCTTCAGCGCATGGGTGGTGACAGTCAGCCAGCCCGACCTGCACCGCCTGTCGCTCAACGAGTGGCCAACGATGATCAAGGGCATGATGGAACGACGGTTTCGCTGCGAGGTGACATATTTCGACAACTACGAGAAGTTTTTGAATACTTGATTTTTTAACGACAACATTGACAACAAAAGACAACTATTACAAATAAGCGATTATGGCAAATATGAACGAAGAAAGAAAGGTGCTGACGGCACTGCGCAAGGCGATGGCAACTTGCAATGGCGTGAACGACACGGTGGCGATGCTATATGGTGCTAATGACTCGTCGGCGGCTGCATCGGCCTTTGTGGGTGACGGTGACGTGCTGGCCAGTACGCTGCTGTGTGTGCTGAACCATGTGGGCGAACAGCGTGCCACTCCTGCGGAAATGGCAATAACCAGAGCCGTGCTGATGGCCGTGGCTGCTGCTGATGTGCAGAATAACGGAGCCTTGCAGGAGGCTATCGACGGACACCGCGAGGACATTAAGTCTGGCAAACTGATATTAACAAGAGGTGGTGAGAGACCTGAATGATAAGTGCGCCGTCTGACGAAGAAGCGGATAAGAAGTGGTCTGACAGATAGCGACGGACGAAAGCTCACGCGAACTGACCAACACCACGTCGGACGTTTTTTTTGAACAACAAATTACCCGAATTTCACAAATTAAAATTTAGGCGATATGACAGACAACATGAAGAGTTATCCCTCGCTCGAAAACTTAGAGGGTAAGACAGTAGATGAGTTGATGGCATTACGTCAGCAGCTCCGTGAGGTACGCGACAATCAGCGCGTGACAATAGCCGAGGAGATTACGGCCAAGCAGACCGAACTCCGACGCGATGGTATCAACGAGAGACGCATCTTCGACATTCAGCTGAACGAGTTGAAGCGTCAGTTGGAGGACATCGGCGACAAGATTGGCGCACCAGCCATGAGGGTGAAGGCTTCCGACATCCGCGAGAAGATTAGCGAACTGAAATACCAGTTCAACATCAAAGTGGCCGAGCGTGACCATCGCGACTGCTGTCTCGCCACCGAGCGAGTGCGCCGACAGTCGCAGAGCCAGCTCGACTATGAGAATGCGGAGATTGAGGTTTGCAAGGCCATCCGCGACAAGAACGGCTTTTCGTCATTAGGTTTCAAACAACGTAACGGCAATGGCGAAGAAGGTTAGTAGCAAGGGTGTGCGCATTACCCGCGACCTGTTGGCAAAGGCACTGACGTGGAATTGCCCGTACTACACACGGCAGGGGTTTGCCTCCTGCTGCGACACGGGCGACGGGCATCCCACGAACTGCAGCGGTCCTGCCCAGCTTTGCACACGAGTGACCGACATCTTTCACACGATGGCTAAGATTCAGAACGGAGAAATAGACGTGATGTGATTATGGACGATAAGAGCGATTTGACCATCCGAATTAACCGCGAGGCGGTGGGCGAACTCTACCGCATGGTGCAGTGGTGGTGTCACGACCAGTCGAACACCTTCCACTACATCAAGCTGGCGATTGAAGAACGCTATCCAGCAACGGCAGAGTGGAACAAGGTGGAGTTTGGATTCGACAAAGGGCAGTACGGACAAAGAAAGCATAAGGACAATGGAACTGCATCTGAAGATTAACGACGTGG
>Ga0326513_10002219_pt1 | contig 14426 bp, 17 predicted proteins | sample 2_2465_0518_D_FD_203654 | JGI IMG/M metagenome (GOLD analysis project Ga0326513, IMG submission 203654) | Bovine rumen microbial communities from UC Davis, California, United States - 2_2465_0518 | ecosystem: Host-associated > Mammals > Digestive system > Stomach > Rumen | place: USA...
TCCCGCTCCGGTACGATATGCGTGCTCAGATGCAGATTGAGGAAGAGCTTGACGTGGACTGCAATGAGCTGATGGATCGGCTCAAGCAGCGGAAGAAGACCAGCCGCCTGGTGATGGGCGCGATCCGGGTGCTCGGGAACGAAGGCCTCCGGCACGCGGGACAGGACGCGGATCTGACCGCCGAGTGGCTGGAGGAACATATCACACCGGCGCGGGTGAACCTCTACCGGGTGGCGCTTCAGGCCGCGATCACGGCGAGCTGGTTCATGGAGACCGAGGATCCCGACCGGGAGCGCGATGAAACGCTCGAAGAGATCCGCAAAAAAAAAGAGAGTACCGCCTGACCTACAGGAAGGTGATCGGCTACGGGCTGATCGCGGGCTTGAGGCATTCTGAGATGCAGGAGATGCCGCCGGGCGAGATCCTCGATTACTTCGTTTACAGACGCGATTATGACGATGCCCAGCACGGGATACGGAGGGAGTGACGGGGCGGCATGGCGGCGGAAGTTGGCACAAAGTTAGCGGTAACCGGCATTAACGAATACAAATCCGCAATGCGGGAGGCTGCTAACTCCGTTAAAACGCTCGATCAGGAGCTGAAACGGACAGAAGCGCAATATAAGGCCACCGGCGATAAAGAGCAGTACATGACGCAAAAAAACGAACTGCTCAACAAGAAGCTGGCCTCCCAAAAGACGGTCATCGAACAGGCGAAGAAGGCCCTCCAGGAGCTTGAGCGCGACGGCGTACAGCCCACGGATGACGCCTACAAGCGCATGGAGCAGCAGTTGATCTCCGCCGAGACTGCGATGTACAAAACGCAGACGCAGATCAACGCGATGTCCAACTCCGAGAAGACCGCCGCGGGGAACGCCGACACGCTGACCACGAGCCTGAACGGGATCTCCCGGAAGGTCAGCCTGGAACAGGTGATCTCCGGGATCGACCGGATCACCGGCGGGCTGGAGACCGCGGCGAAGAAGGCCATTGAGTTGGCCAGGGCTCTCTTCGATGAGACCCTCGAACGCGCTGCGGCTGCGGATGATGCGGCGACTGCCGCTCAGATGTTCGGCATCGATCTGCAGACCTACAAGCGGATGCAAGCGTTGGTCGCCGGAGGCATGGACACCACGGTGGAGAGCATCCTGACCGCGCAGGCTAAACTAAAGCGCGGCGTAGGTGACAATACCAAATCCGTCGTTGATAGCCTGAAAGAACTCGGGATTGTGACGGAGCAGTTCGGCGGCAAATCCGAAGAGGCCATGGAAGTGTGGGCCACGAGAGACCCGGATCAGCTCTTCTGGATGGCTGGCAAGCGGCTCATGGAGATGGGCGATGCCTTCGACAAAGAGGCGGCTGCCACAGCACTCTTCGGGCGGAGCTGGAAGGAACTTGTGCCGCTCTTCTCTACATTCGACAGCTTTGAGGATTATCAGAAGGCGCTTTCTGAAACGACCGTTTCAAGCGAGGAAAGCACAGAGAACCTCGCCGCGCTGAATGATGCGGTGTCGAAACTGCAGAACAACTTCACGCAGCTTGAGGATGAAGTGCTCGGCGGCCTGGCTCCCGGCCTGACGGCAGCGGCGGATTCTCTGAGCAATCTGCTTGCCAAGGTCATGGACTACCTGCAGACGCCTGAGGGGCAGGAGATGCTGGACAATCTGAGCACCGCCGTGACGGGATTGTTTGAGGATCTCGGCAATATTGACCCGGATGCGGTGGTGGCCGGATTCACAGCGGTCTTCGACAAAATTGTCGGCGGCGTGCAGTGGCTGGTCGATAATAAAGACGGCGTGATTGCCGCGCTGAAGGGCATCGTGCTCGGATGGGCCGGACTGAAGCTGACCGGCGGGGCGCTTCAGGTCGCAAACCTGATCAACGGCATCTCCGGTCTTGCGGGCGGGACTGCGGCGGCGACCGCGGCGGGCCAGTCCGCCGGGGCGGCGTTCGGCTCCGCCTTCGGATCTGCGGTGATCAGGATGGTGCCGTGGCTGGCGGGAGCGGTGGCGCTGCTGAAGCCCAGCAACGGAGACCAGGAAGCGGACGCCTTCTACCATGGGGACGGGACGCTGACGGCTGCCGGACAGCAGGCTCTCGCAGAGGGAAGGCTGACGGAGAACGGCGGGGGCACCTATCACAACTTCTTCACCGGGGAAGACCTGACGCCTGAGATGTACACCATGACCCAGGGGACGCTGAGTTCCCGGATGCGGAAGATCGTCGGGGAGGCCATCGTGCCGGAGGATCCCGCCGAGGTGCCTGTGGTGCCGGAGGCACCGGAGGACGCGGCGGAGCAGATCTCCGCGCAGATCGGCACCGTGCCGGTGGCGATCAACCTGGAAATGCCGCACGGGTTCGGCGGGCTGCGCATCGGCGAGCCGATGATGATGGAGCACGCGAACGGGTTGAACTTCGTGCCCTTCGACGGGTATCCGGCGATCCTCCACCGGGGCGAACGCGTGATGCCCGCGCGGGAGGTGGCGTCGAGGAGCTTCAGCTCCAACCTCTACGTGGAGAGCATGGTGATGAACGGCGGGGCGGATGCGGACGGACTGGCCCAGGCCATCGCGGCGCGGAATCAGCGGGTGATGGCCGGCTTCGGGAGTTGATGAGATGCAGAGCTATTTTGTGTGGCAGGGCATGGACTGCCGCTCCATGGGGGTGCGGCTGGCCGCGCCGGTGCCAATCGTGTGGCCGGAGGAGCGGGTGGAGCACATTCAGATCCCCGGGCGCTCCGGCGACCTGACCGCCGTGGAAGGCGAGCACATCTACAACAGCTACATCCAAACAGCGCAGATCACCGTGATCGGCGGCCAGCGGGCCGGGGAGGTCAAAAAGTGGCTCCGCGGGAGCGGCTACGTCACCTTCTCCGGGGAACCGGACAAAAGGCAGCAGGCCCGGGTGATCGGCGCGGTGACGCTCAATAAGGTGAGCCGGAACCTCGACCTGTGGAGGGGTGAGGTGCAGTTTTACTGCCAGCCGCTCAAGGAGAGGATCTACAAAGAGACAAGCACCGTCAGCCGGGGCGGGGTGATCCGGAACACGGGGGATGTCCGGGAATATCCGACGATCACCGTGACGGCCACGGCCTCCACCGTGCGGGTGGGCAGCCTGGCGCTGACCGGCATAACCAGCGGCAGCGTGATCGTGATCGACTGCGCGGCGCAGATGGCGACGGTGGGCGTGCAGAGCGCCATGTCCAAGGCCACCGGCGCCTTCCCGTACCTGGACATCGGTGAGAACACCCTGACCGGCACGGGATGGACGACCGCCAGCGTGGCGAGAGAGGAGCGGTTTCTGTGATCTGTGTCTACGCTCCGCTGGCCAGCTCCACCACGGGCGCGGGGGAGGCGGTGCTCTGCCCGACTTCGGCGAAGATCCGCAACGTGGCGGGCGGCGAGTATTCCTTCACAATGACCCACCCGATGGATCCGTGGGACAAATGGAAGGCCATCAAGCGGGAATCCATCATCCGGCTTCCGGTGCCGATGGAGATCATCGAAAACGCCTACACAGGGCAGGAGGCGGACATCTACGTCACGCTGGACTCCTGCGAGATGAAGGAGGGCACCGAAGAACCGGAGCAGTACACCTTCCCCTACTGGGACGCGACCGTGGTGTATACGGTGGGATCGAAGGTCCGGGACCCGGGCTACGGCGCGTACCGGTGCACCTACTTCGACGCGGCGAGCGGGGCGTCTCAGATCCCGCCGCACAATTCCAGCTGGTGGGTGAAGGTGGCCGACAGCAGCGCGGGCAGCCCCACCGTGGTGACGCTGAACGGCGGCACCGAGCTGTACCTGATCGAAGAGGTGGACGAGACCTGGCTCAAACTCATGACCATGTACGGCGTGACGGGCTACCTCAAGCGCTCGCAGGTGCGCTTCGACCGGCACGTGGATCCGGAGCAGGTGCAGCCGAGGATCATCACGGAGCAGCTGTTCCGGGTGAAGGACGTGGCGGTGGATCACAAGAACCACGAGGTCAGCGTCTCCGGGGTGCACGTCTCCAACGATCTGTCCGGGAACCTGATCGAGGACGTGGAGATCAGCCAGGCGAGCCTCCCCATGGCGCTGACGCGGATCATGGACGGGCTGGCGCTGGACTATCCCGGCGAGGTCGCCACGGACATGGTCGGATCCACGCAGACCTATACCGGGAGTTTCAAAGGGAAAAACGGACTTTTCGCATTCCTCGATCCTGACAGCGGGATCGTGAAGAAATTCGGGGCCAAGTTCACAAGAGACAACTGGGATCTGTTCATTATGAACGACACCCACCGGGACACGGGCTTCCGGCTGACCTACGGGAACAACGTGAACGGCATCAACTGGCGGACGAAATCCGACCACCTGATCACCCGCATCATGCCGGTGGCCAAGGCCGAAGGCGGCGAGGACTACTACCTCCCGGGCAAATACGTGGACGCGCCGAACATCGACCAATTCCCGGTCATCTACATGGAGACCCTCCGGGTGAACGCGCAGATCGGCAAGCCGAAATCCGACGATCCGAACACGGCCAACTGGACGGAGGCCGAAGTCAAGACGGAGATGACCACGAAGGCGAACGAACGCTTCTCCGTGGACAAGGTCAACGAGCCGGAGACGGAGATCACCGTGCAGCTGGAGATGCTGGGCGCGACCGCCGACTATCCGTGCCTGAAGGAGCTGCAGAGCGTGCTGCTCTACGACAACGTGCGGGTGTGGGACGAAGACATCGGACTCGACCGGACGATGACCGTGACGGAGATCGAGTACGACTGCATCAAAGAGAAGATCTCCGGCATCAAGTTAAGCAACGCGATCACCAGCGTCGCCCGGACGGTGACCGGGTACAACCTCTCCAACGCATCCATCGGCGCGGAGAAGCTCAAGGACGGGCTGGCGGACTCCATCGTCCGGACGGCGGTGGACATGATCCCGGATTTCGTCGATCCGAGCGAGCGGGTGACGGTGATCGACAGCCTGACCAGCTCCAGCGCGACGGCGGCACTCTCCGCAAATCAGGGCCGGGTGCTTAATACGCGACTTGCAGGGATGTACTCAGCCGCTTACATAATGGGCGCGAACACGAAAATCATACTCACGAGGCAAAAGCAGCACCAGATCTACATCATCGCGGGATCGGCGATCAGCAACAAAATGCTGTTTATCGTGGCGGGTAATGGCGGCGCGCAGGTGATCGGAGAACAGGGGGGAGCGTCATGGAGTGCTGACGGCGTTACGCTAACTGTGACCACGGGCGGCTCTTACCGGGAAACGATGGTGATCTCTAACTCGCCGATTGTGGCAAGTCTGTCGACATAATTGATGGGAGTGATAGCTCAGATGGCAGTCATTGAAAAATGGTTCAACCAGGATCTGGATACGCCTGTGCAGATTCAGGTCATCCATGGGAACGTGTTCTCTCAGGACAACTACGGGAACCTGATCGGCATCAGGTGTTATAAAAACGGTCAGGCTGTAGCTCTGACCGGAAGCGTGTCCGGTGTTGTGATCCGACCCGACGGCGAAACAGTCGCGATTATTGGCACACTAAACGGGAACGCGGCATCCGTGACCCTGCCGTTTGCCGCGTGCGCCATCCCCGGACTGATCACAGTCACCATCAAATTGACCACAGGATCAACGGTAACCACGTTGGGCTGTGTGATCGCGACCGTCTACAAATCCAGCACGGACACCATCGTTGATCCCGGCACGATTATCCCGTCTGTCAGCGCTCTGATCGAGCAGATCGAGGATACAGTCGCAACGATCCCGGCAGACTATTCGAGCCTGTGGGAGGATCTGGCCCCAGCTTTCAGCACGTCAGCGAGTTATCTGCCCGGTCAGTACGTCACGTATAACGGTGCCTTATATAAGTTCAACACGGAGCACTCTGGGGCATGGGACGCGTCCGATGCGGACGAGGCAAACATCGGAGACAACCTGTACAGAACCGAGCACGCGCTCACCACGCCGGAAATGTCGGTGAGTTATGTGCTGAAGGGCTGGCAGAACGGCACCGGATTTGTGGATTCTGACAGCACAATGACGCCCGGAGTGGTGCTGAAAAGTGACGAGAACGATGTCATCGTAAGCACCGATTTCTCCAAGTATGTCGCATCCATCTATTTCTTCAATTCGGTTGGCAATCTCTACCCCACGTGGATGGGGAACATGACGGCCCCGTACACGATCCCCAAAGGACAGTATTTCACTTACTTCGTCAGGTACAAGACCGGCGTGTCTACGCTTGACCAGGCGGATATCGACTACATCCCGCTCGCCACATCCTGCAGGCAAGCCATCGGGGTGTGGAATCAGATCGCCTACTTGAACAACGCCATCGAGACCAATGAAGTGGATTGCCCGCTGGTTCTGAAAGGGTGGGAAAACGGCACCGGGTTCGTCGCGTCTGACAGCGTGGTTTCGCCGGGTGTTGTCATGAAGCAAGACGAGTGCAACGTGACGATCCGTACCGATTTCACAAAGTTCGTAGCGTCCGTCTATTTTTTCACTTCACCGACCAATCTGTACCCGCGCTGGATGGGGAACATGACTGAGCCGTATACGATCCAGAAGGGGCAGTATTACACCTTTACGATCAGGTACAAGGCCGGGGCGTCTACACTATCCGATGAGGATGTCGCATATATCCATGAATGCACCCGCGTGACGGACGATGTGGGGGTCTGGAACGCTATCGAAGACATGAAAACGGCACAGGCTGACAGATATCTCGAAGCCGGGACAATTTTCCCGTATGTCAGCACGTTCTCCGATTATCCTCTGCCCGCGCAGATCCAAGGCGGTGTAATCGTTGGCGATAACCTGTACCAGTTCACAGGCGCAGGCGAGTATATCGGCGATTATCTCGGGCAGATCTACAAGATTGACCTCCAAACTAAGGAAATCACGCAGAACGGGTATCACGATCTCGGGCATGCCGCATGCGTGTCCTATATCCCGGACAAGGACGCGCTGATCTGCGGCAGAGTGATCGGCACCACTCCCATCCTGCAGATCTACAATGGCTTCAGCGAAGCGATGCAGGAGGCCGCAACGCTGAAGCCTGACGATGACAATTGTATCAGCATCCAGCTCGACGAAGCAATCCTCAATGGCCGTACAAGTTTTGACGGCGTGGTATTTGAGAACAATATCACTGTCTCCGCATACTGCACAAGGATTTCGTCCTACAACAACGAGGTGCTCCTGTACAAGATCCTCCTCGGAACCGGAACGCATGATTTTTCGCAGGATGAAATGGGGTACGGCACTTATAAATCCGGTACAGCTGACGGCGATTATAACGGAACCTGCAAAATCATCGGGCAATGGTATCTGCCGCCTGTGGACAGGCAACCGCAGATGCTCACGTGGGAAAACGGATCACTGTATATGCTGACGGGCGTCCATGATGCTGTCGTGTACAAATACAAGTTCGTCTCCGAAAAGTTTTTTGTAGATTCTATCGCAACCATTGCAGAATTGGATGCCGATGGCACGATGGTCTCGATGGAACCCGAATCCATGAATTATTATGGCAGGAAATGTTTTGTCGGGATGTGGAGCAACGGATCGCCCACAAAGATGCGTCTTCTGCAGGTGCAGATGTGATGCTGAACTTAGAAACGCTCATTTCGTCCTTCCGGGAGGCGCTGGGCTGGCCCTACGCCTCCCCCGGGACGAACGACGAGCGCGGCATCGACTGCAGCGGGATGTTCGTCCGGGCGTTCCGGCAGCAGGGGGCCAGCATTTATCACGGATCCAATACGATTTGGCGGCAGTACACCACGGAGAAAGGCACCGTCACCAGCGGGCGGCAGCTCCGCCGGGGGATGGCCGTCTTCAAGTGGCGGGCGAAGGACACCTCAAAATACCCGGACGGGCAGGGGGACTTCTACCACATCGGGCTGGTGGTGTCGGAAGATCCGCCGAAGATCATCCACGCAAGCACCAACGGGATGCGGGTGCGGGAGGATCCCTGGCGGAGCGGCTGGAGCCGGTGGGCGTACCTCTCCGGCGTGGCCTATCCGCCGGGCGACAACAGCGAGGAAAACACGATGACGTGCTGGGTACAGACTCCGAACGGCGGCCCGGTCAACATGAGAAACGGCAAGTCCACCGGGTCGAGCCTCCGGGCGAGAATCCCGAACGAAACGCCGCTTGAGGTGCTGGATAGTTCGGATGTGGAGTGGTACCGGGTGCGGTACGAGGGCATTACCGGCTGGGTGATGGCGGAATATCTCAGCCACACGCCGCCGGGAGCGCCTCAGCCGACCTACCGGGTGCGCATCGAGGGCGTGACATGGCAGCAGTACAGACGGATTTTGGACATCTGCCCGTTAGCGGAGGCAGAGATTGAGGAGGGATGAGCAGATGGGTGTGCCGCAGTACACCACGCCGCAGATCACGCTGACGTTCACGGATCTCGGCTACGACCTCACAGAGATGGCGCACGTGGTGGTCTCCATCTCGGCGCGGGGCTACGCCGTCCACCTGGAGGGCGAGAAGCTGACGGTCTCCGCGGACAGCATCACGGTGCGGCTCGATCAGGCGGACACGGGGCGGTTCGGCATCGGGCCGGTGGCGATCCAGGCCAACTGGGTGGACGCCCTCGGCCATCGTGTGGCCACGGAGATCGCGCACGCTGACATCTCCGGCAACCTTTACAAGAGGGTGATCGAATGAATCGTCAGACGATCGAGATCCCCATGCGGGTGAGCATCACGGAAGTCACGGTGCCGATGACGGTCAGCATGGCCGCCGTCGTGACGCCGATTCCCAGTAATTATGGCTTAATCACGTACAACGGCGGCATCATCACCGTCAGCTGATCAGGAGGAGATTGAAATGGCCAAGAATGTCATCATCAACGGCGTGACCTATCAGAACGTGCCAGAGGTGCAGATGCCGCTGGCGTCCGGCTCCGGCTCCGCCCGCTTCGTGGACACGGACGACGCGACCCTCTCCGGCGGCGGTCAGATGCTGGACGGCGTGACCGCCTACGCGGACGGCGTGAAATACTCCGGCACCATCCAGTCGAAAGCGGCTCAGACCTACACGCCCGGCACGAGCGATCAGACCATCGCGGCGGGGCAGTACCTCGCCGGGGCGCAGACCGTGAAGGGCAGCACGAACCTCGTGGCCTCCAACATCCGCTCCGGTGTGCAGATCTTCAACGTCACCGGCAGCCTGAGCACGCCGACGATCACGCAGGACCAGAGCACCAAAGTGTTGACCATCCAGTAAGGGAGGGACAATCATGGCGAAAAACGTTGAACTCATGGGCGCGGTATTTCCTGACTGTCCGGCGGTGATGCTCCCGACCCACGAAGGCCCGCTGGCCCGGTTCACGGACGTGTCCGACAGTCAGGCCGTGGCGGCGGACGTGGCGCAGGGGAAACAATTCTATTTGGCGGACGGCACCAAGGCAACCGGCACGAACCAGGGCGGCGGCGGCGGAGGCGGCGGGGGCGGCACGATCAAGCCGAACGCCCGGCTTGTGCTGATCGACTACGACGGCAGCATCGTGGACTCCTACACGCAGAGCGAGATCAACGCCCTGTCCGCGCTCCCGGCCAACCCAGACCACAGCGGGGACGAGATCCCGCTGACCTCGCAGGGTTGGAACTGGACGCTGACGGAGATCCGGGAACAGCTGACTGCGATGCCGGAGCAGGTCGTGTATGTGGGGAACACGGTGATCCCCACGGACGGGAAAACGCATATCCTGATTTACATTGATCCGGTGACACCGACAAACAACAGGAGCATGGGGTTGGTTTTCAGCCAGTCAAAGGCGAACGGCGTGACGGTGGACTGGGGAGACGAAAGCACGCCTGAGACATACTCCGGGGCAGGAACAAAGAGCAACGAACATCTGTACGCCGAACCGGGATGGTATGACATCACGCTAACCGCGACGAATGGGACAGTTTTATTGACAGGTTCAAGCGGATCGAATGGGAACAGCATCTTCGGGCCAAGGTCGAATGCACGGTCATACAGACGAACAATGGTCAGGGAAGTATATGTGGGAACAGGACTGAAAACAAGCGGCTACCAAATTGACAGTTATGTATTCAACTCGTGCTATTCGCTGAAAACGATCACATTGCCCGATACCGTAAAATCGGTTGGAACATACCTTTTCCAGGATTGCTATAGCCTGACATCGGTAATAATTCCAAGATCGATGGACATATCGAGCGGCAACATGTTTTACACGGCATACAATTTAAACACAATTTCCATGCCGCCGACAGTCGAGCTTATCGGAACGAGCGTATTCTATAACTGCTACAATCTCGAACATGTAACAATACCAAAGGATTGTTTTCTCAACAACAACTATGCATTCTACAACTGTTACAAACTAAAAAAATTGTTTATCCCGCAGAGTACAACAATCTTGGGCACAAACGCATTTTACGGAGCACGTGCGGCGACGTCGGTCACAATATACGGGGATCTGACGAGCGTCGGATCGTCATCGTTTGCGACGTGTTATGGCCTGACATCGATCACGTTCCCGGCGAGCGTGACATCAATCGCGTCCGGTGCGTTTTCGAACTGCTATAGCATCAAAGAATATCACCTGAAGCCCACGACGCCGCCGACACTCGCCGGAGCGATCAACGGAATGGCTACAGATTGCGTGATCTACGTACCGTACAGCGAAGACCACTCCGTCCTCGCCGCCTATCAGGCCGCCAGCAACTGGAGCACCTACGCCTCGCGTATGGTCGAGGAGGCGGAGTAAAATGGACGAGATCTTCGTCGCGGTGATCACCGCCGGACTCTCCCTCGTGGGAACGGTCATCACCGTGCTGGCCGCAAACCGGCAAACCCTGGCCAAACTGCAGCGGGAGAGCGAGCTGTCCGACATCCGCCTGGACGCGAAACTGGAGAAACACCAGGCGGTGACGGACACGAAAATCGAAGAGCTGACCCGGGAGGTGCGGAAACACAACGGCTTCGCGGAGCGCGTGCCGGTGATGGAGGAGCAGATCAAAGCGGCTAATCACAGGATCGAGGACCTGGAGAGGAGAGGTGCATGATGAAGCTGAGCGATAAGACCTACGATATTCTGAAGTTCGTGGCACAGATTTTGCTGCCGGCGGTGGGCACGCTGTACTTCGCGCTGGCGCAGATCTGGGATCTCCCGCTCGCAGAGGAGATCGTGGGCACGATTACTGCGGTGGACGCGTTCCTCGGTGCGGTGCTGGGGATCTCGACGGCGCAGTATAATAAGGAGCAGATGAGGGAGAAGATGATGGAGCCTCCCATAGAGGGGTGATTTTACTACCCACATACACCCACATGGAGTCAGGGAAGCCTTGATTTGCAACGGTTTCTTGTTGACTACGAATCAAAAGGTCGTGGGTTCGAATCCCGCCAGGCTCACCACGTAAGAAGCCCCGGAAATCTTGAGAGAATCAAGGTTTCCGGGGTTTTTTGTGTTTTTGGGGTTCGGAGGGAAAATGGCCGTTTTTGTTGGATAATGGCGGTCTACTACCCACACTACTACCCACAAGGTCAGACGATGCTGTCGGCGATGGCCTTGAGGTCGTTCAGGTCGGTGGACTGGTAGCGGGCTTTGGTAAAGTTGTAGTCGGTGTGGCCCATGACGGCGGCCTTCGCTTTGTCGTCTCCGTGGGCGTTCTTCAGTTTGTCGGAGTAGGTGTGGCGGGTGGCGTAGGGGACTTTGCCCTCCGCGATGCCAAGACGGGCCATGAGGCGCTTGAAGACGTACTTGTTGAAGTACTCCGCCGACATGGGCTTGCCGTCCTGGCGGGGGAAGAGGTACTCGCCGGGGATCCTCAGCTGATCGCGGACGATGTCCATGATCTGCAGGGGCACCGGCACACGGCGATTCCGCCCGGCGTCGGTCTTGCTGCCGCCGATCAGGTACCACAGGCCGTCCTCCGCGTGGAGGTCGGTCTTTTTCAGCTTCAGGAACTCGCCCGGGCGGAAACCTAAGAAGCACATGGCGTACACGTACGCGGCGTAGGGTTCCGCGGGGATCGCGGCGCGGATGACTTCCAGCTCCGCCTCGGTGATGGGTTCGCGCTGCTTCGACTCGCCCTTGCCGGTGTAGAGGTTGGCGGTGACGTCCCGGTCTACCATCCCGGCGTCCTCGGCGTAGGCCCACAGGAGGCGGGCCACGACCTTCATGAGCTGGTGGGTGCGCTTTCCGGCGGGGCATTCGTCCATGCATTCCTGCAGATCCCGCGCCGTGATCACATCCACGAAGATCTCGTGGAGCCTGGCGTAGTGTTTGAAGGCGGATTCGTAGCACTTCATCGTGGAAGCCCCTACGCGGCCTCTGTAGGCCTTCTCCCAGTCGGAGTAGAGTTGCTCCATCGTGACCCTGTCAGGGCGCTCAGAGGCCGTTCTGAGGCCAGCGCAGGCGGCTATGGCGGCGGCCTTGGTTGGGAAGCCGGACTTCCGGCGTTTGATGGGGATCGGCTGCTTCGAGGGATCGGGGGAGGGGCGGTAACCGATGATCACCTGCGCCTCCCAGGTCTTGCCCCGCTTGTAGGCGGTTCCCTGGCCGTTTCCACGGGATTTGGTGCGGGTCATCGGATCACCTCTTCGTCCGGTGACTGCGGCAGATCCACATAGACGTCCTGATCGTGGATGGAGCGGAGCGTCTGCAGGATCTTCGACTGGTAGACGATGCTCACGATCAGCGCGATCAGGATCAGGAACGCCCACATGGGGAGGCCGATGCCGATCATGGCCAACAGGTCGTCCAGCACGTGGGTGGCGATGCACAGGCCGATCAGGCCTCCGGCGATGACGATCAGGACGGCATTGGTGAGGATCTTTTTCACGTTCATTTGGATTCCTCCTTCTTATGTTCCATCAGCAGCTCCATGGCGAGCGCCTGATATGCGGGTTTTGCTTCGCGGTAGGCCACCACCAGCATCCGCTCTTCGGGGGAGAGGTGGTCGGTGGTGCTGAGTTCTTCCGCGCCCATGGCGTAGACCTGCGCGGGGGCGGCGAGCAGATCCACCGGGTTCACGTTCAGCGCCTTCGCGATCCTGACAAGGTTCCGCTGGGTGGGGTCGCTGTCTCCGTTTTCGATCTTCCCGATGGAAGACCTGGACTTGTACCCGGCGGCCACGGCGAGGTCTTCCTGCGTCATCTGACGCTCTTCCCGGAGTCGTTTGATGTTCTCTCCGATTGTCATGACAATCACTCCTTTGGCGATTTGTATTCTACCATAAGGGCGAAATTATTTCAACAAAAGTTTTAAAAAAGTGTTGACAGCCTCCCGCGATGGTGGTATTATTCGTCATGGGGGCGAAATTAATTCGCCACCAATACGTTAACGGAAGGAGGCGGCCAGATGACCAACACGGAGCTGCTCGAGCAGTACATCAGGGACAGCGGATTGAAGAAGGCGAAACTCGCAGATGCTTTAGGCATCACGTATGCGGGGCTTGCGAAGAAGATCCGCGGGGAGAGCGAGTTCAAGGCTTCTGAGATCAAGATCCTGTGGACGATGCTCGGCATTGACAACCCTGTGGAACAAGCGCGGGTTTTTTTTGCCAACGAGGGCGAAAATAATTCGCGTCAGGATGAGGAGGTGACCACATGACCATTGAGGAGATCCGCCTGTCGGACAAGGCGTTCCTGATCCCGAAGGACGTCGCCGAGGCGCTGGGGAGCGATCCTCACAACATCGTCGTGACGGCCAGGCTGAACCCGGAGCGGATCGGGTACCCGTTCACGTTCGTGGGCAAGCGGATGAAGATCCCGAAGGCGGGGTTCCTGCGCTGGTACGACGGCATCAAGACCTGAGAAAGAGAGAGGAGAAAGAACATGAGAAAGAACCACGATTACGCCTGGTGGGTGGGCGAGTACTGGTGCAAGCCGATCAAAGGCGAGAGCGCGATGCGCTGCCGCGTCCGCTGGTGGCTGCGGGCGATCTTCCGTCTCTTTCGTCCCGCGCTGATGTCGCTCTTCATGTGGGCGACCTGGCCGAACACGGACGCATTCGTCTGCAACGGCTGCGGGGCGGAGACGCCGGTGGAGGTGTGGATCCTGTGATTCCGCTTCCCGAACTTGACCCGAAAAAGGTCAGCACCTGGACGCTGAAGGCGAACATCTGCACCACAGGCCGCCAGCGCGGCATGGACTGGTGCCGGGAGAAGTGCGAGACGCCGTGCAAGTGGGCGAGCGAGCTGGCCATGCGGCAGGGACTCCCGCCGAAGAAGCCCAAACCGGAGCGCTTCGTGAACTACGTGAAGACCGCGAAGAAGCACCCGGCACCGACCCGCAAGCGCCGCATCGTGGGACGGATCCCGTACCTGACCGCGTGGCTGCGGGACCTGAAGGATACCGGGCACTTCGACACCTGGATGGAGCTGGCCGAGAGAAGCGGCCTGACCCGATCCCGGATGAGCAAGGCCATCAATGA
>Ga0326513_10002220_pt1 | contig 14426 bp, 16 predicted proteins | sample 2_2465_0518_D_FD_203654 | JGI IMG/M metagenome (GOLD analysis project Ga0326513, IMG submission 203654) | Bovine rumen microbial communities from UC Davis, California, United States - 2_2465_0518 | ecosystem: Host-associated > Mammals > Digestive system > Stomach > Rumen | place: USA...
TACAGTGATGGCAAGTTCTATCTCGCCCGGAGTAATGGCGCTTGTGCCATCCAAAGCGGCAACTGCCACGTAGCAATATCCGTTATAAGCAGATGTATAAGTATAATCTGCTGTTTTCCATCCGCTGTCAATTTTGCTTTGAAGTACAAAAGCGAATTTTTGTCCCGTCTTATTGCCGGTAATCGTGATCTCATCGCCCTTATTCACATAGAATACAGACGAAGAACACCGATTCGTAGAATAGGTTAACTGAAACGGATCACTGTACGATCTGTACCCCTGTTTAAATGCAGTAACCTTGAACTCGCCATTTATAAGCTGTTCATATACCTTCTGGCTTTCCTCATCAAAACGTTCATTTAGTTCATCAACTTCCTCGGTAAGTTCCGTGTAATCTGCCGGGATTGACTCGATGACTTCTTCCACGATCTGCTCGGCATTCTCTTGGAATTGTTCCGTGGCCTGTTCGACCGCCTGATCAAAGATGTTCATCTCCGTCCCGGACTCGATTGCATCATCACCAAGGAAAGTACGAACCATCAAGATGACCTCAAACGAAGTGACGATGTCCTCGCCCTGAAGCACACGCACCTGCATTCTGTTTTCGCCAGCTTCAGCAAGGGACTGCGCCGTCAGTTCGCACAGGATGGAATTGTCTGTGATAGTAGCGGAATTGTAAATTGCTTCCCCGGACGGCTTCAGAATAAAGTAAGTCGCCGTTGCCCCGGCTGGTGGCGTGAAATCAGCAATCTCAAAGCTGATTGCTCTTCCAGTGTCCCCCTGCACCGCTGGAACAATCGGCGGCACGGTTTGGGAACCGTATGAAATCTTGCAAACTGTTGTAATCATGGTTTATCTCCTCATGCTATCCGAATGCCTTTGATGACGAGCGACTGAAGCGTTGCGGCCTTAGATGTGCCGTTAATTATTGTGACCGTTGTGCTACTCTGTCCAAACAGGCAGCACGCATGTGCATCTACCTCGGCAGATGTTCCACCGACATTTATCTGCATACTGAGCGGCCCATTTAACGACACCCATTCAGAAGCCTCAAATGTCCCGGAAGCGAATGTCATTCTAAAGGTAATATCAAGTATCCATACGCCTCTTTCAACCTGCAGAATGTGATCATATTGACCTCCTGCAACAACAGAAGCGGAACTGCTCAAGTCAAACAGCGTTTCAATGCTTTCCGGGACAGGACGGATATGTGCTTCTCGTGATATATGCGGTGTCAAGCCGTTAAGATAGACATAATACAACGGGAAATCTGCTTCTGTATCCCCGGCTAAAATGTCCCCTTCTATGTAAGACGGCGGAACTGGATTACCTGTTGACGGTGTCCCGGGGATTACCACAAGATTGACTGCTTCCACGCCAGTGACGGCGTTTTTGGTATACCGTGCGCAGATAAGGTCAATCCGTTTATATCCGCTCGTTCCGTTCTGAATATTGACCGTTTCAGTGGTTCCCGGTTCGATGCGGAAATGCACGCCCTGCATTACGCCTTCGCCGTCCTCGATCGTGACGGTGTTTGCGTTGGTCAACGTTGCGTTGAACTTGTTTCCAACATCCAGCACGCTGTTCCCAGTGCCAAAGATGCCTTGATTCTTGCCCTGCTCATCATTTGAAGTGATGTGTGGGCTTCCTGTGTATCCTGTGACTATTTTCATTTGTCGCCCTCTATCTTGTATGAAATAGATACAACATTAAGTTCCTTCTTAACTATCTTGTCCGTTATCGGCTTAGTGACGGAATTACCTGTGATGTAATCACGCCCGGAAACCGTATCACCAAGGAATAGTTCCTGTTCGACCGCTTTGACGGATGCCGTGAAGCTCTTTTTGTTTAGCAGTTCCTTCAGCTTGTTCCGTCCAGTCTCAAACAGGGTTTCTTCTTCTGCTCCGCTGTTCTCAAATGTCTGGACAATCTCATCAATTCCGAATATCGTCTGCGTTTCGGAAATATTGCCGTCCTTATCAGCATACAGATGCTTGACCAGTCGGTTCTTCAGTTCGCCCTTGCCAAGGCATATCAGATGATTGACCCCGGCCTGATTGTCATCAGATACAAAGTCAATCATGGAATCCTGCGTGTATTCCACTTGGTCGCCGTACTGCCCAGCCGGAAGGGCCTGAACCAGTACATAACCGCCTGTCTGCGTCTGAACATACCGCAAGTCAAGCCGATAACCAACCGACTGACACATTGCTTGCAGTCCGTCCGCAAGATTGACATAGCGGTTGAACTGGTATTGCACATGCACGCCTGTGTTGACATCCGCAACCACAAAGCCGGGAATATTCACAAGCTGTTCAATGACGGCGTTCAGGTCGCCCGTGCCGATGTAATAGTCCTGCCCGGCTGGCGGTTGAATGATCCGCTTTGCAAGGTAACCACGCCAGCACAGGCCGCTGACGGAAATGCTCCCGGTGTTTGTCGCCGACTTAATGCCCTTGATAATGCCGCCGTATTCCGTGCCGGGAATGTAAATGCGCTTTCCGATCTGAAGGTCACCCTTCCATGTGCCATATGACGCATATAAGACAAAGTCATTCGTTGCCCCGACATCAAGGTCAAGGTTTTCGTTAAGGACTCTTTCTTCCTGTCCGTCTGCTGTTGCCAGTATCAAATCCATGGCGGCTCACTCCTTCGTTGGTACAGAATGACATCTACTTCGAAAGCCCCAGACCATATGACGGAATGATTCCCGGCGGTCAACTGGTCAAACATGTTCGCCGTCTTGATGCGACTGTTGAAAAGGTTCTGTTCCCCGGACGGGCCTTTCTTGGTGACCGTCTTATCACTGGAAGAAATCACCACATCCTCATCCGCACCGATGGACGCATACACGCCTATCTGCTGCCCGTCTATAGCTATGACCGGGTCAACAGCCGGGCCGTGCATGGTAACTTTCCAGTCGCACGCCGTGCTGGCGTCGTTCTTGATGTTTGCATATCCCGGAAGCACTGCCTGATAGTCATAGGGGAAGTCATACGGGAAATCAAGGAACGGATATAGGCTGTCACTTTCCTGTCGTTTCAGCTTGTACGGTTGCGCCGCCATCCAGAATGGATAGGGACAATAGATTTGTATTTGATTCTGCGTCCAAGGTTCCTGATAAAACGTGGATGACATCGTAATAAAGCATTCAATTTCATACATGCCATGCACGATTTTACCGGGCTTCATATTTGCGATATCAGCATCAAAAGCCGCATGAAGGACGTTCAGCCATTGCCGCCGTTCATCTATCGAACCAAAGACCGACAGTAGAGCGGTGTAAGTCACCGCCCCTTTGTCGAATCTGTAAACCCTTGCGCCATACTGCTGTTCAATGACTTTCGGTGTCCATCCGTAATCATGGAAGTTCGCCGTGCGTGTCCTGAAGTGGCTCAGTTTATCTTTCAGGTCAAAGACCTGACCGTTTGATGACTCATAATATAAAATCATGCGAACTGTACCCCCATATCACGCATTATTCGCCCGGCTTCTCTGTCGTTCCAGTAGATACGGACATTAGCGTTTTCTATGCCAGCCTCCGCACCTTCTGCGACTGCCGCATATAGTTTTTCTGCATCCAGCCCGTAGTCACCGCCGCCGCCGTTCGCCCCGGATGCCGGAGTCATCGGAATGCTAATGTAGGATGATTTTGTCGGGATGCTATCCACGCCAAGGATTTCCCCGGTCTGTTCGTATAGATTTAACGCTCTTGTGCGCTTTCCAGCCGACAGCGGAATGACTGCTTCGGGTTGGTTACCTTCAGCAAGCCATGACAGTGTTTCGTTCTGAATGATTCCGCCGTTGGCGTTGTGTGCAACAGAACCGCCTTTCAACTTGGCAATGATAGGATTGCTGTTGAAGTAGTTCTGCATTGCCGTTCTGGCATTTAGCAGAGCATCCCATACAGAAATCGTGCTGACTTTGATTGTTGGTTTTACATCTTTTTCAATCTCAGACGTTGCCGCACTGGTAACACTCTTTGGAACATTGACCTGCTTGATTTCAGGTTCAAGATTCGCACCGTTTACTTCCGTTTCTAGATTGTCAGCGGCCTTTGCGCCAGCCGTCTTTGCATCGTCTGACAAGCCGAACATACTTGTTGCGACTTCGTGGAAAGTTTCCTGCGTGGATTTCTTCAGGCGGCTCCAACCTGTTTCAATCGTACTGTTGAACGCATTGACCCCTGCCTGCGTACCTGTCTGGAAATCATTTTTAATGAACGCCAATGTTCCAGCAAGGTTTTCTTCAATTTTGACATCCTTTCCGAACATCCTCAAAGCATCGTTGAAATTGCCGCCTTCCTTTCGCATCTCATGCACCATCGCCCTTGCATAATCTGCGCCTTCTATGCCCATATCAGCAATGTATTGCACAAATGCCTTGAAGTTCTCGTCCCCGGATTCAACTGCTGCTTGCGATAAAATTTTAAGGTCTTTGTTGTAACGGTTCAACCGCCGTTTTTGCGATTCAAGGTTTCCAAAGATGCTTTCAAACGTAATTGAACTGTCACGCTTCCATTCATCAAACAGGTTTATCTGACCCTTTATACTGTCTTCCGTGGACTTCTTCAATTCGTCCCATTCCGTCTGTTCATCACGCATTGCCTTGATTGCGCTGGCGGTCATGCTGGTCAATTCGTTCGTGCGGTCTGCAAATGACTGCTTATTTTTCTCAGTCGCCGCTGTGTTTTCCTCAGTTGCTTCTGTCGTGTCTTCCATTGTGGAAGATACTTCCTTAGCCGCATCCGTATACAACTGGTATTCTTCGTTGGCTGACGCAACTGCTTCGTTTCCGTCCGTGACTGCCTGCCCCAGTTCAATCATGTTGCCTTCCGCAAGCTTCAGAGCATTGGCGGCATTTATAACATTAGCATCGACTAAGTGCCATGTTTTTGTCGCTTCATCAAGGATAGCGTTCTGCCCAGCCATAGCAATCGGAGCATCAGCTATAGCTTCGTTATATTCCTTTTGCGCCTGTGTGACGTATTCTTGACCATCTGCATATGCCTTTTCAGCTTTCTTCAGGGCAATAGACGCAGTCGCAAGCTTTTCTAGTGTTTCCTGTGATACCTTGCCATAAGCTTCAATCAGTGATAGCCGTTTAGCTTCATTGATGTAATTCTTGACTTCCTTTTTGCCCTTGTTCAACGATCCTGTCGTTTCATCAATCGACAATGACAGGTTCGGATACATCGTATTTAGTTCATTGACAATCAAGGACATTCTGCCTTGTTCTTCAGCTGTCTTATTAGACTGCTTTTCCAAAGCATAAAGTTCATTGACAAGGTCTTCAGCCGTTGCAGCTTTTGCATTGATGCTTTCAATGTTCTCGCTGGCGGATGTTAGTGTTCCTTGCAAACTTTCCGTTGCTGTATTCAGTTCTTCCGTTGCGGTCGCCGTATCCGTCAACATAGTCTGCAAGGCTTCGTTTGACTTAATGCCTTCGTCCCTTGACTTGATCATGACTGCGGTCAACGCACCAAGTCCCAGCATCGCAAGCCCGGTCGGAGAAGCAAGCGTTCCTAAAACGCCAGTGACATTTTGCGCTATACCGGGCAGCTTCCCCAGTCCTTCGACAAGCGTTCCAGCCGCTTCAACCGTCTTGCCCATAGCGGTCACAACAGGCCCAGCCGCACCGAATGCAAGGACAGCCGCCGTCACAAATATCTGCTGGTCTTCGTCCATGCTTGCGTATGCGTTCCCGATCGACTCTGCGAAGTTCCCAACGTCTTCAGCTAACGGCGCAATAGCTTCAAGGACGGTTTCACCGATTTCCGCCCCTGCTTCCTTGACCTTGTTCATCGCAACGGTCATGCGGTCAGGGGCATCTAGTGTATTGTCGAAGGTTGTTTCTACATTGCCAAGATAATCTTCAACGTCTGTTGAAAATGCCTTCAGGTCAAGACTTCCGCTTTTGCAGGCTTCATAGATTGCCGGGCCTGCCTTCTTGCCGAACAATTCAATGGCGGCGGTCAGCTTTTCCTGTTCCGTTGCCCCGGAAGCCATCATATCGGCAAATTCGCCAAGTACTTCTGGAAGTGTCCGTCCGTCCCCGGCGGCGTTCACAAGGGCTTTCTGCATACCACTCATGACGGTTTCAGTGTTCGCCCCGGACATTTCAACCTGCCCAAGGAACTGCGCCGCATCATAAGCAGACAAGCCCATCTCAGACAGCGAAGCGGCGTTCTTAGTCATAGACGAAGCAAGCGTGTCCATGCTAACACCTGTTGCCTGTCCAACGCCGTTCATAACGTCCAGAAGCTTGCCAGCGTCTTCTGTTTCCATCCCGAAGGCTTGCATGACCTTCTGTGTCTTGTCGACTGCGCTTGAAACATCCGTGTCGTTCAGATCGGCAAACTTGATAAACTTGCTGGACAGTGCTTCAAGGTCTTCGCCGACAAGGCCGAATTTCGTGTTGACTTCGCCAACAGCAGACCCAGCCGCTTCGAAGCTGGTCGGAATTGTGGTCGCTATGTTCTTGGCACTATCCTGAAGACCTTTCAAGGCTTCCCCGGTTGCGCCAGTTTTCTTGACTACAATGTCCATGCCTTCGTCAACTTCATTGAAGGCCGCAACAGATGCCGCACCAAGCGCAGTAATCGGAGCAGTGACATATTTTGTCATCTTGCCGCCAACATCCTGCATCTTTTTGCCAACACTCTGCATAGATTTGCTAACATCCTTCAGGGATTTCGGAAGTTTTCCTAACTCAGACCGCATTTTGTTTAGTTCGGTCTTTGCATTAGCAACTTGCTGTTTCCATTTGAGCGTTTCGTTTGCATTCTCGCCGTATTTCTCAGCGGATGCTTCAAGTCCTTTCTCTAGTTCGGAAACAATCTTTTCCTGCTGCTCAATTTGCTTGTTCAGCAATTCGCCCTTTTTGCGATTCTTCTCCATTGCTGAAGTTTCATCATCAAAGGACGATTCCAGTTCACGCATCTCAGCGGAGTATGTCTTGGCTTGCGTAATCAGATTATTTACTTGTTTTCGATATTCTTTTTCGCCTTCGATCCCGATGCGTTATAGTCGGGGGCCGATATTAACAGCCACCAAAGACCACCCCCTCTATTTCAAAGCCATGAACTCGTCAAAGTCCATCTTTTTCGGCTTGTGCTTTTCTTTCGCTGTTCCATGATGAATGGCATCACAGGCCAACAAATCCATAAATTCACCGTATGGCGTGGACATCGTGGCCTGTTTGCTCATTCCCATCTTCAGACCCATGTATATAAACCACGGTCTATTCCAGTTGATCTTCAGCTGGTTTTTACTGTTTTTTTTCCTGTGTCAACGGTTTCGATCTGTCGCTGACTTCCAGCCTTTTCGGCGGCTTCAACCGCCTTCAGGATTTCTTCCAGTTCGTACGGCATCATTTTTCGAATCTCCGCAACCGTCAGATAATCCTTGCTGTTATGTTCCGCCGCATACGCCCTTGACATGTACTCAGCTTTGACAAGCTGTGCAGATGCCACGGAAGCGGACTTGTTAGCAACAACCCAGTCCGAATAATCACAGTATGCGCCAACATTAAACAGGAAGCCGATTTCTTTTCCATTGATTGTCATTGTCTTTTATCCTTTCCGTTATCAAGTCGTGCCGCTGGTAATGCCGAAGAAGGTCTTGATCTTGTCTTCTGCGGATGCTTCAGTTGCCAGTGCACCGCCAACATACTTCCAAGTTCTCTTTGCGTCCTCTGCACGCTTAATCGTTGCGGTCAGCTCAGTGGTCTGCCAGTCGATGTTCTCTTCCTGCGTTGCCGCTTCAGTGTTCGGGAACTGGAAAGCACAACGGGGATAGATGACCGGGGTATATGTGGTCACGCCGTCCTGCATGTAACGGACAATGAAACCAACGCCAACATCCGGGACTGCCTGATCATCATCATACTTTACAAATCCGTCAGTGCCAGCGGTCGGAAGGCCCATGATAAGCTTTTCCGCATCCTGTTCAAGGCCCTTGACGGTCAGGGAAAGTTCGCCGCTGGTGAACACACCGCTTTCGGTTTCAGAGATAACATTATCTGCATAGAAGTTGTTATCGTCTGCCGTATCAGCAGAGCCGCTAACGCTCACGCCCTGTGACAGAAGCTGTCCGCTTGTATAAGTGATTGCACCAGCATTCGCCGCATACAGTGCAACATAAGGTTTCGAAAAACCAGTAACAATCTTGCCAACTGCCATGATTGTTGACTCCTTTCAATAAAAAAGGGAAAGCTATTTAACAGCCTTCCCTAACTCTTGATCAAATGTTTCTTTCATTTTTTCTTCACACGCTGATTTCTTTTGCCGGATGGCATTGTCAACGAACGGAATGCGCTGGCTGAATGAAGTTCCCGAATTGACAGACCTTGCAATCATGCTGTTCGGCTGCCCGTTCGGGTAATTCTTCCGGCGTTCGGTGTTATAGCCGTCAAAGCCTAGCTTAACATGCTGGTATCCGTTGTCGTTCTCCATTGGAGTGATACCGAACCCGGCAAGCAAGCCATCCTTCTGCTTTTGTGTAACTCCGTTCAGCATTTGACCGGGTTTTACAACTCTTTCATCAATCGGCAGACTGTTTATCCCCTGCCGGACGGCATCCGCAACGATTGCCGCACCATCATGAACGGCCCGACCGATGCATTCGGTTGTTGCCCTTGGTAGTTTCTCCAGTTCCGTGATGTATTCATCCAGCTCCGGAAATTTCATCTTAGCCAATGTACCACCGCCATTGATAATGAATCAGATTCGTTTCGTCCTCATACTGGATATTGTCAAGCAACCAGCCGACATTCTCCGCATTAAGGATTTCTTGAATATCGTCTGCAATCGGGTCAAATTCCGTCAGCGTGTAAAAGTCGATGATACCAGTCAACTGCTGTTCTGATTTGTGGTTATTGCTGTGAAAAGATGACTGTTCCCCGGTTTCTGTCCAGACCACGAACGGCGGCTTTGCAGTCCGTCTGTAATGTGATACGGAACAGGAAAGCGTGAGGAACGGCTCATATAACTCTTCAAGCGTTGTTTGTAAGGACTTCATAATAGTCTTCCAACCTCGTCAGAATGCAGTCTAAAGCATCATCGTCAAAAATAGGATTGAAGTTTGCCCGGTACTGATTGCCATCAGGCATGACAACATATTTCGCCCCGATCGGCGGAAGCGTCAGCCCGAAGACACGAATGACAAAGTCAAACTGCTGGTCGGCTCCGTCTGCCGCATACCGTCTAACGGTGGATGCCGTCCGATAACAGAAGAACGGTTCAGCCTTGGTCACCAGCTTTTCAACTGGCATCCTTCCCGGTTCGCTGATGTCTTCCAGCGCACACAACTTACATCTGCCGCCGTCACGCATCCGACTCACCCCAATCCGTATATGCAGAACTCATAAGCAGCTGCGCCTTCTGCTCATCGTAGGAAGCCTTGAATTTGTTGTACTGGTCAACCGCCAGATATCCGAAATTCATCTTGCAATAGGTTGTCACTGCCCTCTCGATCAATGGGGCCGTGTCTTCCTCTGTGAGTAAATCGGCTCTGATATCCGTAATGCCTAAGTCCTTCAGCCCTGCGTCAATCAGGTCTTGGATTTCGGCATCGTAATCATTCACCGCTATGCGGAGCGCAACTTTGACTTTGTCGATTAACATTCCGTTACTCCAATCTTAGCCATATATTCCCTATGGTCTTCCGGGTATATCGTCACATGACCGATGTGTCCAATAACGACATGAGGATCGGCAAAGATATGATAATTCAAATATCTTGCACGATTGCAGAATGCCAAGTCCTCACCAAGGTCTTTCTCAGGACAGAAACACGTTCCAAAATGCTTCATGACCTCTAGTAAGATTTCAGTCTTTATCAAAACACAGGCCATACCGCATCCGGCAACCTCAAACAATTCGTTCGGGTAATCCTCGAACCGTTCAACCGCCGGACGCAGACTTCTGAAGAAACATGGCACATAAGGTTTCCGCCTTGCATGACATATTCCTGTTACAAAGTCTTTCCCGGAAAACATAAGGTCATCGACCAAGTCATCGTTAAATATCATATCCGCATCCAGCCAAAGGACATGCGTGAAGTTGCCGTCTAAGGCATGATGCACTAGCTTGTCCCTTGCCGCATATACTAATGTCCCGGATATGATTTTCACATCGAAGTCCACGCCGTCCTTACCAAGCCGCATGACCAGCTTAACAAGGCAATTCATGAACTCGCAGTTGACATAGTCTAATGATGGAATGGCTATCAATAATTTCATTTCTCAACAGCTTTCTTTTTCTTGGTCGCTGGCTGTGCCGCAACAACCACGGCAGACCGTACAGAAACAAGGAACGCCGCCACTTCCGGGGTCACCTCAACAGTTTCCCCGGCGGCGTGCTTAATCCTTGCTTCTCTTAACAGCTTGACCTTCATATCAGGTGGTCTGTGCAGACGGCTTTGCGATATTGCAAAGACGACCCGGACGGGTGATCTTGTGTGCGGCATATCTGCGCCCGGTAATCTTAACCATATCTGCTTCTGCAAGGGTAACATCATCGTACTTGATCACGATGCCGTCACCTTCCGGGAAGTTGAACTGTTCAGCGGACAGGTCGCCAACGATCGCATAAACATCACCTGCGCTTGCGGTGCTATAAGCCGGAAGTGCGGAAGTGTAAACTCTCGGAATTCCTGCGAACGGATCAACAGCAAAGTTTCCAGCCACATGTGCAGCAAGGAATTCAACCTCAGTCAGTCTGTTCATGATGACAACAAGGTTGTTCGCCTGATCGGACAGGTTAGCGGCGGCGGTCGGAATAACAGTGATGGACGGAGCGGCTGTGATCTTCGGAACACCAATTGCGGAAGAAGAATTGCTGGTGCTTGCGCCAGTGATATCAGTAACCGCAAGGGCAGCTTCTTTCTTCACGATCTGATAGGTCAGTTCATCACGCACATACTGGACGAACTCCGGGCCAGCAAGAGCAACGACCTCATCACTAATTTTGATCCATTTCTTAACGTTAGCCGCCACAAGTTCCACAACGCCGAAGGTCAGTGCTTCTTCGGTCGGTGCGGTCGTTCCTTCAGTGTGAACGTATGCCGGGTCAGCAGACAGTTCAAAAGCGACTTTCAGGTTGCCACGCACATAGGTGCGGCGAACTCTGGACATGATGTCGTCATTTTCCCATGCGGTCTTGATTCCTTCTTCAAGGATCGTGGGAACCGGGACACCGCCGGACGCATTAGTAGTCAGCAGAGAACGGCACTCTGTCGGGTCATTGTTGATGATATAGTTTTTCCATGCTTCGCAATACTCAGCGGAAGACCTGATTTCTTCTTCAGTCTTCACAGCCGGGGTTTCCTGCTCAAATTTCTGCATAACAGTTCCTTCTCCTTTTGCAATGCTTGCACGGATTTCAGCCTTCTTGGCTTCTTCCGCTTTTCTGGTTTCAAGTTCTTCCTTAATGCTCCGAACTTCCTGTTCCAGTGCATCAAGGTCAAGTTCAGCTTCGGAATTATCAAGGGAAACAATGATTTCCGCTTTCCGTTCCTCAAGCTGGTCAATGGTCATTTCTTTCAGATCCATTTTCACACCTCGCATAAAATTCTGATTTTCTGTTTCTGTGCTTCTCGGCGTTCCCGATCCAGTCGCTCCGCTTTCTCCATTTCAATCACTCCGTCGAAATAGTCCCGGGTTGCAATGCCAAGTTCTGTCGTTGGGTTTGCGACAAAAGCACAAGGTGAGACGTCATACACCTTTGCTATCCTGTCTATAACCCTTGTATGTGTCGCACGATCAAAATGCTGATCGGCAACCGTAAAACAAAAAGACATTTGAGGATAATTCCCGGCTTTTATATCGTCAAAAATTTCCTTTGCCTTTTGTGTTCTACTCAAATCAGTTCGGTTAGCAAGTCCATGTTCATCTGTCCATACATCAAGAGACCCGGCAGATGTTCTTGCATAAACCCTACCGACATGATCAATGCGAAAAACCACATCCGATAGGTCTGCCCCCTCAAAAGCATCCGGGGCAATGCGTTCATAATAATCAACACCGTCACGCTTCATCATTTTGTACGGTTCGAATGTGGACGCATAACCTTCAACAATGTAGGAGTCCGCATCACCGAATCTTAATTCCATCGGCCTATATTCACGATTCTGGCTCATTCTTTTGCTCCTCAACTTTCTCCGTTGCGTTGTAATACTCGCCCCGGATTATTCTTGCATCACCGCCGTCAACAGGCGGAAGGTTCCATATCTCACGCACATCATTAATGCTCATGATGCCACGGTCAAGCATCTGGCTTGATACGTTCAGTTTGTCGGCATTGCTTAGATACTGAAGACGATTAGCCGTTGCCATAACCATGTTCCCCTGCGTCTGTTCCCGAAGCGTGAAGAACATCTTTGTCATGACTTCGCTGAACTGGATTGCAAACGGTTCGATTGCGCCCTCATAAAAAGCCGTCCAAGCATCACCATAAGCCTTGTTTGTCAGGATGTCCTCATTCACGCCGAAATACTCAAACACATTGGATTTGATAAGTTCCATCTGTTTATCGTCAATTATCCACGGTTTGACCTCGATCTGCTTCAAGTCGGTGTATGTGTTCGGGAACAACAACAGGCCGCCGCCCTTGGCATCCTTGGAGAAGTTCTCTTCCGTAAACCGTCTGCGCTCTTTCGCAAGGTCTTCGGCCTTCGTGAAGTTGTTGACCCGTGCCATGAACCTATAGCTGGCAGCACTCTTCACGCCTTCTTCGATGCCTTGGTTCTGAATATGGATTAGTTCCATAGTTGGGAACAGTGCGTGGTTATCTTCGCCGAAGAAATCATTCTTGTACTGGTATTTTGTCATGATGCCACAATACGAAAATTCAATAGCGGCTTTCTCGGCCCAGCTGAATTCATAACGAAGATACGGCACGCCGTCATATGATACAATCTCGCACCGTTGCGGAATCGGCGTAAATATCCCGGACGGCTCACCATATTCGTCATAAACAGGCACAATAAACGCCGTGTTATGTATGTCAAGGATGGTCGAAAGCCGATAAAGGAACTGCCCCCACGTTTGCAACTGGTTCGGGCCGTGCTTCATTTTGTTCTGAAGTGCAGGCCGTGCCGCTCCCAGCATCTGAACGTTCAGCTTGCTTATGTGCGTTGCCCTTGCATTGACCGCCGCCCGGATCAGTTCGTTCTGATAGATTTCACCGCCCCACTTCGTAAAGTGTGCCTGATGCCCGTTGACCATTGCGAAGTTTTCAGGCGCACGGTTCGGCGTTTTAGGTCGGTTCCCGAATAATAAATCAATTAGTTTCATGTTTCATTCCTCAACTGTTCCCCGATGTCGCCATACCATTTCTGACGAACGCACATGGCATCCAGCAGGGCGGCGGTTCCATCTATATGGACTTTCCCGTTAAGTTTGACCAGCTTTCCACGCCCACGAACGGCATCAGTCTTGATTGCACTATCCAACAAGTGCATCTTCAACAGGTCATTGTCACCTATGTGTATTTTTCTATCTTCAAGCAGTCCTTGCGTTTCTTGGATGACTCCGTGCAAATTATCGCCCTGATAAACATCATCCATGTGGAATCCATACTGTTGCAAGTCCTGCACTAAGTACTGTGCTGAATAGCGGTCATATCCGATCTGAAGCGGAAATATCTGATATTCTTCAACAAGCCGCACGAACCAGTTATAACAATCGTGGTAATCCACGAAGTTGTCCCCGGACGGTTGCAACAAGCCACGCTCGATATAAATGTTGTATGGTACACTGTCCCGTTGTATTGCATCCGTTATTTTCTCGGACGGAAGAAAGAACTGACTGAACACATACAACTCGCCGTTCTTCTCGATCACGACACAGCAAGCCGTCAAGTCCCTAGTCTGTGATAAGTCAATGCCGCCAACACAGTAGCTGTTTCGGAAGTCCTCAAGCACCAACTTGTCCCCGGATGCATCCGTCACTAATTCAGACGGAAGCCATGCAAGGGAACTATTCTGTTTAATATTGCAGTACTTGGTAAGAAACTCAGCCTTCTTTGAAAGACTACCTTCAGCTATTGCAATTTCTTCCAGCAAGTAGTCAACTGTCACCGATGTCCCCAAGTTCGGATTGCTCTTGTGCAGTTCATTTATATCGTTCCACTTTTCCGGGTCATCTATCATATATAAAAAAGGCAAAAGCCGTGTTTCCTTGCTTTCGCCTAGTAAGAACCGTGTGGAACGTTTCAGAAGTTCGTCATATATCGAATCGTTTACATATCCCGAAGTTGTGCAACTAATAATCAAGCCTTCTGGTCTTGCGCCCATACCTGACTTCATGACTTCGTACTGCTTCAGCCCCTTGTCGCCTTCCCATGCGGCAATCTCATCACAGATACAAAGCGAAGGATTGAAGCCATCAGACTTCTTTGCTGAAAAAGCAATCTTCTTTACTGT
>Ga0326513_10002222_pt1 | contig 14419 bp, 7 predicted proteins | sample 2_2465_0518_D_FD_203654 | JGI IMG/M metagenome (GOLD analysis project Ga0326513, IMG submission 203654) | Bovine rumen microbial communities from UC Davis, California, United States - 2_2465_0518 | ecosystem: Host-associated > Mammals > Digestive system > Stomach > Rumen | place: USA: California...
TATTCTCCAGTCGTTTCATTATAATCTGCTTTTATCCAACCATCTTCGATTGTGGCTCCTTCGCCTTTCCATAGAACACAATAGTTACAAAAGACCTCTGATATGGGTTTTTCTACTGTTAAATATGATTTGCCGTCTTTGATAACCTTGTAGCCACCAAGAAAGACTTCACCACAGTTTTCGCAAATCAAGACCTCGAGAACTTTTTTTCCACAATCGCAAACAGTTCTTGGACGTTTATATAATTTCCCTATAGTACGTCCTTCAAAAACATATTTAGAATCCGTACAGGAACAATTTGGGTCAGAACAAGCCCATAAACCGTTGATGCTGCGGAAAAAGAAATGTGAGCGCAAAGGTGCAATATAACTATCCTTATCTTTACTTTGACAGATAATTTTAATTATGGATTCGACAACAGCATTACCCGAATCTTTGGGGATGTTCATTCGTTCGGCAACCTTCTCAATATCTTTCGCAATTATTCCAGAACTTGAAGATAGTGAATACTTTAACCATTCCAACAAGTCGTACTTATCTGTTAATTCTTTGAACGATGAGATACCTAACGAAGAGAATAGCCTCATTTGCTTCTCCTCTTCAGATGAAGGGTTCGTTGAATAGTCTGCCAATTCTTTAACAGGAATAGACTTTTGAGGTTTTGGAATGTTTGGTTGTTCTGGATTGGACAGAATTACGAATTTGTTCTTTAGAGTCTCTTTACTAATTCCAAAGAATCCACACAAGTAATCTTCGGTTTGGGCGTTCTGTTCCATTGAAGCACTGGATGCAAGGAACTGAACTTGATTTGATTCTGGTTCCAAACCAAGTCTATCCAACAATACACGAATCAGATATGCCACTTCTGTTCCTGCTGTTCCTCGATATGTATGCAACTCATCAATAACGAGATGAAAAACATTGTTTTTGTCTTGTTGCAACCATTTTTTGGTGTCTTCAAAAATGTCAGATTCCAAATCACGCATGAGCATTACGTTCAGCATGCTGTAATTGGTAATCATTATATCAGGAGCATTTTCCTGCATAGAAAAGCGGTCCCACATTTCTGCAGAGTCAGATTCCATACATGGAACATGATATAGTAATTCTGTGGAGCTCTCTTTAGCCGCTTCTTTAGCAGCCTCCCATTCTTGGGTAAGCTGTTTCTTCTCCTCATAGTATTTTGACTGAGCTTTCTTTTTCGTTCCACTAACAGGTGTACTACCTGTATAACGTCCGAAGTAAAACCTATGATGATTTCTGTGTTCATCTAGCCAATCCAAAGCACCTGACTTATCTTTATTTCTACTGTTTAGTGCTTTCCTTAATCGAATCATCTGATCCTCAGCAAGAGCATTCAGTGGATAAAGAATCATTGTACGCATGGCTCTCGGATGCGAATTACCCCAAGCTGCAGATTCTTTAACCAAGTCAGCAATTACAGGCAAAAGGAAACATTCCGTTTTACCTGAACCTGTACCTGTGGTAACAATCATGTGCTTGCGATTTATAAAGGATTCTTTCAATGCTTCATACTGATGGTCGTATAGCTTCCTTTCGTCATGTTTGTTGTTGAAAAACAAACCTGTATTGACAAAGTCATTGATTTCTATTGATATGCCCTCTTGTTGACAAAATTCTTTGAGGGTAGCTTTTTCATGGTATTTGGGAACAAGTTCGATGATAGGCGGTTGACAAATGGTGCCAGGCTCATTCATCAACTCGTTTCTCTCTAAAGTATATTCTTCACGAGAAAACGGGAGACCGCTATTTATGTATTTCAGATATACATTTTGTAGTTCTCGAAATATCTTAATTGGATTATTCATCTATTTTTATTGAATTATTTAGGATTCTATTTAACTCTTTTACTATCTTATGCTGAACTCCTGAATAGTGGTATTCAGTGTTGTTTTTTTGTGGCATTATTTTCCTGGATAAGCAATCCAACATCAAAACTCTATGAACTAATATTGGAAGACCAAATGATTCCAAATATAATTCATTGGTTTTGATTTTATAATGACCATTATACTGTTTATTAACAACTCGCTCATAATAATAGGAAATGTTTAATGCATCCGGATTAGTAGCCTTGTCTGGTATCTGTCGTTGATAGCCATCTTGTGGAACTGAAAAATACCGTTTTAAACCACCTTCTTTTATCTCTGCTACCCCTTTCTTTGTCTTGTAGTTATGATATTCAAACTTGTCTTCTTCAACTAATGATTCATAGAATCCTTCAACTATAGAGCTAATTGAAGGGAAGGATTTTAGTAATTGCAAAGCATGAAATTTTACTATATTTTGAGGAATGTATATTTCTTTGTCTTTACCAAATAATGAAATACCAATACATTCGGTTTTCTTTGAAGAAGTACTGTTTTTACAGTTAATCAAGACATAATGAGTATTGAAATCAATCGCCATTGGTTCTGTTAGAGCAAAATAACCTTTGCCAATATGATCAACAACTCCAGAATAAACTAAGGGATAAAATATTTTCCATACGGCATTATTCTCTATACCTAAATCATACTGAACGTTTAGGTAGTCACAGCTCTGGCGAATCATGTCATAGCTTCTTTTTTCAAAAGATGCAAGCCAGATATAGAGAGACTCTTGTGCCTTTAATATGTTATTCATCCTCAGAAATATAATCTTCTACGTATGTCGTTGATTTGATCTCTTTTGTTTGACTGTCATTTAGCATGCCTGGAGTCAAATACCCAGTTGGTAAATTTAATGCTGAGAAATCAGGCTTTTTTGCAATGAATTTCAGCTTCTTCGAACATCCAAGGTGTTCAATAGCATAAATGCTTACAGGTATCAATGAATCTTCATTTATATGACCAAGTATTCTTAAGTTTGATGGATATTTGCAACCATTCAAAGAAATCATATCAAACATACCAAGATCCATATCCACAATAGGCTGAATATAGCTGGGAATGTATGATAAGTTCATATTTCTTAGAATGAGATAATGCATTGTGTCAGGGCTGTTTGAAGCTTGATCTATTATATATGCCAAACCGTTATTCCAAAAATCATCAAAACAATTCCATTTGGGAGTTACGTATTCATACAAGCAATTACATCTGCCTGTCGCATATATAATGGATTGTATTACCCTCATGTCGTTAGACACAAGGATGTTGTTTTTTGAAAGCAAACTTGTGGTGTTTTCCGCATCGGAATCATCTGCGCCGTATGCCTGCAATGTCAATTCAAGCCTTTTCATGAATACCTGAATGTACATAGCCGGATCTGATTCCGAGTCCGTATTGGTCATTACAAAATCACGATTTGCTGCAGGGAGAGAAGGTCTAATTGAAGAAGAATTTGAGGCAATGTTAAGAACATCTTTTATTACTCCAAAATCTTCAATTATAGAATCTTTCTTTTCTATAATTTTTTTCCATTTTACTTCTTCATTTTCCAACTCAACCTTTTTTCTTTCTATCGTTTTGGTTATATTTTGCACTTCAAGCTCAAGTAGGGTTGACTGGTCTTTTAACTCAGATATTTTTTTAGCATTTTCTGCTTGTGCTTTAGAAAGTTGATCATTTGATTCTTTAATTGCATTATTGAACCTTTCCTTTTCTGCCTCAATGGCAAAGTCATGTTCTTCTTTGAGATTCTTCAACTCAGCATTGTTGGCAATTTCAACTTCTGACACATAATTCTCTTTAAATCTGGCTACAGCGGACTGCAATATGTTAGCGAACCATGGATTGTTTGACACATCCTGAAGGTTCTCAAATGATAGCTGTATGTTTGTGTTAATTGTCTTTAACCTCTTCAGACGTGCATTGTAAATGCTACTATCAAGATTTACGCTGCCCAGAACTTCTTTAACGCTTGATTCTATGAGTTTGAAGTTTTGGCTGGTTACAAATTCATTCCATCTAGGCTTCAAAACCTTTTTAAAGAACCAATCAACAAGCTGCTCATCGGTCGTAATATCAGCCACTCCTGTATTCTCACAAAGATCACCTGTGATATAAAAGTTACCATTATATACGAATACAGAATCACGGCACTTTACTTCCAAATCCGCAAAAGACCAATATTTAATCAATCTTTCGACGGAATGGGCTTTAATTAGGTAGATACAACCATTTGAAACAATAAATGTGTCGTTTGAAGCATCAATAAGATTGTATTTGCTTAATAAGTTATAGTTTTCCTGCCCATTAAAACTAATGGAATCAGGAGCAATTTTTTTAACAGGAGATGCAAGGTCAACGATGTCAACGCTCCAATCCCAAACATACTCATCCAAGCCCTCTCCTGGTTTTTCATTCGGGATAACTCCCATGATAATGCAATGACCAGACAGATTGGGGTTTTTCTGGGCAAACATATAAGCAAATATGCGTCCTTTCTTTGAAAAGACTTTTTTAGCATCATCGAGTGTTGAATACCTATGAATATTATAATTATAAGAATCAGTATATCCAATAACATGAATATATGAATGATTACTAGCTGGAATATTTTCGACTATTCCAACTACATTATAGTTATTATAATCAAATGATCCCATTTTATTCTGCCTGCTTTAAAAGATTAATAATTATGTTATTACTTGGTAGCCTCTTTCCAAAGACATGGTAGTTTGCCCATGAAGATAGAGGACTTGCTTTCTCTGAAATCTTACCAATCATACTAGAGAAATTTAGTCCAACTACACCTTTATCTATGTTAGTCGATTCCCATGACTCATCTTTTCTGTTAATTCTCCATTTAAAGTATTTATCACTCCATATATGGTCTTGAACAGTTGGATTAACGATAGTTAGTTCTAATTTGGGCTGATTCGGGAACTTTATATAGTGATGCCCAACCTCCAATGGGAGTCTGAACAGAGAGCTGTCTCCTTTCGCTTCATTGGCAGTGCCATCTATCCAAAACTTCGTTTCTTTATTTACTCGAAGCAATGGTGCAGCTCCATGGACGTATTGCATCCGACCGACTTTTAGTCCACCTTCTAAGGAATAGTATTTTTCCTCAGTGTATAGTTCTGATTTTGCATTATTAACGGAAACTTTATATATTTCTATGTTACTTGTTCTAAAGATTGGAGACCCCGATACGTAAATCCTGCCATGTCCGATGAATCTAATTGCTATACCTTCTTGTTCACCTTGTAGGTATCTTGTCTCTTCCCAATAGTTCTCGTATATATCATTCTGCTTGAACAGTATAAAACCTTCTCTTTTGAATTTATATATTCCTTTGAGACGGTTTATAGTTAGCTCATTAATATCTATACGGCTTGTAATATAGAACTTTTCATTCCTAACTTCTATGTGAGAGAAATCACCATCCATATATAAATCATCTAATCGAGCTGAAGCAGTCTTTTTCTTGTAATCGATCAGAGATTTATACGTGCCATCCCATCTTAAATAATAGTTATATATTTGAGTATAGCCATCCTTACAGTAGTCGTTAGAGTAAAGGATGTTTCTGGCATGAGGGCTGTTAGCGTATTTATAAAGCTTATATTTATCAATTACTTTCCAAAATGATCCTTCCGAAATATCCTCACCTGGTGATAACTTTGAGTCGTTAAAGTAACAGGCTAAATAAAGCAGTTCTTCCTCTGTGAATACTCGCTCTGCTTGCTGAGTGGGATACTGAACATACCTTCCTGCTCCATATTTTGGGTAAGATTTTGCAATAATAAACCCTTGTTTATCGCACCAGTCATATAGTTTTTTCCAATATCTATCCTGGTTGTTTACCATCCAATCCTGAAGTAAATCGATATCCCAGTCAAGGACTTGTACCAGTCTGTCTCTGTAATTTACAGATGTAATACCATTGGAATTCGCTCTCTTGGATGCTGCATACAATTGAATGGCAAGAATGCCTTTGATTTGCTGAAGAGAAGGAGATAAGTATGATGTCCATAAGGAACCTTTTACTGCAAGCATTAATTCCCGCTCTGTAGTCTCATAGATATCGCAAAAACGTTCAATATAATTTTTATCAACTACAAATGCAACGACACCACCCATATTCTCTTCAGAAAATATGGTTTTATCCACATAGTCGCAAAACTTATTAAATAATGATGTTGTTGCCATATTAATTGTTAGATTTCGTATAAAATAACTCTATTCCTAAAGTATTGATATACCTCTATATCTCCTCAACTATCAGTTTTATGCCCAAATCTTTGGCAATCTTGTCAAGTTGTTTTTTCTTGTCATGAGTGCTACTATGGGTCATTATGTATAAGCCGTCTCCTACGGGAATCTGAGCTTGGCCATACTTTTTGTCAAGGGTATTTGAAACGATAGGTACATGACAGAATGTAATCCCAAGATTGCGTACTTTCATCAGACCTATGCGCTTTATTGTTTCGGCAAAAGTGTTTTTAGCCTTTTTGTCAGCTATTATTGTACCATCAGGGAATGTTACTCTTAGTACAGTTTTGCCGTTAATCCGCTCGATGGGCTTCTCATGTTTCTTGCCTTCTTTATGCTCTGCTTGCGGATCCTGTTCCAAAATCTTGGCATCAAGCAGTTCTGCAATATTGGTCTTACGACTCAAAGCAACACTAATAGGGGTGCCGGGCTTGTACTCTACTACAAGCACCAACTCGCGTTGAATCTGAGAGAGACGTGGCTCGATATCCTTGCTCATCGCGGGAAGAATCTCAGTTTTAATAAGTTGTTCTTCCAAATCATCGGCAGCTTTCAGTGTCTCGTCATTGAGTGGAAGTCCCAACTCCTGCAAACCCTTAATGGATGCGTATAGTTTTTCTAATTTTGTCATATCGTTTTAAGTTTTATTTCAGTTATTCACTTGGAGTAATAGCCTCAGGCTCAACTATCAGACGCTCATCTTTTGTTAACCCATAAAGTTCATATACAATATTGTCAATTTCATGCTCAAGTGAAGTGATATCAGCTTGAGGATTTTGCTTCTTTAAAGAAAGAATCTGATTAACTAAACTTTCCAATACATTTGATTGAAGAGCTATTTTTTCTTCAGAAGGTATTGGGAAAGGACTGATGTAAGCCGGCTTGTATCTGTAAAATCCACCAGACATTACAGCACCTGTATTCTGAATAAACCACCAGCAAAGTTTAGAATTTAAAAGAGCCATAAGGGTTTTATAAGACTCCTGGGTACCTTCTTTCTTTACGTATCCATAAATGGTTGCTGTTTGGAAGAAAACGCCATTCTCATCATAGGCAAAATTGCCACCCATAGAAATGTCGGGTGCGACCAACTTTTGTTTATTCGCAGAAGCAAGTCCTTGTTTCCTACTTAATTGGAACCATGCCCCATCAATATCAAATCGTCCTCTTTCCCGTGAACGAAGTATTGGCTCGCATCTTTTGAAATAATTATAACATTGGGGATAATCGGATGATAGTATGTTTTCAGATAACAACTCTGCAGATTGATTATATGGCAACACAACATATCTTTGTGTTGATATATCTACGTATTTATGAACATCTTCTCCTTTAAGTAATGGATGACACAGTTCCAATTCTAACGAAACGACTTCATCAAGCATTTTGGAATAACCTTTAATATACGAACCTTGTATTACACAATCCTTGAGAAAATAGATGTCGTCTTTTCCTGTAGCAAGACCTTGGAATATTTTGTCAAAGAGATCCGATACGCGTCTAGGATTTTTATCGAGTTTTGCAAGTAACTTGTTAATTCCACCAGTTGTTAATGTCCAAGTATCTTTGCTCAGTTTAGAATTACTGATAGATGACATAGAGTCTTCAACCAGCGAGTCAAGATACAACCCTAATTCCGTATTAGTAGTAAGGTCTCTATCTAATTCCGTATATAATAGAGCCTTTTGATTTGGTTTGAACCATTGTAATGCTGTATATGTAGAAGCATTGAAAACCTGATATGCACCAAAATTGATTATTTTCGATGCAGCATTTTTACTAGTTACAACACCTCTTAATCCCTTACCAAATGAAGCATTTGACCATTTTATTGGCATTATAAAATTAACCAATCCCTTTTTATTGATAATGCCTAAAGCTAATTCGGTAAAACAAACATAGAGGTCAAAAGAACCTGTAGCAGAATTAAATTTTTCTGAATATAACTCTGCTTGTTTGGGATTAGCTTCTTTCATCCCTTGTAATCTCAGATATGGCGGATTGCCTATTACGATATCAAAACCACCATTCTCAAATACATCACTGAACCAAGTGTGCCAGAGAAAGAATTCTGAATTTTCCGCTATATCTATCTTTGACAAATCAATTTCGTAGGAAAGAACGTCAATCTGTTGCTGTACTATTTCACGCATTCTTTGACGCAACTTCTTTTTCTCAGACTTATCAGTTTCGCGAAAGTATTCACGTCTCAGAGCAATTACCTGATGTCTAAGCACATCTACACTATCCTCAAAGAATGTCATCTGAACAGGACCATCTACCTTCTTCTTACTGCTCATAATAGTGCTGAGGTCAAAGCCGTTAAATTGCTCTAACAGCGAATTGCCTTGCATAATCTTAAAATCCATATTTGGCAAGGCCTTAGGTGTTTGCTCGTCAATGACAAGCGATAGCCAAAAACGTAGACGTGCTATGTCAACAGCACCCTTCTCAATATCAACACCATATATTGAGTTCTGTATAATATCTTTCTTGATTTCTACAGATGTTTTCCCATTCTCTTTTCCTTCTATAGCCATTCTACAGTCAAACAATTCCTTGAGTAGCCCCATTGGGAAAGCACCAGATCCAATGGCTGGGTCACAAATCTTAACCTCCCGAAGTTTCTTGTCAACCAGGAAAACGTCAGCTGGACGCAACTCGTTAACATCATGAGTAACAACAAACTGACGGAAAGAATTCTTAGACTCTTCCTCAATATCTGTTTGTAAATAGGCTATCAGGCTTTCCCGGCACATATACTGAACTATCTCTTTCGGTGTATAAAATGCCCCTTTATCCTTATTGTCTTCCAGTAAGTTCTCAAATATACGGCCAAGCATCTCTGGATCAATACCTACCTCAGAATCATTGGGGTCATTCTCATCAATGGTGAAATTGTACTGATTGAAGAATTCAAAGAGGTCATCAAAATACTCCGTGGGGAAAGTGGACTTTGGTGCATCCATTGTGTCACGCTCAAAAAGACCACCATTCAAATATGGTATTTTGATACTGGCTATATCCTCGGCATTTATGTATGATTGGCTCCAATTACCAGCTATATCATCTGCTCGTTGCGTATTGAGATCCTCGAATAGAGGTTCAATGACATCGTCCAGATAATTTGCTTTTTGTTCCTTAGTACTTGTATCATATAAATCCTTCATAAACTTGGGATTGCCATCGCCCCATTGTTTGTCTGTGGGTACGCCCAACCATCCCTTCTTTTGAAGGAAATGTAGGAAAACGATTCGACCCAGTAGCTTCTTGACATAGTCACGGAATATCTTATCTTTCCATTGAGAGAACTCTTCACCAAAGTAATTCCGATTATTTTTGTTATCATAGATGAACTGACAGAATCGCTCATAATGCCATTTGTAATTTGTAAAGAACTCCTTAGAAAGCGCTTCTACGGAGAACGCCTCTGTTATATCATCAAAGGCGATTTTGCCTTTCATGTTCAGCAGATTGGTGAATCGCTGAGCGGCAGTTTTGCACACCTGATTATGACCGAACAGATAGGTAAAACGTTTGGAATTGGTAGTATCCTCTTTGTCCTTGCCTACGAACTTGTAACTAAATCGCCATTCCCACTTGGCATCACCATAATGGAAGAGCATAAAAGCACCCGACTGGTTGTTTAATGTGCGGGTTATGAGCTGTTGAATACCTTTCCGATTACGCGCAAGTTGGCGACGTTTGCTAACTGTAATGTCATAAACATAAATAGGCCGAGTTTCGCCTTGGACAAGAATAGTACCAAGTTTCAATATTCTTTCAAGTCCACTTTCTTCAGCCAACTCTTTAAGATTCTCATCGTGTGAATTCTCTATTATATCGAAATCCTCAAGTTCATCGGGGTATTCAATCATATCGCCCAAATCTTTATCTGGCTTAAAGTTATCACCAAATATAGGTTTAATAATGGTATCTATGAATGAAGCGAAACCTGGGTAATCACTCTGGAGATATTCTTGGAACTGTATCATAGTGGTAATTCTTATATTTTGTATAAAGCCATGTAAACCTCACCTTTGCCCACTTCGTCTTGTAGGCGCTGGTCAATATTTTGGAGTTTTGACTGTATGTAGCTTTCTATCTCGTCTTCTGACAAAGGGAACAACTCTGGATTATCAACTTCAAGGCGTTTGCCGATATTCTTAATGCTATTGCATATATCAACATTCCCTTTATCAACCAACTCTCTTGCCTGAGAAAGTAAGTCTTTAGCCGTCACTGAGAGATTAGGGTATTTTTCTTTAATGTCCTCAATAGTATTACGTGCTTCGTTGAGTTTGCTTTTGCCTCTGAGAAGACGCAATGAATCAAATTCACGTGTAAATTTGCGTATAGCTCTACGTTTAATATCTTCCGTGCCTTCTGGCAAGTCTACGCTGGAGGCAGAAGTGCCTGCATTGAATCTAATCAGCATATCCTCTAAAGATACCATATTTCTGTTACCGTCAGCATCAGTAGAGACGTACATGCCTTTTGTCCTATTATTACGGATTACAAAGAGTGATTCTTTGGGTTCACTGTTTGTCGCAACTTCAAGACCAGTTTCTTTCTTGGCGATAGCATCATAGCGTAAGGGATATTTCTTCTTGTAGTCACGAAGTTCAAAAAGATATTTCATCGTAGGTGATTCGTCTCCATTGATAAACTTATTAAAATCCTGTTTATAATGCGCCACGTCCTCATCGGTACTGAATACCTGTGCATCCTCACCAAATAGCGTATGGAAAGATTGTAATTTTGCGAAGGCTCGTTCGAAAAGCTTTATTTTCTTGTTGCCCTCATCACATGGCATGAAGTTGTAAATATAGATGGAATCAGATGTTGAACCAATACGGTTTACACGGCCTATTCGTTGCATCAACTTTGTCGAGTTCCAAGGTGTGTCATAGTTGATGATGGTATATGCACGATGCAAGTTGACACCCTCTGCAAGTACATCTGTACTGATAATTACTTGATAGTCATCTTTCTGAGTTTCGCCTTCCTTCTTACCATAGTTCGCGTCAAAGTTCTCACGGATCTCCAGCTGCTTTTCCTTGAGATTCTTAGCTGTAATGCACAGAGGTTTGCCTATTTCTTCCTCTACAACCTCGGCAATACTTTCGAGAGTATCTGCAGACTCGGTAAAAATGACTAGTTTCTTTGTTGGGTCAGACTCAGGAAGAATCTGGCGTAGTTCTTTACGGAAGCGTGTCTTCTTTGGGTCAGACTTGGCAGCATTCCAGCGATTTACAAGAGACTGTAGTATATCACGATCATGGCGCAACAGTTTAATGAATTCATCATTGAAATCATCAATGACATACTCTGCATTGCTCTGTTTGTTGTTGCGTCCTTCTTTATTTAGCTTTTCGATTTTAGCTCGGATGTTGTCTGCAATAATATTCCAATTGTTCTGGTTTTCAAATTCCTTGTTTACATCAAATTCCGGGCAGATAAAGATGATGCCATTTTCCCACATCTTTATCATATTGTTGGTGTATTGCAGAAGATTACTCAACGACTTGGTGAAAGCGTCCTTGGAACTCTCCAGACGTTTCACCAGGAGTATCTGCATAATATTAGCCAACTGATTGGCAATTCGATCAGTATCCAAAGAACCCTTACCACGATAACGGTCCTTATTGCCATCATCTTTTAGGTACTGTATGGAACGATAGCGGTAGTATCCTAAAGCATTTAGGGGTAGAGGCATTCCTTCCTCAATCTCAGGAGAAATACTACCCATAGTGTCTTTAAACAAATCTGCAAGTTCTTTGTTAAGTTGGTATTCAAGGGCTATTGGGGATGCAACTTCTGGGAAAACGAGTGTATTCTCTTTATAGTTCTTGACATCAGTACGAGTACGACGCACAAGAATTTGGTCAAGAACATTTGTCCTAATCTCTGTCGAAATTTCTTTCATTTCAGCCTTACGCTCTTCTGGGGTGAGTACAACATCATCTCCATTGACTAGGTCTTTTTTAACGCCCTTCATCACCAGATTATATCGCTGGCTTATATTGGCAAAGAAATGCTCCAAATTGCGTGCGTCACCTTCAAGTGTACAAGCATTACGACATCTTTCAAAGAGATAAAGTTGATTGCGAAGGTCGTTTGGCGCATTGTTCTGTGGAGTTGCGGATAGCAAACCTACATACGGCTGTGGAGCAAAGTTAGATATGTCGCCTATAAGTTGATTCAACTTCTTATACATGGAAGTTTCGCTATTGCGGAACTTATGACTCTCATCAATTAGAATAAGACCGTAATTAACTTGTTCCAGTTCTTCATTGAACTCGCCATTTTCAAAGTCTTCACTATCTTCGTCTTCAACAAGTTTGCCTATACTGCCAGTTGTAATGAAAGTAACATGAGCTGCTATCTTGTCCTTTCGGTCTTTATCAAAATCAGCAATTGTATCTTCCCAACCTTTCTTGATAGCCGGTGGGGTTACGATAAGCACTTCGTGTTCGCGACAATCCTTATCAGGTAATGAGAGAAAATGCTTGATGAGCATGGTGCCAACTACTGTTTTTCCAAGACCTACAACGTCGGCAAGCATGAAACCACCATGTTTCAGCATTAAGTTATAGCACTGGGTTACAGCATGTGTTTGGTATTGTAAAGCTGTATACCCAGAAGGCAAATAATTTTCGATTTTCTTAGAAGTATCAGCATCAATAATGTCACCAAAGAGTGTTTGGAGCAACTTTATATATAGTTCGTATGGCGTGAGAGGAGTATCTACATCATCCGATGACTCTGGATTAGGAACGGTGATATTTGGCCCCATCTTTGACTGTGTAACCTGGAGCAGGAACTCCTTTTCCCATGATACAGAATCTGCCCATTTTTCTTCGAACCATTGCAGATGTGTTTTATCTTTCGTGGATTTATTAGTGTTGGTGATATTGTTTGGTTCTATTTCAAGTATATTCAGCTCAGAATTTTCCGACATGCCAGGTCGTGTAAAGTTAGAACTGCCAATTATGCCATAACCGACATCACGCTCCTCATCGTGGTCATAACCCTTGAAGATGTAGCATTTTGAATGCAGGAACTGATCCTTCAGTTCTCCTTCTGGCTTATATATATGAACCTGGAATTTCTCATTTTCTTTATCGTTTAGATTATCAACTAACATTTGGACAACCTTGATGTATTGCTCTGTTGCATGCAACTCGTCAAGATCAACGCGCCATGCTTGTTCCTGTTTGTCGTACTTGTTCTTGGTGAAACTTTCAGCATCGGAGGCATACAGATATGGATCTTTACCAATTAACAAACGGAACTTACTGTCTTCACGCGATAAGAACTCTGCAAGTTCATCAAATACCATAGCAGTACCACGCAAATCCCAAAAACCTGTTGCAATAGCAACTTCGGTGACATATTGATCATGGAAACAAGACCTAAGGGCTTCGGCCATGTTAAAACCATTATCAGAGTTATCAATAAGCGTCCTTCTAAGTTTCATGTAATCCATAACCTTAAATTTTTATTTCCGAACTATTTTAAGAGGATTTGACGATTCATTTAGTGCGAATTAGTTCTGCAATCTCTACTTCTAATAGATTCGCAATTTTCATTAGGGTCTCGAGTGTCGGTTGGCAACTGTTGGTACACCATTTGGAGACAGTTGCAGGATCTTTCCCTAACTGTTCTGCCAACCACTTGTTGGTACGCTTTTTGTCAGCGAGTACCACTTTAATCCGGTTAATATCCTTATCCATATCGATAGCTATTGGTTCACCTTATTATATATAATCGCGTCAAAGTTACGAAAAAACAATCAAAAAGCAATAGAAAAAGTGGAAAAACTGATAAAAAAACTCATTTTTATTGCATTTTTTTCAATTCTTATGTCGAAAATCGATAAAAGTTGTGTCATTGAGTGACACAACATGTTATAATATATGCTTGCCCCTTCCTTGTCCCTTGCTACGCCCTTCCTATAATATCCGGATTGCGTCAAAAATAAGCGCAGATATTCTTCTATGAACCAAATGTCACCATCAAAATGGTGTTTTTCTCACTTTTTTGTACTATTATCCAATAATTTTTCGTAAATTCGCAGCATATTTATTGCTATTGGCGAAAAAAACTAGAAGTTGTGCCACGATTTGAGACAACAGTATAGTAACTTTGCCACCGAGTTTGAAAAATAAAAACCTAGTGAACGATATGAAGATACTGTTTTCGCCTGAGTTTAGCGGGCATGTTTTTATCGGATTGAGCGAGCAGCAGCC
>Ga0326513_10002223_pt1 | contig 14416 bp, 19 predicted proteins | sample 2_2465_0518_D_FD_203654 | JGI IMG/M metagenome (GOLD analysis project Ga0326513, IMG submission 203654) | Bovine rumen microbial communities from UC Davis, California, United States - 2_2465_0518 | ecosystem: Host-associated > Mammals > Digestive system > Stomach > Rumen | place: USA...
CTTTCTCGTTTTTTTATGCAACGTGAACAGGATACCGCAGAGCAAAAGGTGGGGGCAATAAAAAAACGTCGCCCAAGGCGACGGATAATAACAGGTATGCGGGATCATTTGTGAAAAGAAATCGGCGTAGAATTATCGTCGGCAGAGAGGATAAGTCGGCGCTTAACAGTCAGGCCGCTGAAAAAGGTCATCAGATGGCAGCTGACCAGCTTCGTTTATGGAGCTATGCTGATAAACTGATGAATCAAGGAGAACTTGCCAGAAACGCCAGTTTCATGGAAGTGATGCAGACTATTATCAGCAAGGCAGAAGGCGGTGATGAAGAGGCACAAACCGCATTGGGATAACAAGCGATACATATGTAGCATATAATATCGTGATGCAAGATAGACATTGGCAGCATCCGCACCTCATGAAATAGTGTTATTGGTTACGATTTGTGCTTTATTACGTTTCTGTTACGGGTGACTCCGGGTGACTCGGCCGGGTCCCGAAAAGTGCCTAAAATAAAGGATTTTTCTCGGGTTCATTGGTTTCAAGTCCCACCATCGCCATTGCAAGGAAAAAGGTGGGTGCAAAAGTGGGTGCAGATGAAAATGAAGGCCTGGAAAGCCCCTCCTTTTCACGTTTTTTGATTGAACGATCTACTCCTAAGAACGTTTTTAACAAACGACACGGAGGAGCCTGAAAAACAGGATGGGCGTTCGAATCGAACGAACTGCGGGACAAAAATGAGCGAAAGTTCTAACGAAGGCGTTTTGAGTGTTATGAACACCCGCCCCGTATTAAACGATTTCCATTAGACGTTTTAGAACTTTTCCTCGCGAGGGACCTGATCAAAAAGGATACGCTGATTGAGCAGAAGACCACAGACGTGGACGGAAAGATCGCGTTTATCGCAGACCTTCCGATCGACGGCAAGTATTACCTGACGGAGATCTCCGCCCCGAACGGCTATGTCAATGCCGGAGAGAAGAAGGAGTTAACCTTCACCTATGAAGGCAGCGACAAGGACCTGCTTTCCTACAGCTTTACCTTCGTGAACGAGCCTACCACAGTGGAGGTTTCCAAGACGGATATCACGGACGGCAAGGAAATCGAGAGCTGGGTATCCGAGGAGAAACCGCACTATATCGAAAAGCTTCCTGTCGGCGACTATACGCTGCGTGAGGTGACGGCTCCGGATGGTTATGAAGTGGCGGAGGATGTGAAGTTCAAGGTTGAAGAGACCGGTGAGATCCAGCATGTGGTCATGAAGGATGCTCCGAAGAAGCAACCGGAAACCACGCCGACAACCGAGAAGCCCACAACGCCGGACAACCCGACAAACCCGACTACGCCCTCCACGGAAACTCCGAAGAAGGAGACGCCGACCACGCCGAAGACCGGTGATAACCGGAACCCGCTGATCTGGCTGCTGCTGTTTGGTATCGGCGGATGCATGGCTGGTGCCGCATGGTATCTGAGGAAGAAAGACGAGAAGGATCAGAATCAGGATTGATGATTGATCGGCTGCACCAAGCAGCATAGAAGTATCATTGCGAGGCTTGCCGGAGAAATCCGTGCAGGCCTTGCTTTGTAGGGTGAAAATCCAGAAGCAGGTTGAAAAATTGAGCAGTTAGAGGTATAGTACTATTGGTTAGCGAAATCTAACTACCTTCTATGTACTTTTCACGGAGCAGGATTCGATTGATTTCGGGCCTGCTCTTTTTGGTGACGAATCACACAAAGAAAGAAAAAGCATTTCAGACCATCTGGAAAATCATCCGCAGAAATTAAGAAGAAGGCGGGAGGCGATCAATTTGAAATCGGTTTATACACTGAAAGAGGACGGTTTCAGCGCTTATTGGTTTGAGGGAAGCAAACATAAAGAAAAGGCCATCATCTGGATGCATGGATCTGCTATGAACGAAAAGCACTGTCTGGCAGATTCCCTGTATCTGAGTGAGGCGGGATATTCGGTACTTGTTCTGGGTTTTTATTACTGGAAGGGTATGTCCAAAAAGATGCGGGCCATTCCCGTGGAATATGTGGAAAGAGCGGCATCTGAGCTGAAGAAAAACGGATATGAGAAGATCGGGATCCATGGGATATCCTCCGGCGCAGCCTACGCGCTTCTGTGCGCATCGCTCATTCCGGATATTTCCCTGGCCCTTGGCATCTGCCCATTCGACTATGTTGTGGAAGAACCGAAGATCATAGGGAAACCGACCGGACGCTCCTGGTTCAGCTATCGCGGGAAGGATTATCCGTGCGCTCTCTTTACAGGCCAGAGGGAGAAAGGATTCTTCGGATCGCTCAGGGAGTACAAAAAGCAGGATACAGAGCATCAGGGCAAATTCCTGCGGTCGCTCTATGAGAACGCGACTCTTACGGAAGAATCCCGGATCAAAGTGGAAAATATGAAAGCGGATGTTCTTCTGGTAGCTCCGGAGAGAGATAATGAATGGCCGTCACCGGACGCCGTAAGACGCATGGCGAAGAAGCTGGAGGATGCATCCTATCCCTACCGTGTGCAGGCGATCGTCTACCCTCATGCAAGCCATCTGCTTGGGACCAATCCGCCGGAATCATGGAAGAAGGCCTTCCCGGCTGAAAAGAAATGGCCGAAGGAATGCAATGAAGCAAGGAAAGACTGTTTTGAGCAGGAATTCCGGTTTCTGGAGGGGTGGGTATAGGTAATGGTTGTTCAGGAATTTGGTAAAGAAAACGCAGAGACATTCCTGCTGCTTCCCGGTACAAGCTGTACCTGGGAGATCAATTTCAATATGCTCCTTGAACCTCTCTCAAAGGAATTTCATGTTCTTTGTGTAAACTATACGGGATTTGACGGCGGAGACGCGCTGTTTGATACGCAGGAGGCAGAAACCGGCAGGATTGAAGAGTATGTGATGAAACATTTTGGCGGTCATCTGGATGCCGTATACGGATCTTCGATGGGCGGGAGTTTTGCGTCGCTTCTTGCGCAGCGCAGACGGATCCACATCGATCATGTATTTATCGGGAGTTCAGATCTGGATCAGGCTTCTCCCCTTGTCGCAAAAGCCGAAACGGCATTCATGGGGGCTTTCCTGAAGCGTCTTGCAAAACATCCGGAAAAAGCCATGGCAAAATTCAGCAAGGTCGCTGACGCCAAGGGAATGAGCATCGATGAAAAAGATCTGAAAAGCTCCGGACTGGATGATGATTATCTGCAGCATATGATGCAGGGCTTCTTTGAAACGGTCGGAAAGACGGATATCCGAAGTGTGAAGAACCAGTTTTACTCTGATTTAGTGACAAAACTGGATGATGGCATCTGTGTTCCGGGAACAAAGATCCATGTATTCTATTCCGAAAAAATGGGGGACAAATTTCTGAAACGGTATCATAAGCACTATGCGGATCCGGAGATCATCCCCTTTCCCTGCGGCCATGAAGGGTGGCTTGGAAATCCGCAGCTGATGATCGAAACATTTCACAGATGCATGAAAACAGAGCCAGACAAGGATTGAAGCGCAAGGAGATAGCTATGAAATACAAACCAATCATCTGGATTTTTATGACAGGCCGGATGAAAAAAGGACTGAAAGAGATCTGGCCGGAAACAAATGCATTATTGAAGAAGGCTAAACCAATATACAAAGACCTGTTGAAAAAAGTGGAGGGGGTCAGCGACAAAAATCCCATGTCCTCTAATATCACCATGTCGTTCGTGATCATTTCCATCTGGCTGGCCAGTGAAAGAAAGATCACGCCTGAGCAGATGAGCCAGGTGATGGAAAGCGCTCTTGACTGGAAGGTGATAAGGGCCTATTTCGGCACGATTGACATGAATACGGAAAAGGGGATCAGGCGGTTTGGCAGCATGATGAGAAAGGACGCTGCCTGGGCGAAACAGCATCCCGAGGACTGGAATACCTGGGATTTTCATTTTAACAGAAAACTGCACCGGGATGGTTTTTATTACCACTTTACCCATTGCCCCATCGCAGATTTCTGTCAGAAGCATAGCTATCAGGAGATCAATCCTGTGCTCTGCAATATCGACTATATCACGATGAGCATGATGCACTCCAGGCTGATCCGTGAGCATACTGTCGCGGAAGGTGCGGGGAACTGTGATTACTGGACAGTAGGAGATAAAGTGGCGGAACCGAAATAATGACAAGGAAAGGGGATCATCGACACACTGGGTGTGGATGTGAGCAAATTTGATCCTTTTCTGTCGCATGAGGGTGTAGTGGCAAGAACCATCCTGTACAGGGACGAGTTAAAGCGCCTTCTGAAAGAGTACCCGGATGCGCTCTGCATCAATCTTGGCTGTGGTTTTGATGACAAGTTCTCACAGGTGGATAATGGGAAACTGATCTGGTACGATGTCGATCTGCCTCAATATGCTCTGTGATTCTTTCTCACACGGCTATCTGCTGGCGGAGCTGCATTCGCCTTTTCTGGAGAAGAACAGCAAGCATCATGATGCGGTCAAGAATACGAATGCGACCTTTGGCTGGGGAACCAGGTCGGGGAAAGAGTACCTGGAACTTGAACCCCGTATGAGCCTGGTGTCAGAAACCAGCTACAACGAAGAGATGAAGAAGCATACCATTCGGGGAAAGCTTTTTGCTGTAATCGGTAAAAATTTAAATAACAGACTGGCAGTATTCAAATGGTGAGCGAGAGTAGAATAAACATGAGAAAAGCAATCCTATGCGGAATGCTGGGCTGCCTGTGCTATGGCGGAGGTGACTGGCTTATGATGTACGGAGATCCGACTTATAGCGGGACTCTTAAGTGGCTGACTACCGGCACTGCAGCAATAGCAGGGTGGCGATATAACCTGGCTATGATTCTGGCATTCCCGGGCATTATATTATACGGGATTGCTCTCTTTGCAGTGGGCGGTTGTATACGCAATCATAAAGAACAGAAAATCTACCATTATTTGAACGCATTCGGCCTGACGCCATGGATCGCGCTGCATTTGTTTTACATCATGATTTTGTCTCTCTTTGCCTGGATGAACGGGAATGGATACGCTTCAGAAAGCCTTCCGGTTTGTGAAGGTCTGTTTTCACAGCTGTCCTGGTTTATTCCGATATCCGAGGCTCTGATGCTTCCGGTATTTCTGTACTGGTTTTATCTGCAGATCAGAGGAAAGACAGTATTTCCTCGACGGATGGCCTTTACGAATGTCCTGGTCATTTTTGCTCTGCTGAAAGGTATAAGTCTGTTGATGCCTGTCAGCGCATTCCGCCTCGGCTTCACAAACGGCTTGATGAGCGAGAGCATGGTGATCTGGTTTGGTATCATCCTCTTTTCCGGAGCAGATATAAATAAGGTTCATCGATAAATGAAATCATTCGCGCTGATATCATTAACTATGGAACGATCTGCACCCGGTTCCAAATGTAAAAATAACGCTCAATAAAGGAGAACTATAAATGAACTGGTTCAGAACAATTCTTGACGGAGTGGCGATGAGCGCGGTTTTTAACAGTTACGTGGCTGTCTTCTGGCTGCTGAAGCCACACTCCTTCATCACCATGTTTCCAAAGGACTTGCAGAAAAGGGTCAGACCTGTCACAAAGGAAGAGAGACGGCACACGATCCTGATGTATGTAACCCTTTATCCGGCCGTTCTGGCCTGGATGATACTGAGTGCTTATCAGGCAGGTATCAACGGCTTTTGGCCCATGTTCTGGACTGCTTACGTTGAGATGATGCTGATCAGTCTCGGCGACCTGTTCTTTCTTGATTATCTTCTGCTGAAAAAGACGGGCAGCAGATTACATGCGGACGGCGCGAAAGACGATCCGTTTTATGAGCCGAAGAACGAACTCATGAAGCTTGGCCTTCCGGAACATCTGATCCTGTGGCCTGTTCTCTTCTGCCCTGCTGTCGGGTTTATCGCAGCGGGAATCGGAATTCTGATTCGGTAAGTCGGACGTGGGGTCAAGATAATCGCTTTAAGAAGAACGCGGAGGTCGATCAGAAATGGAAGTGCATGAGTTTGGCACAGATAATTCAATTAAAATCGTCATGATTCCGGGCAACATGATGTGCTGGAAGCAATTTGAGCACGTGATCCCTTTACTGGAACAGGATTACCATGTTATAGCGATCAGCACCGACGGCTATGACGGAACCGGACAAACAACATTTACAACAGCTGAGGCTTCTGCAGAAAAATTGGAAAATTACATTCGTGAGCATCTCGATGGACAGGTTGATCTGGTGTTCGGAGAATCGTTTGGCTGCGCTACAGCCGGAATGCTGTTTCACAGGAAGAAGGTTGCGGTGGGCTCTCTCGTCATGAGCGGTCCGCAATACATGAATATCGGTGTTCTCGGCGGTATCCTGGCTGCCATCATCCCAAGGAATCAATACAGGCTTCTTTACAGCATACAGGAGAGAAAAAAACTTCCCTGGCTGTTAAAGCTCTATACGAGAACCGATGATGAAAAGCTTTTGGCTCAATTCCAGAATGTGCCGCAAAATATTTCCCTTGAAACACTTCGGAACTGCATGCGCGAGGCACTTAGCCTGTATGAGCAGATCGACAGGTTTGCGCCGGAACCCGAGGCCAGAGTGTCGATCTGGTATGGCGCAAAGGAACCGAATATGAAAAAAGCAGTCGAAAAACTCAAAAGGGCGTTTTCGAATGCGGAGGAACGTCCGTTTGAGGGATTGGGACATGGGGAAATTATCGCTCATCCGGATTTGATGGCAAAGGAAATAAGGGAGTTCTTACAATAAAAGAGAACAAAGAACTGATGGTTCTTCTGCACGGCGGTGGGACGAGCTATCTGGGCGTACTGCCGACGGCGGAAAAGATTGCGGAGAAATACCATGTTGTACTGCTTGCCTACGACGGCTTCAACCCGTCCGAACCGGAGACGGAATTTCAGTCTTTGGCCTATGAGGCGGGATGCCTGGAGGACTACATCATCGAAAACTACGGCGGGAAGGTCGATATCCTCTACGGCCTCTCCTACGGCTGCCGCACGCTGATGCAGGTGCTTGAGGACAACCGGCTGGAGATCACCACGACAATTGCCGACGGCATGTCTCTGCGGGATTATCCAAACATCAAAAGCGATTTTTGGAAAGAGGTCTATCTGTTTTTCTTTACCGGAATGTTCTTCGTTATCATGGGCAGAGCGGGAAAGCTACGGAAAAAGTTTCTGGCAAAGATCACGGGCCGCAGCCCGGAGGAAGCCGACAGGATCCTCTATACAAAGGCTAGCTGGAAAAGCTGGAAGAATCAGGACAGATGCCTGATCGGCAAGAAGACCGATTACAGTGTTTTCGGGAACACCGATATGCATATCTGGTACGGGATCAAGGGAACCGTGGACAAAAAGCTTTCGGCCAACCTGGAGGAGCTGAAAGCGAAGGGCTATCCCTTTACCTGCAAGATCTTTGAGGACATGGGCCACGGCGGCCTGATCGGTGAAAACACGGAACGCTTTATCGAAGAGGTAGAAGCTGTACACCGGCATTCGATGAAAGAATAAACAAATAGAACTGCTGAAACGGATGAAGGATCATGAAACGCGAGGATTTCAATTTTCACCAACATGGTTTTGTGGGGCATCTCGCGGAACCGTATGCGGGCAGCGACAGGGCGGTCATCGTCATCATGGGCGGGGAACAGAGCTTGCTTCCCGGCATCAAATTCGCGGAACGATTTGCCGATTACGGGATCACTGGGCTGGCTGTATCCTTATTCGGAGCCGAAGGCCTCCCTGACGCGCCGAATCAGATTCCGCTAGATATGTTTCTTCCTGCAGTCAGCTATCTACGGGAACAAAAGCATATCAAGCACATCAGTGTATATGGGCAATCGATGGGGTCTATCTTTTCCATTCTTGTCGCGCAGTACGTCGGCGGGATGGAGAACCTGATCCTGGTCTCGCCCACGCATGTGCCCTTTGAAGGGACGCTGAAGGACAAGAAAACGATGACGGGGCACAGCGTGGCGACCTGGCATGGAGAAGATATTCCTTTCGTGAGGGCGGATTTTTCCGCCGTGAAAGCCGCGAAGTATCAAAGGCATCCGGCTGCTGCGCACAAGGTCACAGGCATGTGGGCTGCCTATTATAACGCCTATCAGGACAAAGCGTCCGTGGAAAAAGCAAAGCTGGCGGTGGAAAGAACCGACGCAAGGGTACTGCTGATTGCCGGTCAGGAGGATGAAGCCTGGCCCGCGGAGCTCTCCGTCAGAGAGATCGAGCGTCAATTTATGGATAGCGGCTATCAGAAAGACGTCAAGGTCGTGCTCTTTCCCCACGGCAGCCACCTGAGCGGCCTCATGCCGAATCGGGAGAGAGAAAAGAAGCTGTATCGGATGATCCCACTGATCGGACTGATGTACAAGACCTTTGGGAAATACCGCAAAGAGAACCTGGAGTATTTTGCCCAGGCGGAAAAGGAAATTATAGACTGGGTGAAGGCGTAAAACCCGAATAAAGAGCGAGGAGGGAAACCATGATCGTTCAGAAAACGTCCGTCTTTCCTGCGGGCAGAGATACTGTTTTTCAGAACCTGCCGCAGACAGTCTTTAAAGAGCTTGGAACACCGGAGCTGACAAAGATCTTCTGTATCAATGATGAGTGTACATACGGCGATATCCCCGGCCTGGATTTTATTCGCCACACAACACTTGGTACAGGCGGAGATAAATGTGACTTTTATGTGAGGGTAACAAACATATGAATCCGCTGAACAGACAATGGTTCTACAGGGGCTTTCACAAGAAACTTACAGTCTCGATCGGCAAGGATGCCGCCGACAGGTTATGGAAGGAAGCCGGGAAGGAGTGACAGCCTGTGAGAATTTTGATTTTCGGCGCCGGTGTGATCGGCAGCCTGTACGGTTTTATCGGTGGCTTGAACAAGGAGGCTATCTCAAAAAATGAGGACGACAATATGCTTTTAACAATATTTCTGGCGGTCGTATTCTGCGCGTCGATCACGCTCCTGCTGATATCGTCTGCGGCTTTCGTTCAGTATGACGGTACCAACAAGTGGTTTTTCTCGTCAGCTCCGAAGGAAGCGCTGGCACTCCTAAAACCCAGGAGCGAGGAGCTGTTCCGCGGAGCAAGGGCTATGGGCTGGGTGCTGATGATCATCAGTATCCTGATGATATTGGGCGTGGGTGCGGTCTCCATCTGGGAAGGTTTTCGGAGCGGCTTTTCCTTCTCACAGTTTTTCCTGCGCTTTGTATCGATCTTTACGATCTACAAAGCCTATGACATGATCTTCTTTGACTGGTTCTTGCTGTGCCGCTTCCGTTTCTTCCAGTACTACTGCCCCGAGGTGGCGCCCGTGTACGACGGCAGGAAATACGGGTACAACCTGAAAAGCCAGCTGCTGAAGCTGTTGGTGATCTTCCCTGCGGCGTCTGCGCTGGCGGCCTGGATCTGCACGCTGTTCCAGGTGTAAGAGTGAATATTAAAAGATTATGGGATGGATGAAGAAAACATGAAATACGTTGGGATCTACTGGACATTGTTTGCGCCGCTGATGAAAAAGAGCATCAGAAAGCGTTTCAGTAAAGAACTGGCTGATAGGGCGATTAGGCGAGGCAAGTCCGAATACAGAGGATTGCTTTACCGTGCGGATGATCTGGGACCAGGAAATCCCATGGCGATGAACGCTTATTTTGCCTATGTTTTTGCAGGAGCCTGGCTTGGCAGCCGGAAGGAGATCACGCCGGATGAGATGGCCTTGGTGATGACCGATGTACTGGAGAGCAGACTGCTTCGTACTGTTTTCGGTATGACAGATATGAATAGGACGCCGAAAAAGTGGGAACGCGATATGCGGAAATACGAGGCGTGGTACAAGGCTCATGGAAAAGACTATCCCGTCAACTGGGTCGTGAATTTTGATGAAGCTCTCCATCAGGAGGGAAGCTATTACTGCTTTACTCGTTGTCCTATCTGTGAATTCTGCCAGCGGGAGGGTATTGCGGAGCTGATGCCCGCTCTGTGTTCGACGGATGAAGTCATGTTCCGGCTGCAGCATGGAAAGCTCTACCGGGAGCATACCATCGCAAACGGAGACGGTGTCTGCGACTATTGGGTTGTCGGTGATAAGGTGAAAAACCCAAAATGAGGAGAGTTGAAGATGAAGAAATCTATGAAAGCATTGTTGCTTTGCGGCATGCTCGGATGCCTCTGCTATGGCGGCGGGGACTGGCTGATGTTGTACGGGATATCAAAAGATTCGGGGAGTGTTGAATCATGATGACTTTCCTGATAGAAGCTTTCGTGCTTTGTGTGTTGTTTCATCTGGAGGTCCTGCTGCAGGTGAGGAGAGAGCCCGCCAAGAGAGTATACGGTTATCCGCCTTCCATTGTGGAACGATATATTGAATTAGGCAAAATCCCGGATAAAAAGAATCCGAGCACATTGGAAAGAGTTAAGAAGAAGTGGCCCGCTGCGATCGTGATCGATATTCTTTGGCTCTGCCATTCAAAGGTATGGATTCTGCCCGGAACGGAGGATATGACAGTGGCCTATCATGATTACGGATATCATGTAAAATCAAGCTGCGTCGGGATGCTGATCGGACTTCCCGTCTGCCTGCTGATTGGGCTTGTCGTGCAAGTGATTTCGTGGATTGCAGCATAGTCTATTTAGCGATTTGAAAGAAGGGCGTCTTCTGATCACAGCAGCAACCAGGGCGCATGGCATGGGAGGTATCCGCAATGTGGAAGAAACACAGAAACATGGCTTGCATGGGGATCGTCGGCGCTGCTCTGTTTGGCGTGGGTGACTGGCTGATCTATTTGTATCCCGGGCTTGCGCTCGAAAATGATATCCAGCCATTATGGGCAGAAATGCCAGCCTGGAGATTTGCAGGGTCTGCATGGTGCGGAATCATCGGCGGCATTGTCATGATGTACGGAGCATATAGCGCATATGTCGCGATCCGAAGTGAGCTTGGGCACAGGATCGGAAAAGTATCGAGCCTTGGCATAGCCGGCGCAGTTTTGGCAGGATTTGCACACTTTGTGCTGGGATCGTTGCTCCCTCTGACCTATAAGAACGCGTTGGCAGAAGGTGCTTCTGCAGAACAGGCCGCCCGGATGTGTATGAGATGGTCTTCTTACATGACGCTCCCGGATGTGCTTATGATACTTCTGCTCTACCTCCCGCTGTTCATGATATTGTATATGACGGTACGCGGCAAATACGGGATACCGCGAAAAACGATATGGATAAATGCCGGGTATGCCGTACTGATAGCTGCCCTCCAGCTCGTTCTCCGGAATTGGAAATGGATCGGAATACTTGGCGCAAGTGAAAGCCTGTTTGAAGGCTGTGTTTATATCAATCTGGTAATCTACTGGAATCAGAAAATGAAAAAAGGAAAGGGAGAGCCGCCCGTACAGCATTGATTGGCCTGTTTAACGGCGCTCGGGGAAGAAAAAGCGGTTGAGATATGATAACCAAAGTAACTGATAAGTTCCTTTTTTGAACATCGTATCCTCCTTAATTACTGCAATGCCTTAAAGTACTTTTGTAAGTCTGCCATATTCTTCCTTCAAAAGAAAACAGAGCAGGTCCGAAATCAATCGAATCCTGCTCCGCGCAAAAGTACTTCGAAAAGTTAGATCTCGCTAATCAAAAGTAATATACAACTACCTTCATGATTTATTAATACCAGTGTGCTTCTACCTGTATATATCAGGAACTATTGGGCTTTTCCGTTAACACAATACATGTTTTTCTTCCTGCTGATCCGTATATCGGTAAAACCAGCGTCTCCCATATATTCCTCGATCTGCTCCGGAGAGTACACTTTCATGCCGGGAATCATATCTTCCCAGTGGCTGTCCGGATCTCCCGCATCACAGATTACCGCAAACCGTCCGCCCGGTTTCAGGACACGCCGGATCTCCTTAAAGTTCTCTTTGGGATCCGGCCAGAAATAAATGGTTTCAAAAGCGGTTGCAAGATCGAGCACACCGGATTTGAAAGGCAACTTCTCAACGCTTCCCTGTTCGATCCTGCAGCGGGTGCCAAGTGCCTTTTTATTCACTTTCCGTGACTTGCGTACGCTTTCTTCAGAGATGTCCACCCCGTAGACCCTGCCTGTCGGGCAGGCTTTTAAAAACCTGCGAATATTCGCGCCTCCCCCGCATCCGATATCAACAATCCTGGCACCTTCAGGAATTTCCAGCTGGCTGAATCCCCATTTTGCCATCGGGGTGTGTCCAAAGTTCATCCCGGAAAGCATCAGTCTCCCTAAGAACCCTTTCGGATGCCCAAAGTTATCAGTCATTCCCATTGTATTTTCCTCCCGCTTCAAATTCAGCTTTCAAATGTGTTCCCGCTGTTTTTTTTGAGCGATCTTCTCCCTGCCAACGCATCACATTAAAACCCCATCATGTTAGGTATATCTAACCCATTTCTACTATACATCTGCTGTTAAACAATATCAACTGCTTGCTGCGTATTCTAACACTTCGCAGTCCTCCAGTTATAGTTGCTTTTTCTCCTTTTGATGTCGATGAGGACGGGTTGTACAAAGCGTTTGTATACTTGGGACTTATCGATTGAACCTGTGATTTATTAAGTTTCTGTTCCTGGTGACTCCGGGTGATTCGGCCGGATCCCGAAAAGTGCCTGAAATAAAGGATTTTCTTCGGGTTCATTGGCTTCAAGTCCCACCGTCTCCACGATAGCTGAAAACGTTGAGTTTATCACGTTTTCAGCTTTTTTATTGCACTTTAACAGACTAAAATTTCGAGCGTTTTGCAGTCGAAAAGCTAACAGATAGCTAACCTTATATATTGCGATCACAGGAGCTTTCCCAGCCTTAATGCATACCTGTCCCCAGTATGCCTCTTCCCCGATTCCGTATTTCCACTGGATCAGAAAGTGCCCCATGAACAATAACACAAAAGCCGGGCCGGTGTCACTACAGCCTTACTTCCTTCATCGCCAGTTTCTCCCTGAACCTCACGTCGTGTTCAACAATAAGCATAGTCGGCTTGTACTGTTCGATCAGCGCTTCTATCTGCATTCGCGAGAATATATCTATGTAGTTCAGCGGCTCGTCCCAGATGTAGAGATGTGCAGGCGTGAGCAGGCTCGATGCTAGGAGTACTTTTTTCTTCTGTCCGTCTGAATACTCTTCGATATCCTTATCAAACTGTGCCCGTTCCAGATCCAATTGCCTCAAAAGAGTGAGGAACAGAGTATAATCAAGGCCGTTTCGAACCGCATGTTCCCTGAGGCTTCCCTTAAGATGCGATGTGTCCTGACTGACGTAAGAAATAACAATTCCCGCAGCAACATTAAGATCACCGGTTGTTTCAAGTTCCGACTGCTCCGCACAGTTCTGCACCGCGTGTTTCACCTTCTCAAGTATCGCATTGATCAGGCTTGATTTCCCGCTTCCGTTCTCCCCGCATATGAAGACGCGCTCGCCCTGTGCCACTTCAAAGGTGAGGTTTTCGAATACATAGCCTGCACTATTTTTATACTTCAGAGAGAACTCCCGGCACTCGATCAGCCGTTGTTTGTGATGCCTGAGAGGCATGATCTTCAGATCCACAGGCTCTTCCAGATCTTTCAGAAGACCTTCTTTTTCTTCTATTTCGCGTCCGATACGGTTTTCGAATGACTTGACCCGGCTCTGCATCTTCTTCGTCTTCGCGCCGATGTAGGCCCTGGCTGAGATTGACCTGTCATGCTCTTTGACCGGGTCAAACCCGATCTTGGTCCCTTCGTTCTTATCGGCCCATCTGGCCGCACGGTCAGCGGCATTCTTAAGCTTTCCTATCTCCTTAAGGTGTTTCTCATTTTCCGCCTTTGAGAAAGCATCTGCCATCTGCTTGTTCTCCCACCAGCTCGAAAAGTTCCCCTTCTGCACTTCAATGGTGGCTCGGTTGAGAACAAGCACATGGTCGATGCAGGCATCCAGAAGATCCCTGTCGTGGGATACAAGGATGAAGCCTTTCTTTCCGGCAAGGTATCCCTTAACGATCTCTCTGGAGGCCATGTCAAGATGGTTTGTCGGCTCATCGATCAGCAGAAAATCGTTTTCACCCGAGAACAGCACCGCAAGCATTACCTTAGTGCGCTCGCCGAAACTGAGTGTATGAAATGGCCGGTATAAGACCTCGGGATCCAGCGAAAGCTGCGGAAGTTCGCACATAACGCGCCAGCTCTCGACGCCGGGCTTCCACATGTCCATAAGATCGTCTGCGTTTTTTTCGAGATCGTCTGAAGCCGTTTTATAAGGAAAATAGTCAAATACGACATTTGTCGAGATACTCCCGGTATATTCATATTTCCCGAGCAGCAGGTTCAGGAATGTCGTCTTTCCTTTTCCGTTCCTGCCTATAAAGCCAAGTTTCCAGTCAGTATCCACGGAAAAAGATACGTTTTCAAAAATATAGTCGAAGCTTCCGT
>Ga0326513_10002224_pt1 | contig 14405 bp, 15 predicted proteins | sample 2_2465_0518_D_FD_203654 | JGI IMG/M metagenome (GOLD analysis project Ga0326513, IMG submission 203654) | Bovine rumen microbial communities from UC Davis, California, United States - 2_2465_0518 | ecosystem: Host-associated > Mammals > Digestive system > Stomach > Rumen | place: USA...
TGTCAAAAGTTGCGGCGTCAGCTCCGGCAATCATCCTTGCGCCGCAGTGCCCGGAGGACGCTAAATGGGTGGATACCCCGTGGAATGAAAAAGTCCACGTGTTCCATCCAACGCCGTCACGCCATCTGGCCGCAGCGCTGGAACTTTTTGATCGCGAATTGGAATCGCTTCCCGTTGACCGCTCTAGGATTCTCCTCTGCGGTGGCTCCATGGGTGGATACGCCGCTTGGGACATCCTTTCGCGCCGCCCCGGCCTTTTCGCCGGCGCGCTCACTCTCTGCGGCGGAGGCACCCCGGACAAGATCGCGGAGGCTATCCGCACCACGCCTGTCTGGACGGTCCACGGCGACGCGGACGCAACCGTGCCGGTGGAGAACACCCGCGCCATCGTCGCAGCCGTCCAAGCCGATTCTGGGCATGTCGCGGAGTTCCGCTACCGTGAAATGCCTGGCGTCGGGCACGACTGCTGGACTGCGACCTACTCCGACCCGGAGGTGATTGCCTGGCTCTTGGCCCGGCGCCGTGAGGATGTCGATCCGCAAGACGCGCCACAGGCAATGCCACAGGTCGTGCAGCAAGGCGTCCTGTTTGCCGTGCCGCAAGTCTTTTCGCAAGATGCGCCGCAGGCGGCGCAACGCCCCGTGTCGCAGGCCGTTCCAGTCGATGCGCCTCAGGTTGCGCCCCGTGGGGCCGAGCCAGCCGCGCCGCAAGTCTTTACGCAGGATGCGCCGCAGGCGGCGCAACGCCCCGCGCCGCAGTCCGTTCCAGTCGATGCGCCGCAGGTTGCGCCTCGTGGGGCCGAGCCAGTCGCGCCGCAGGGCTTTACGCAAGATGCGCCGCAGGCGGCGCAATACGTGGGTGGATCTGGCAACCCCGACGCTGTTCTCCGTTCCCAGGTGGCGATTGAGCCTGATGCAAGGCGCGTGATGCCGGATGTTTCCCGGGCCTCACGCCCGGCGCAGGAAAATCCGCTCGCTTCGGCCGTGGCCGCCAATGCCCAGCCTCACGCGCAGGCCCTCTTCGCCGGGGCGCCCATCGCGGAGGGCCCCGCAGTCGCGTCCGTCCGCACCGCCGCCATCGTCGAGACCGTCACTGCGGTCTCCGAGGCCATTGTCGCCGAAATCGCCGCGACTCCGGCGATTCTCAGGGGCGAAGGCGAGATTCACATAAAGCTCAAGCCCACTGTCCTCGGCGGTAGCGAAATACTGCTCTCGGCCAAGGACGGCGCCCTTTCGGTTGAGATCACCCCCGCCACTCCGGCGGCGGCGCGCATGGCGGCGGCGGCCCTGCCGCGTCTTGAAGAGGCGTTGGCCGCGCATGCCCATTCGTTCAACCGCGTGGCTGTATCGCTGGCTTACTCAAAGGAAAGGAATAAACGATGAAACCACTTGAAATCCTCTCCGCGCTGCCGGCTTTCGCCAGCATGGAGCCTGATTCTATTCTTGGCTCACCGGCCTTTTCGATGCGATGCCGCCTCGGCGAAGTCGTGGCCGCTGTCCGCCCGGCCGCCATTGCGCCGGCGTCGGAAGACCTCCTCCAGCTTTCCGTGACTTTCGGCGACGAACCCCATGCGCTCGGCATCGCGCGTTCCCCGCGTTTCCCCGAACTTGACAAAATCTGGGATTCACGCGCCGATGTCCCCGCGCCAATCGTCCTGGCGCTTGTCGAACGCGAGTGCGGCCCGATCCTCCAGATGCTGGAAAACGCCGTCCGGAAGCAGTTGAGGCTGGTGGGCATCGGCGGAGAGGCCCAGGGCGACCAGCTCGCCCTCTGCGTCGCCGACCCTTCCGCGTCGGAGGACGGAAATGTCTTCACTTTGACGCGCAGCGAGACGGTCGTCTCCGCCTTTGGCGTATTGCGAAACCTCGACCTGGCGCATGAATCGATTCGTTCACTGGCGCTTCCATGCGAGTGCGAATACGCCGCCGTCGCGATGGTCGAAGCCGATTTCGCCACCCTTGAACCTGGCGACGCGATTCTGATGCCGGAACTTGCGGAGTCATCCCCGACGCTCGTTGTTGACGGACGCTTCACCATCGATGGAAATGGCGTGTCGCCATGCCATGGCGACGCCCTTGCGCATGTGCGCGAGGCGGCCACGCGTGAAATCACGCTTGGCGAGGTTTTCGACGCCACCGAGGGGAACCTGCCCAAGGTCGAGGGCCTGAAAGCGGAAGCCGGCAATCCCCCGCTTCGCCTTGTGCTTGATGGCAAAACCGTCGCGTCCGGCCGACTCGACCGCGTCGGCGGCCAGCTGGCGCTTGTCGTTTGATAACCGCCCCCAACCTTCAACTCCCACCTCATAACTTTCAAACCCCCATGTTCCAGACCAACCCATTTGCGCTGATTGTCCTGTTCGTAGGACTCTCGCTTTTGCCGTTCGTGGCGATGGTCGCGACGAGCTACCTGAAGATAGTCGTTGTCATGTCGCTGATCCGCAATGCGCTAGGCATCCAGTCCATCCCCCCGAACATGGTGGTCAACGCCCTTGCCATGATCCTGTCGTTCTACATCATGGCGCCTGTGGCGTCGCAGTCATGGAACATCATTGCCGAAAGACAAAAGGCCGCGGTGCTGAAGCCGGCGGTGGCATCAGGCCAGATTTCCGGCGAAGCTGAATCTTCGACGATGAGCCTTGGCCTTCCGGTTTTCGACTACGCGGCGGCCGCCGAACCATTCCGCGAATGGCTTTCCGCGCACACCGCCCCGCGCGAGCGGGCCTTCTTCGTCCAAACGGCTGAAACGATCTGGGGGAAGGATGACAATCCGGCCGTTGTCGATCCGGAAAGCTTTTACATACTGCTCCCGTCGTTCTGCGTATCGGAGCTGACCAAGGCGTTTGAAATAGGGTTCCTCGTCTATTTGCCATTCATAGCCATTGACATAATCGTCTCCAACATCCTTCTCGCGATGGGCATGATGATGGTGTCGCCGGTCACGATTTCTCTGCCGTTCAAGCTTCTTCTGTTCGTCATGGTCAACGGGTGGACGCTTCTCATCCAGGGACTCGTCAGGGGGTATGCAATATGAGCCACGCGCAACTTCTCGACTATGCGCAGACCTGCCTTTTGCTGGTCCTTCGCGTTTCATTGATCCCGATAATCGTCGCGACGGTGATTGGCATACTCGTCTCGCTTCTCCAGGCGCTTACGCAGATTCAGGAGCAGACGCTTGGCTTCGCCGTGAAGCTCATCGCGATTTCCCTCACGCTTCTCGCCTGCGCCTCCTGGATGGGCTCGTCGCTTCTCCTTTACACGCAGGACATCTTCACCCACTTCGCGCTGCTGCGCTGACAATGCCATAGAGGCCGAACCCTTCAACCTTTCAACTCCCGGTAGGATGCCCTACATCGAATTCCACAGATGGATACTTGCCGCAGTTCTCGCGATGGCGAGAATCGGCGGGGCCTTTGCCATCTGCCCGGCGCTGACGGAGTCGATGATCCCGGGTGTGGCGCGGCGTGCGGCGACCTTCGCCTTCGCGTGGATCGCCATTCCCTTTATCCATGCCGGAATGCCGCCGGGAGAGCCGAATATGCTGGCCTTCGCCTTTCTTGCCTTCAGAGAGGCCATGATTGGCTTCTTCCTTGGCTTCTTTGCGGCAATCCCATTTTGGATTGCGGAGAATGTCGGCAATTTCATCGACAACCAGCGCGGCGCCACCATGGGCGAAGTCTACTCGCCGCTTTCCGGCGCGCAGGTCTCAACGCTCGGCATATTCTTCACGCAGATTGTCTCCACGCTTTTCTTCGTCGGCGGCGCGATTTTCGTCTTCCTCGGCGCACTGTATTCGAGTTATTCCGTCTGGCCTGTCTTTGGCGGAGGCATAGCGTTTACGCCCGGTGCGCCTGTGCAGATTCTCGGCACGCTCGACGGCATGCTGCGCACCACCGTAGTGATAGCCGCGCCCATCATCATCATCATGTTTCTGGCCACTGTGGGGCTGGGGCTTGTCAACCGCACCGCGCCGCAGCTCAACGTCTTCTTCCTTTCAATGCCGATCAAGTCCGCGCTGGGCATCGCAATGCTTTTGATTTACCTGCCCTTTGTCATGGACATGCTCATCTATACGAGGGAGGACGCCATCATAGGCCCGCTTCGCAAGCTCCTTGGCGGTTAGGGCCGGGCCGCGGTCAAAAAAAAGATTTGACTATTCGCGAAGAAAAGTCCATAATATTAACACGCTTTTGAGAAGTGGCGAGGTAGCTCAGTTGGTAGAGCAGGGGACTGAAAATCCCCGTGTCGTGGGTTCGATTCCCTCCCTTGCCACCATTTTTTTATCTTGCCGTCGCCGTCGCCGTTTTGTATAATCAAGTAAGGTGTTTTATCATGGCAGTCGGAAAAACAGTTGACGGCGAAATCATGGCGGCGAAGGCCGAGGCCGATGCGCTTGGCGTGGCCTTCAGCGCGGACATCCCCGCCGGGTTCAATCCCGCCGCCGCGCTTTTGCCAAGGGAATGGGCGATGGCGCGGTGCGTCCTCGCCGGTTCGCTGGATGGGCGCGATGTCCTGCTGATGTCCTCAGCCGCCGACATGGAGGCCCTTGAGGGGGCGTCGCGTGCGGCAGGCCGCGTTTTCGAGCCGATTGTCGTGCCGCGCCCGGCCATTGCAGGCGCAGTGGGCCGGGCCTATGGCGAAACGGCGACCCAGCCCGCCGATCCGCCCGCCCAGGCCGCCGTCCAAGTTGCCGGGGAACGCGAGCCGGACTCCGGCGCCGACGGCGACCTGCTGTCAGGCGAGGGCGGAACCCCGGCCATACGCTTCATCAATTCGATGCTTCTCAAGGCGATCTCCGACGGCGCCTCGGACATCCACATCGAGCCATTCGCCGATGGAATGTCGGTCCGCTTCAGAATCGATGGCGTCCTGTTCGCCCGCGAGGCGCCGTCGCGAAGTCTCGGCCAGCCAGTGGTCTCGCGCCTGAAGGTGATGGCGGGGATGGACATCTCCGAGCGCCGGCTCCCCCAGGACGGCATGGCCGAAGTGCGCCTCGGCGACAGGAAGACGGACATCCGCGTGTCTTCCATCCCGGTCGCCTTTGGCGAGAGAATCGTGCTGCGGCTGCTCAACCGGGACGACGCCCGTCTTCCGCTTGACGCCCTGGGCATGGATGGCGACCTCCTCTGCGCCTTCCGCGGGCTGATGTCGTCTCCGAACGGTATAGTCGCGATATCCGGCCCCACAGGATCTGGCAAGACGACCACCCTCTACGCGGCGCTCGGGGAGATTGACTCAGCCCACCGCAACATCCTTACGATCGAGGACCCCGTCGAATATCGCCTGCCAGGCGTTGGCCAGATGCAGGTGAAGCCGAAGATAGGGCTGACATTCGCAAACGGGCTGCGCCACATCCTGCGCCAGGACCCCGACGTGATACTAGTGGGGGAAACCCGCGACCCTGAGACGGCCGAAATCGCAGTCCGCGCGTCGCTGACGGGCCACCTTGTGCTTACCACCCTCCATACCAACGACGCGCCCAGCGCAGTCGTGCGCCTGACGGACATGGGCGTCGCGCCGTATCTTGTCGCCTCGTCGCTTCGGGGCGTCCTGGCGCAGCGGCTTGTCAGGCGTCTCTGCCCGCACTGCCGGCGCCGCACCGCGGCGACCGGCGCGGATCTGGCCCGCAGTTTCGTCGATGCGGCGTGGCGCGAGCGCCTGTCCGCCGAAGGCGCATGGGAGGCGGCTGGCTGCGACCGTTGTTTTGGCGGCCGCCGGGGCCGGACGGGCGTCTTTGAACTCATGGCCTGCGGGCCGGCCGTTTCAGCCCTTGTGCGCGACGGCGTCGCTGATTCCGAGGCGCTTCGCAACGCCGCCGGGGCGGACGGCTTCTTTGCCATGTCCGACGATGCCCTGCGGAAAATAGCGGCCGGAGAGACGGGCTTCGCGGATGTCGCGGGGGTGATTGGCTGATGGCCGTCTACTCATACGGCGGGACATCGGCCGACGGCGTCCGGCGCACTGGCTACATTGTGGCGGCGACGCCAAAGATGGGGCGCCGCGACCTGGAGGGCAGGGGGATCGTCGCGGAGGAGCTTTCCGAGGCGAAATTGTCAGGGCAGGCCGATGCCGCATGGCGGATAGGCTTCTACGAAAGCCTGGGAATGCTCGTCAAGGCCGGCTTCCCGCTGTCGAAGGCCCTGGACTTCATGTCCGGGGACGTCGAGGGCGGGGCGCGCGGCGCGATAATGTCGCTCTCGGACTCCATTCTTGGCGGCGCGACGCTCGCCGAGGCCATGGCGGCCCTCGCCCCTGCAATGCCGCCCTTCGAGCGCGCCGCGCTTGCCATAGCCGACAGAACCGGGGCGCAGGGCGATTTGCTGGTCCGGCTTTCATCGTTCATGGAATCGGAGAGGCGCATGCGCGACGACATCCGCTCGGCGCTCGCATACCCGTCGGCCGTGTTCTGCTTTGCGCTACTGCTGCTGGCGGTCGTCACCTTCGCCATACTGCCTCGCGCCGGGGCGTTGTTCCCTGGCGAAGACCTGCCATCGTCGGTGAGGACGCTTCGCGTCGCCGCGCCAGTCGCTTTTGGCGCCATAATCGTCATCGCCGCGCTTGCGCTCCGTGCGCGGGCGCTGCTGTCGCGCCGGGCAGGCGAGGGCGGCGCGGCCGCGCTGCGCCTTGAGCGCATCCTGCTTTCGCTGCCCGTCGCGAAATATGCCGCGCCGCGCCTTTGGGCATCGCGCTTCGCCGGCACGATGGCGATGCTGCTGGACGCCGGGCTCGCGCCGCAGGACGCCATCGAGCCGGCCGGCGAGGCCACCGGCTCCGCGCTTGTCGCGGCGGGGGCCGCCGATGCCGCCGCCGCCGTGAGGGGCGGCGCCTCCCTCTCAGCCGCCCTTGGCGGCATGCGTCCCGTATCCCGGCTGCTTCTGGCGTGGGTGGCCGTCGGCGAAAAGACCGGCTCCCTCGCCGAAATGCTCCACCGCGCGTCGGAACGTGCCGCGGCGGAGTATGGCCGTCGCCTGCGACGCGCGCTGTCCCTTCTCGAACCGGCGCTTGTCGCCGCCGTCGGGACGATTGTCCTCGCAGTGGCCCTCGCCGTCATCCGGCCCATGCTTGACCTGACACTCCAGCACTGACACATTCCACACAGACCCATTGGTGAATCAAATGCGAACAATTGGCGTAATCCCATCCCGCTACGGCTCAACCCGCTTCCCCGGCAAGCCGCTTTGCAATATCCTCGGCAAGCCCATGATCCAATGGGTGGTCGAGGCCGTCCGGCGCGCGAAGGAACTGGACGACGTAATCGTGGCGACGGACGACGGACGCATTTCCGCCGCCGTGGCGTCGTTCGGCGCAAAGGCCGTCATGACCCCTTCGGATCTCCCGTCGGGGACCGACAGGGTCGCGATGGCCGCCGCGCCGGTGGGCGACGACGACATCGTCATCAACATCCAGGGGGACGAACCCCTAATCGACCCGGCCCTCATCGATGAACTGGCCTCGCGGATGCGGCGCGAGACAGGCTGGGCCATGGCCACCGCCGCAGCCCCCATCGCGTCAATGGCCGACCTCAACGCCCGCACGGTCGTGAAGACAGTGCTTGCGGCCGATGGCTCCGCGCTATACTTCTCGCGCCTGCCAATCCCCTGCCGGCGCGACGGGGAGCCCGACCTGGCCTCGGGGCTCTACCTGCGCCACCTCGGGATCTACGCATACCGCGGCGCATTCTTGAAAAAATTCGTGGCCGCGCCGCCATCGGCCTTGGAAAAGACCGAATCCCTGGAGCAGCTCCGGGCCCTGGACATGGGCGCGAAGATACTTGTCCTCAGGACGGTGGACACGGGCGTCGGGGTTGACACCCCCGAGGATGTGCCCCGGATGGAGAAGGCCCTGGCCAGTCAGTTTCCAGTAGACGCCGCGAAGTGATTGCCCTGGCCGGGTGGCCAGGGCAATGGACGTGCGGCAAAGGACGTTCAAAGCAGGAGTAGGCAATGACCAAAACCGTGAAAGTCAAGGGAATGATGTGCCCGCATTGCGAAATGCACGTGAAAAAGGCGCTGGAGGCCATCCCGGGAGTGAAGTCCGCCGCGCCAGACCATTCGAAGGGCGAGGCCGTCCTCGAACTCGCGACGGACGTGGCCGACGCGGCCATCCGCGCCGCAGTCGAGAAGGCCGGCTACGAAGTAGGCTGACATTTTGCGGCTGGTGCCGAAAAGGATAGGCCGCGACGCTTTATGGCATTCACAGGCACTACGCTTTTTGATAGGATTACTGGCTGTAAAATTGCAAGGAGACTCAAATGCGCGCACTGACAATCGAGGCAGACCATTCACTCAAGTGGGGCGAAGTCCCCGAACCTGAACTGCACGGCGAATTCGACGTCCTGATCGAAGTCAAGGCGGCGGCCGTGAACCGCGCCGACCTCATGCAGAGGGCTGGCATCTACGCCCCTCCGCCGGAATGGCCGCTTTGGCCCGGGCTTGAGTGCGCCGGGACGGTGCTGCGGGCCCCGGCCGGAGGGCGCTTCAAGGCAGGCGACAGCGTCTGCGCCCTGCTTGGCGGCGGCGGATACGCCGAGCGCGTGGCCGTTCCCGAGGGGATGTGCATGCCCGTGCCGGAGGGCTTCGCCTTCTGGCAGGCGGCGGCGCTCCCCGAAGTCTACGCGACGGCCTACCTTAATTTGAGCATCGTCGGCGAAATCCAGCGTGGCGAGACTTTCTTCATAAACGGCGGCGAAGGCGGCCTCGGAGTCGCGTGCATCCAGCTTGCGAAGCATGTCTTCGGGGCCAAGGTCATCGCCCAGGTCGCTTCCGACGCCAATGGCGAATTCTGCCGCTCCCTTGGCGCGGACATTACCGTCAACCGCTTCAAGGACGACCTCGTCGCCACCCTCGCGGCGAACCCGCCGAATGTCGCGATCGACCCCGTTGGCGGGCCGCTGATGGGCAAGTGCATCGCCACGATGCCATACCGCGGCCGCTGGATATCGCTCGCCTCGATGGCCGGCCCCGAGACGGTGCTTGACGTCAACCAGCTCTGGCGAAAGAACCTGCGTGTCATTGGCTCGACGCTCCGCTCCCGCACTGCCGCCGAAAAGGCGAACATCCTTGCCGGGCTGGTCCGGGATGCCTGGCCTCTCTTCGCCAGCGGGAAAATCGCGCCGGTGATCCACGCCCGCCTTCCCATTCAGCAGGCGGCCGAGGCCCACAGGATCATGGAGGCGGGGGAGAACCGCGGCAAGCTTGTCCTTGAGTTCTAGGGGAGCGGAAAATGCAAAATCCGGGAATCGTATTCACCAGCCCGAATGTGGCCGAAGTTGTTGAAATGCCGCTTCCGGCGGCGGAGCCTGGCATGGCCGTTGTCAGGACCGTCCGCTCCTGCATCTCAAGCGGGACGGAGCGCGCCAACCTTACAGGCGACCCAATGATCGGGACCAATGTCAAGGATGGCGCCGAGGCCAAGTTCCCGCGCCACCTTGGCTACAGCCTTTCTGGTGTCGTGGAGAGCGTCGGGGAGGGCGTTGCCTCGCTGCGGCCGGGCGACCGCGTGTCGGCCAGCTGGACGAAGCACATGGCCTTCAACGCCGTCGCGGAATCCCGCCTGTACAGTATCCCAGAGGGGATTTCCTTCGAGGAGGCCGCCTGGGCGCATATCGCCACCTTCCCGATGGCCGCGCTGCGCAAGTGCCATTTCGAATTCGGCGAGAGCGTCCTTGTGATGGGCATGGGCGTCCTGGGGCAGATCGCCGTTAAACTGGCGCGGGCGGCCGGCGCCGCGCCTGTCGTGGCCGCCGACCCCGTTCCCGCGAAGCGCGAAACGGCCCTCGCCCTCGGCGCCGACTTCGCGTTTGACCCGTCGGCGCCGGACTTCGCCGAGCGCGTAAAGGAGGCGACCTGCGGCGGCGCGCGTGTGGTGGTGGAGGTCACGGGCGTCGACCGCGCCCTCGATTCCGCGCTCGACGCCACGGCGCGCTTCGGCCGGGTCGCCCTTCTCGGGTGCACCCGCCACTCAACCTTTGCGATTGACTACTACCGCAAGGTCCATGGCCGCGGCGTCACGCTCGTTGGCGCGCATACGATGGCGCGGCCCAAGGTCGATTCCTCCGGCGGCTGGTGGACGGAGCGCGACGACGCCACTGCCTGCCTGCGGCTCATGTCGCTCGGACGCCTCTCCTTCAAGGGCTTCACCGACGAAGTGCATCCGATTTCCGACGCCCCGGCCGTCTATTCCCGCCTTGCCGCCGGAGGCCCCTTCCCGAATGTCCAGTTCGACTGGAAAAAATAATTTTTTCAAATTCCACCCAACAATTCGCACTGGGTTCGGGTATTTTCTTATTGGGGAAATCCCAATCCGATGATTGACATTGTTGATGAAATCCGCAACGACCCCGCAAAGGGCGCCAGAAGACTTGAGGCCGAGTACCGCGCCGGCCTCTTCACGCTTGCGCGCCGCCTTTGCCAGGACGACGGCGAAAGGAACGGCGCCAACTACCTCTGCGGCGCCAACACCGGCGCCGCGATTTTCCCCTTTTCAAAAAGGGGCGCAAATGCTATAATTGTTGCATTCACCGAAACTTCACCCAACTAACCAAGGAGAAAAATGAACGTCAAGTTCTTCAATATCGCGCTTGCGACAGTTGTCGCGGCATCCGCAGTTTTCGCCGATGGCGAAGCCAAGGAAACGGCTCCCGCAACTGGTGCGGTCCGCATGATCACCGAAGCAACATTCCCGCCCTATGAGTTCCGCCAGGGCTCGGACATCGTCGGCATCGACGTCGAAATCTGCAAGGCCATCGCCAAGGAACTCGGCAAGGAACTCAAGGTCGAGGACGTCGAATTCGACTCCGTCCTCCCATCGCTGATCGCCGGCAAGGCCGAACTCGCGGCCGCGGGCATCACCGTCACCGAAGACCGCAAGATGATGGTTGACTTCTCCCACCCCTACGTGCGCACCGGCATCGTGTTCGTCTACGCCAAGGACCGCCCCTATGAGAAGGGCGAGGATGGCAAGGGCAAGCGCATCGGCGTCCAGAACGGCACGACGAGCGCCGACTTCGTCCGCGAGCAGCTCGGCCAGGATCCGGAAATGTTCGACTCCCCGGCCAGCGCCTTCGCAGCCATGAAGTCCGGCAAGGTCGATGTCGTAATCGCCGACATCGATCCCGCGAAGAACCTCATCAAGGGCGAGCCCGACTACGACATCTCCGACTTCCTCACCGTCGAGGAATACGCCATTGCCGTGAAGAAGAACCAGCCCGAGTTCCTCGCCATCATCAACAAGGTCATCGACGAACTCGACGCCTCCGGCAAGCTCGACGAAATCAAGGACGAGTGGACCGCGAAGGCCGACGCCCTCCAGGAGGCCGAAGGCGCGAAGGCCGAATAGGGCCGCGGCGCTGAAGTCAATATCGACAGGGGATACCGATGAAAGTCATCCGCCGCAATCCATTCATGCTACTCAAGGCGACAGTGGCGGCCGCAGCGGTCCTGCTCGGCCTGCCTGGGGCTGCCGCCGCGCAGGATGCGGCGGATGCCACCCCCGCCGGTGCCGGTTCCGTTTCGCTTGACGAGCCGCTTTCGCGGCCAATCCTTCTCGAGCGCAGCTACTCCGACGAGAAGTCCGTCTACGAAATCGAACTCGCCATCCCGGGGCGGAAGATTCCGCTTTCCGCCCGCCTCCCCCTTGAGCCGGGCCAGTCCAGCGCGACGCTCTCGCTCTCCATCAAGGAGCGCGACGGGCGCCGCGCGGCTTCGCTGTCGCTGCCCCCCAGGGAGGACGGCGCCCCCGGCGAGGCCCCGCGCCTCAGGCTGGGACTGTCGCGCGGCGCGCCGACCGAAGTCACGCTTGTGCGCGCCGACGCCTCCGAGGCCGCGGAATACCTCATCGGCTTCCCCGGGGCGACTGGCGACTCCGGAGCCGTCTGCTCCGTTTCCCCGACGACTCTGGCCTTCGCGAAGGGCGAATCGTCCGCGTCATTCACCGCCACCGCGCTCCCGTCGCGCCTTGAGAACATCGAATTCACCATATCGCGCGTGGGCGATCCGGGCGACCGCTTCCGCGTCATGCTGCCAGTCGTCCGCACCCCGCTCGCGGCTTTCGAGAACAACTTCTACGTCTGCTTCATCAAGAAGATTCCCTTCGGAACCCACGAGGAGACGCGCATCCGCCCGGACGGCACCGAGGAAACCGTCACCGTCCAGGACTACAAGGGCCGCTGGCACTATCTCACGCGCGGTCTCCGCATAACAATCACCGTGGCGCTGTGCGCCGTCATGCTTGGCGCCGTCATAGGCTTCCTGCTGGCCGTGGTCCGCACGACCCATGACAGGCACGGCCGCCTTGTCCTTCTCAACGCCTTCGCAAAGCTTTACATTACCGTCATCCGCGGCACGCCGATGACCGTCCAGCTGCTGATCGCCTACTTCATCATCTTCTCGAACATCAACAACAAGATACTCGTTGCGATACTCGCCTTCGGATTCAACTCCGGCGCATACGTCGCCGAGATCATCCGCGCCGGCATAGAGTCGATTGACAACGGGCAGATGGAGGCGGCCCGGTCCCTCGGCCTGTCCTACACGCAGGGGATGTGCATGATTGTCCTGCCGCAGGCTATACGCAATGTCCTCCCGGCCCTTGGCAACGAGTTCATCGTAATGCTCAAGGACACCTCGATCGCCTCCTTCATAGGGCTGGACGACCTGGCGCGCGGCGGTTCGATCATCCGCTCGCAGACATACCAGGCCTACATCCCGTTCCTCGCCGTCGCCATTATCTACCTCATTCTCGTCATGATCTTCTCGAAGCTCCTGACTCGGCTTGAAAAGCACCTGCGCAACACCGGCGCCGAGGAGGCCTAGCATGAAGCCGCAATCCCACTCATTCGCCTCTACGCGCCCCGTTGTCCCCCCCGGCCATCCGCTTATCGAAGTCGAGGACCTGCACAAGAGCTTCGGCAAGCTCCAGGTCCTCAAGGGCATCACCACGACAATTCGCAAGGGCGAGGTCGTGGTTGTGATTGGCCCGTCCGGCGGCGGCAAGTCAACTTTCCTGCGCTGCCTCAACCTGCTTGAGGAGCCGACGCAGGGCAAAATCTGGTTCGGGGGCGAGGAGATTGTCTCCGGCGGCGCCGGCCAGCGCGGGGAAGGGGGCGCCGAAACCTTCCACCGCATCTCCCACCGCGAGAGCGAGCGCAACCGCAACCGCTACCGCTCCGACATGGGGATGGTGTTCCAGCACTTCAACCTTTTCGCGCACCTGACTGTGCTCGACAACATCACCCTTGCGCCAAAGCTGATCCGCGGCGTATCCAAGGCGGAGGCCGAGGAGCGCGCCTTCGAGTTGCTGAAGCGCGTCGGTCTAGAGTCCAAGGCCCAGGCATACCCCGGCCAGCTCTCCGGCGGTCAGAAGCAGCGCATTGCGATTGTCCGCTCGCTGGCCATGCAGCCGCGAGTGATGCTCTTCGACGAGCCTACGTCCGCCCTTGACCCTGAAATGGTCGGCGAGGTGCTTCAGGTCATGCGCGACCTCGCCTCCGAGCACATGACGATGATTACCGTCACGCACGAACTCTCGTTCGCGCGCGAAATCGCGTCCAGGATGCTCTTCATCGACGGCGGCAAAATCGCGGTGGACAAGCCCACCGCGGAGTTCTTCGGCCATATCGAGAACCAGCGCCTCCGTGACTTCATCTCGAAGGTGCTGTAGCGCGCCGCTACTTTACTTCCACGACCCTGCCTGTCCGGCGCGCCTTCTCCGCCGCGAATGTCGTGAGGTGGGATTCGAGCGTCGCGTCCGCGCCGGAGACTATCAGGTTGGTCCTCCCAAGGCCTACGGCGCGGCAGAATGCGTCGAATATCCCGGCGTCGCCGCCGCCGTGGCCGCCGGCGACGTTGGCCGCGGTCGCGCTGGTGTCGATTGTCTTCTCCTTGCGCGTGAGGAAGTCGTAAACCCGGATTGTCGAACTGTCGTCAGTCTCAATGGTCCCCTTGGTGCCGAAAATGCGCGTCTTCCTGCCACTGCCCTGGTTGAAGGCCGTCATCGTGAAGGATGCCGTCACGCCGCCCTCGTATTCCAGATTGACGACCTGGTGGTCCACTACGTCGTTGTCGCACTTGAACACGCAACGCCCGTATGGCCCTTCGCGCAGCGCCTTCTCCACGCTCCCCCTGGTGAGCTTCAGCGTCGGGTCGATGACGTTCAGCGGCCAGTCCCTGTGGCCCTCCCGCAGCAGCCGCAGGTAGAATTCCCTTGCGGAGTAGGGGCACTTCTTCGAGAGTTTGCAGTCCATGCACCTGTCCGCCGCCCCGCGTGGCTGGTTCTCCTTCCGGAAGTAGTAGAGGCCGCCGAAGGAGGAGACGCGCCGGCATGGCCTCCCTATGATGTAGCTGAGCCAGTCCATGTCGTGGCATGACTTCTGGAGCAGCATGAAGGAACTCTCCTTTTCGTTGCGCCAGT
>Ga0326513_10002225_pt1 | contig 14404 bp, 7 predicted proteins | sample 2_2465_0518_D_FD_203654 | JGI IMG/M metagenome (GOLD analysis project Ga0326513, IMG submission 203654) | Bovine rumen microbial communities from UC Davis, California, United States - 2_2465_0518 | ecosystem: Host-associated > Mammals > Digestive system > Stomach > Rumen | place: USA: California...
TATACTCCCATGACTTGTTATTTTTCTGCAAAAATACATATTAATAATGAAAGTTCCAAATGTTTTGCCCAAAAAGGCACGACGAAAAGTGTTAAATAATGGAGAATATTAGTGAGAAAAGAAAAAATATTGTATCTTTGCGTAGCTAAAACAAGAATGATTATGAGTAATAAATTCCTTTTTTTAATATGTACGTTATTTTGTTACGGAATGCAAGCGATGGCACAGGATTTTGAGAATGCAACCACAGCAGTAAAGAATATGGGTGTAGGTTGGAACCTTGGCAATACTCTCGATGCCAATGATGCCACGAAGACATGGACTACAACAGACCAACACGAAACCTGTTGGGGGCAACCCGTTACAAAACCAGAACTTCTAAAGATGATGAAAGAAGCTGGTTTCGGAGCGATAAGAGTTCCTGTAACTTGGTATCAGGAAATGGATGCAAATGGCAAAGTTAATGAAGCCTGGATGAAACGTGTAAAGGAAGTTGTTGACTATGTTATCAATAACGGTATGTACTGCATACTTAACGTGCATCACGACACTGGAGCCGATGGCGGTTCTTTCAAGTCGTGGATCAAAGCTTCTACAGACAATTACAATTCCAACAAGGATAAATACGAATATCTTTGGAAACAAATAGCCGAAACATTCAAGGACTACGATCAACATCTGCTTTTTGAGGCCTACAATGAAATGCTCGACGAAAATAACACCTGGAACGAACCTTCAAACAAGACTGATGGTTATAAAGCTGTCAACGACTATGCCAAGATCTTCGTTACAACCGTACGAGCTACGGGAGGCAACAACACCCTTCGCAATCTCGTTGTTAACACTTACTCTTCCAGCAACACAGCTAATGCTATGAAAGCACTGGAACTACCAGAAGAATCTGGTCATATCATTTTCCAGTTACATAGCTATCCAAACTGGCAGAGTGAAAGTAATGCAAAGAGTCTGGTCGACAACTTGATTAGCACTATTAAAACAAGCCTTAGCAACAAGGCACCTGTCATCATAGGAGAATACGCCACATTCTGCGAATGGCCCTCTAAGATAGATTATTATGTTACTAATCGCAAGGTTGCCCTTTATGCAATGGACTATTTCATCAAGAAGACAAAGGAGGCTGGTATTGGTACCTTCTACTGGATGGGACTATCCGACGGAGATTCACGATCATTGCCCGCCTTTAACCAAGCTGATCTCGCAGAGACACTCATTAAAGCCTACCACGGCAGCACTTCAGGATATAAGTTCCCCTCAACAGACAACTATGAGACAACTTATACGGTGAAATATAACGATAATTATTCAGAAGCCTTTCTATTTGGTGACTGGAGCCGTAATGCGAAGAAACTGAGTGACTATAAAGGTGTCAGCGTGGAAATGGAAGATGGTAGCTATGCTAATAAATTACAGATAAAAGTTTATGGCGATAAGACTGGGAAAAAAAATGATGACGGTAGCGACATGTATAAAACGCAAGAAGTCAAACTTGCTTCGGGCTCAAATACTACAACTCTTACCTTTGACACTTCAATTCTTGGCACTACTTTTTGGGGAATAACATTACAGACTCTTTCTGGAGCACTTACTGCTAAAGTAAAAAAGGTTATACTCGTCAAGGCAGACGGTTCTGAAGTAACATTGGCAGTTACAAAAGCCTGGGGATGTGAAGTAACTTCAGAATCAACCCCTTTAGGCGTCCAATCGATCACTGCGAACAAAGACAAGAGAAACGATTATTACTACGACCTCAACGGACAGCGCATAGACAAGCCAACTAAAGGTATATATATAAAAGGAGGAAAGAAATATATAGCAAAATAACCAGAAAAATTATCCCGTCCTGTTACAGCTGCAACAAGACGGGATTAAAAAAAATGTTTAGTGATATCTATATATTCACTTTACAAGGATCTTCTTGCCGTTCTCTATAACGACACCTTTATAAGAAACATCAACTTTCTGACCTGCGAGGTTGTAACGAACGCCGTCATGCTGCATAGCAGCATTGATAGTGCTGATGTCAGTTGATGTACCGAGGTTAGCCTCGGGAGTAGCAGAAGCCACTGCGAAGTATGCTTTCTTAATAGTGAAAGAAGCATCCTTGTTGCCCTGAATCCACATCTGCTGAACAGCATTCTTGTTTGCTGCATCAAGAGGAACAACAATATTTGTAGCACCTACACCAAATTCAACCTTATTCTGACCATTTGCTTGACGTGTAGCGGCAGCAGCCTCAGCGACATACTGAACTACGACAGCGCCTCCGGCAGTAGTCTCGGCAAGCTCAACAACGAAATTGTCGAAGTGAGAGTAGTCTACAGAGCCCTGCCACCAGCCTGCGCCACCATCTGGATCGCCCGTAATGGTCAGCACACCGGTTGCTGCATCAAATGTTGCGCGATCCACATCGCCTTCCTTCCAAGGAGAAAGACCACTCAAAGCAACATTCTGAGTGTCATCAAAAAGAATATTATCCCTATTCTTTTTAATATACTCTTCAGTAGCAAAGTAGACAGCCTTCACTGTAAAATCACCTGCTGCACCAGGCTGAAGAGCAGCCTGCTTGATGTGGTTCTTATTAGCAGAAAGCTCTAGGATTGCAGCCTTTTGACCTGCTTGTACCTGAGTAGAGATATCATCACCAGAACCATGCTGTATAGCAAGCTGTACAACAAACGCTGCAGGCTCAGCCAACTCTACGACTGCATAGCTATAGTAGCTTGCATCATAGTCACCGAACCATGCTCCGTTCCAATTCCACGCGCTGGCATTTTTGAATGTCACAGTACCGTCATCATTCTTCGTGCCGCTAAATTTGCCCAGGAAATCAACGGTTTCAGGATACCAAGCCACTACGGGGTTGGCTGCAAGATCGGCTTCATACTCGGCTTTTGAGCCAAGATATACTTCCTCAACAATCAGCGAGCCTTCGCCCTGTGTCTGCAGAAAAACTTTGTAGACCTTGTTTTTGTGGTCAGCATCGAGTGCCACACCGACAACGCCACTGGTATTCGCTGCGAGTTCTGTTTGGGACTGGTAAAGTTCTGCTCCCCACTGGCCAACGGTGCCTTTGGAATTATACTGGAGGCCAAAATTAGTCTTTACAGAGCACTCCTTGTACTTAATAACCAGATACTCATAAGCGGAGGCATCGTAGTAGACTACGCCTGCGTCCGTTGCATCTGCGGCAATCTCAGCACCTGAGTAGAGTTTAGCAACATCTCTCCATTCCCAGCTACCAAACTGAGTCCTTTTGTCAGCCCCCATGTCTTCTGGCAAGGGTAGCACCTCTTTTGCATTTGCACTAACAGCCATCAAGACCATAGTAATCAGAGTAAAAAATTTCTTCATAAGCTTAATAATTTATATTAGTGAATGATATTTATATACTTGAACGCTGCAAAGTTATACAAAAATATCGAATAACGGAATATAATATTTGATAAAAGTTGATACTATTTTACTTTTTATCACACAAAACACACATTTTAGGTTCATAGTGTATTAAAATTATTTGTGCTGACTCAATTTGAATCAGCACAAATAATTATAATGTGGACTGCATTCTATTTTATACTGTTAAAGAGTGCATCTACAATTTCTTGTTCGTTCCAATTGAGGGTTACACGATCAAAAAGTCCCATCCACCAGAGTCCGGCAGTAGCATTTGCCTTGAACTTCTGAGCCATGTATTGGGCGTATTTGATACGCTCAGCGGGATCTTTCTTACCATCGATGGCTCCGAATTCTCCAAAGAATGCGGGAATGCCCAGGTCGCTCGAACGCTTCATCACACGCTGGAACACGCCATCAATCTCTGCCTTACACTCGTCATTGAACACCAGGATGCTCCACTCACCATTGTCGTTACAGAAGTTATACGGGTCATAGGAGTGTACAGACATCATGATATGATTGGTGTGTTTGTCGTTGGGCACAACCATCTCGTTGAGTACGACCTGCGAATTACCGCCTGCGTAGGGATTAATAACGAGATTGCGGTATTCATTGTTGCCACCCGTGGCACGTACAGCGTCCACGAAATCTTGGTGATACTTACGGATAGCCTCATAGCAACTATTGCCAGCAGACGGTGCTACCCAACCATCGTTAGAGTTGGTGTAGAGAATCTCGTTGAAGGCTTCGAAAAGCAGATGATCATTGTAATCGCGGAAGGTATTTGCAATCTGGGTCCACAAGCGCTTGAAGCGAGGACTGGCCGTCGGGTAAACATCCATATCAGCAATGAGCCATGCCGTATTGGCGGCACCGGTGTCGTGCTGGACATTGACGATGCAATACAAGCCTGCATCCATCACCATATCAACAACTTCCTTCACACGAGCCATCCATGAGGCATCGACATTACCCTCAGCATCCATGTGGGGACCCCAAGTAACGGTGACACGGATAATGTTGAATCCCTTTGAGGCGATGCTGTTGATGATTTCAGGCGTTGTAATAGGCTGTCCCCATCCCTGTTCCCAGTCTGTGGGAGACTTGGTGGAAGGATCCCACCAGTCGCCTACCGGCCATGAGTCGAGCGTATTACCCAGGTTATAGCCGAGTTTAAACTCCTCAAGGGTAGCAAATGAGCTTGGGAAAGTGTCGCCAGGATCTGTTCCTGTGCCATTCTGCGAGAGGGTTATAGTCTTTGTGAATGAGCCAGAGTTAAAGGTAAGCGTCGTGGAACGTGCCTCACCAGCATTCTTCTTCACGTTAAGACGAAGGTATGACCAACGGTCAATGAAGCCGTAGCCGACATGGTTGGTTACGTCCACCCAACTGGTGTCACTCACTACTGCAGTCCAGTCGCCGTCACATTCTACACCGAGTATGGCACTTGTTGCACCCATGCTGAACTGCATGTTATCACCAACAGCAATATTATCGCGGGTGATATTCAGTTTTGTGGCCGGGCCAGAGGAACGGCCAGTATAACTTGGGGCATTCTCTACATCCGTGCAACTCTGGGTCATCAGAGCTGCAAGGAGTAGGGAGGCTGCATATAATAATTTCTTTTTCATATTTTCTTTCGATTTGAAATTCTACTTTTTAGGAATATAGATAATACGAGCATTGTCGAACTTCACATCAACCTTACCACGCGTTGTGCTTTGGTTGATTGACTGCAGGCGGAACTGGTTCAGACCTGTAGCCAGAATCTCTGTATAGTTCTTTCCTTGGTAACATGCAAAGCAACTCAGCGGAAGCACGTGACGATACCACTTTCCTGTCGGTGCATGACCGTTGATATCGCCCAAGACAGTACGGCCAAACTTTCCGACCTGCGTTTCGTAATCTTCCCATTCGAAATCGTTATCGTATTGGTTCTCCGCATCCCCGATGGGCTGGAACATGTAGCGGATATAGCCCCAGAAAGCACCATTGTTATAGTCAGACTCGCTATAGACATTAACGGCGAAATAGACTTCGTCGGCTGTTGCCGTAGCAGGAATATTGGCTGACATCGGGAATGAATTGCCGCTCCAGTCCTTGCGGAAATAGACCATGGTACCCCACCACTGTTGTGCCTCTTCCGGTACATTAATATGGGCGAACACTCCGTCAGCTGTACCAGAATTCTCGTAGGAGGCATTCGGTCCCCAACCATTGTCGGTAGCATCACCGTCAAAGGTTGTCAGGATAGTCGTGTAGTCATAGAATCCATCAGTAGAAACACTACCGCCAGGTGTTGTAACAGTCAGGACAGTACCGCTACCTTGTGATGGTTTCCGCTGGAAGGTGACGTAGATGGTATCCTGCGATTCGCTGACCGTGTAATCATTGTCTGTCAGTGTGACATCACCATACTTCACACTTTCCACCTGTACGAATTCACGACCAGTAAGAATCAGTGTCTCACCAATCTGTGGCATATCAGACGAAACGGAGAACAACTCTGGCACACCAGGTGTCTTGAAGTAAGGTACATATGCTTTTCCACCGGCACACTCCAACACGATGGCACCTTCGGTGTAAGGAACATCAGGCATCGTGAACTTCAGTTGCGATACGGTCTCATAGCCATTTGTCATGGCATTAAGCACACGGTTCTTTACCACTGTTTCTAAATTTGGAATGTCAACATGATTACCGCCGATTTCCGTCCACTTTGTTGTGTCGAGATGAGCTGCGGTAAGATCGGTGAAGTATGCCTTCTCGATGTCCGTAAGGTTCAGTCCGTAGATATTGATCTCGTCGCCAGTCTCACGTGGATAGTCGGCAGCAATGCGTGAAATAGACGGATAACCAGCTGTGATTTTAAAAGCATATGTGCATGAGCCATGAGTTGTCTCAACACGTATCTCGTCCTTCAGCGAACTGTCAAAAGCAGTCAGTTTAAAACCGTTCTTCTCTGTAGGTACATTCACCACAATACTATGATCGGTATTCATTGTGGGATTGAAATATGCTTCTTGATCGTTGATATATACCTTGAGGGCACTTCCCAGATTATTACCGATAATGGCGATAATCTGGCCGCATGATGCCTTTGTAAAGAGGCTGTCGGCCTTTGCGGGATCGCATGAGCGTACACCTGTGATTTCAGGTACACCTCCACTGCTGCTGTCACTGTCACTACAAGAAGTAAACAGTAAGCTATGCATAGTAATAAGTGCCGTAAACAATAGCCAGCAACTTATTTTATTCATCTTCTTATTCATCATTTTTTGTTTTTTGGTTACTGAATAATGTTACTCACCAAAGTCATAGTCAACGGCAGGCGAGTTGAAGTAACGGTTCTGAATCACGTCGGCCTCCGGGTAAGGCATGAAGATATTGGCCTCAGAGAGTACGATAGGCTGATAATCGGAGCCTTTGGCACGAGCCAGAGCATCGACATCATAAGTATAGCCTTGAGCCTTGGTCTGAACCGTAGTATTGTCGTCAATTGACACTGTTGAACGGTCATTCCAAAGACAGTGTCCTTGATCGTCAGTGAAATACCAGTTGTTTGATCCTGGGAAGATACAACGATATGACAGGGTCTTGTCTACATTGAGTACTACGTCACCTGAATTCAGCATAAAGGCACGATGCTGCTTGTTGTTGAAGAAGTTCAGCATATACTGCGGCTTCCAACGATACCAAGTCACCATGTCGTACCAGTTGCAGTATTCCAGGCAGAACTCAATGCGGCGTTCACGGATCAGGTCTTCAAAAGTGAATGAAGTCTTGGCAGGAAGCTTGGCACGCAGACGAGTAGCGTTGAAAGCAGCAAGGGCTTCTCCGTCGCTAGTGCTCGCATTATCGCCTAACAAAGCTTCAGCCTTTGTGAGATACACGTCAGCCAGACGGATGATATAGGTATTCAGCGGTGAAGCCTGCTGTGCCAGATGGCCGTCGCAGTCGGCCTTGGTACCAACGACACCCTTCTTGGCCTGTGCCCAGTTAACCTTGTAGGTATAACCACCCTTTTCGCTCCAGATATAGCTGTAGTAGCGTCCAGGAGTAAAGAAATTGGCACGCAGGCGGAAAGAGTCTGCGGGTTCCTCGTTGTAGTAGTCAAGCATGTCGACAGAAGCGTGCAGAGAACCTCCCCAGCAGTTTACGTCTGTCACATCGCTCCAAGCGAGGTCGGAGATGAGGTTATTGTTTGAGGCATATTCACCCAGCAGCGGATCTGCCCAGCGCATGGCCAGCAGCGTTTCCTCGTTGTCGTTATTCTGCGGGCGGAACAGGTCTTCATAATCATCCATCAGTTTGTACTGTCCACACTTAATGACTTCGTCGCAAAGGGATACGACTCTCTTCAGTTTTGCAGCATCACGAGTATGGTCCTGCGTATTGCTGGTATCCCAACCGCTTTGTGCAAGCAGTGCCTTGGCTAACAGTGCCTTGGCAACATAGCGGGAAGGGTGCTTGTCGCTTCCCTTTTCAGGCAACAGGTCGGCAGCTTTCTCGAAATCGCGAACCACAAATTTCAGCACACTGCTCTCGTTGCACAAAGGACGCACCGGACGTGAAGTGGCATCGACATTGTCTTCGAAGAGAATGACTTCGCCCCAACCTCTAAGCAGGTAGAAATATGCACAACCGCGCATCAGCATGGCTTCACCCTTAGCCTGATTGACTACGGCCTGAGTAATGTCAGGATTATCGGTCGATGCATAGGTGTCGAGATCATTGATAAGCTGGTTGGCCATCGTAACAACCATGTAAAGAGAAGACCATGCGTTCACCACTTCGGTGCTCAGGCCGGTAATGGTAAAGCGTGCGAACTCTCCTTGCAGATAAGGACTCCATGCATCGTTTGCACGGAACGATCCCATTCCTACTATAGCGCGCTCATTGTAGCCATGCCAAGCATAGTTGTAGAGCGGTTCGGTAGCTTTGATAATGGCATCGTCGCTCGTGTAATAAGTAGGAGCGGTATAACCATGAAGAGGTGTGCGATCCAGGAATGAATCATTACAGCTCGACAGCAATGCCAAGACGGATAAAGGAGTAAGGAGCAAGGAGCCCATGCGCTTTGCAGACTTCCTGACCTTATTAAATATATATTTATTCATAACCGTAATCAATTAGAAGTTTAACTTAATACCAAAGTTGAAGATGCGTGGTGACGGATAACGATAGTAGTCGATACCCTGCAGGATTACACTCTGTCCCGAAGCACCGATTTCAGGATCGTAGCCGTCGTAGCCCGCAATTGTAAAGAGGTTCTGGGCATTGGCATAAACCTGTACCCAGTCGAGTTTGACGGCTTGAAGCCACTTCTTCGGCAGATTGTAAGCCAGCGAAAGGCTCTTCAATCGCAGGTAGCTGCCATCTTCGACGAAACGCGAGCTCACACGGTTGTTGTCGTTCTGGCTCTCGCCGCTCACGCTGATACGCTGGGTTTGAGCAGTACCGGGATTCACCACATAGACATTAGAGATGTCGTTGAGCGAGCCATCGGGGTCAATCATGCCAATATGTGCATAGTCGTTCACCATCTTCAGCTTGTTACCCCAGGCTGTCGGGTCGCTATGTCTTTGTTTCACGGCATTGAAGATATCGTTGCCTACACTTCCGTTCAGGAAGAAGGTAAGCTCAAAGTCCTTCCAAGTAATCGTATTGTTGATACCGAAAGTAAAGTCGGGATTGGGGTCACCGATATACTTACGGTCGGCGGTGGTGATTTTTCCGTCGCCATTGACATCCTCAAAGATGTAGTCACCAACCCAGATACCACGCTGCTGAATAGGATACATCTCAGAATCGAGCGATTCTGCCGGACGGGCTACAGGCAGGCGGTTGCCATTCTGGTCGAGCATGAACTCACCCAGGGCATTCTTCTGGTAGAAGTCATCCTCCTTGGTAAACATTCCAATGACATTATAGCCATAGAAACGGCCGACAGGACCTCCAATCTCAGAAAGTGTATAGGTCTGCGAGTTCATGTTTCCTGCGATAGAGCCTTCATCACTGCTCAGACCTGTCAGTTTGTTGCGGTTGACGGAGAATGTAATACCCGTACGCCACTGCCAGTCCTTATTGGAGATGTTCACCGTGTTCAGGGTAAACTCTATACCCTTGTTCTCGATGGCACCGGTATTGACTTTCGGTGCAGAAATACCCATCCAACCAGAGTTATTGACAATGTAGTATGGCAGCGTGGCGTCCATGAGGAGGTTGTCAGTCTTCTTCAGGTATGCATCCACGATGAACTCAATGCGGTTGTTGAAGAACGAGAGGTCAAGACCGATGTTCCATGCCTTAGTCGACTCCCACTTCAAGTCAGGATTACCATAGTTTCCTGAGAAATAACCCGTACCCCAAGCAGTAACGGCATTCTTCATCGCCACACCATAAGAATAGCTTCCTACGCCCTGATTACCGACGAGACCCCAACCCAAACGCAACTTGGCGTTATTGAGCCATTTGTTGGTCTTTTTCATAAATTTCTCATTGCTGATACGCCAGGCGAGAGCCACAGAGGGGAAGTAACCCCAGCGGTTGTTCTCTCCGAACGAAGACGAACCATCGGCGCGCAGCGTAGCAGTGAGCAGATAACGGTCCAGCATATTGTAGTTCAAACGTCCATAGTATGACTCAATGGCCCAGTCTGCACCTTGTTCGCTGTTGGTCGACGTGGAAGCATCACCCACGGCAATACTCTTGATGGCATCGGTGATGTAGCCTTTTCTGCCCATCGAGGCATTATACCATTCACCTTCCTGAGTCTCGTGTCCTGCCATCAGCTGGAGGTGATAGCCTTTTACGATGTCGAAGTCATAAGTCAGATATTGTTTGAAACTCTCGTATTTGTTTCGTGAGTTCCCTCGTGTCAGTTGCGACTCAATCTTCTGCTGAGCGGTCTGATAGCTGGGCTGGAAATAAAGGCTTTGTCCCCAAGAGCGGTTGCCACCATATTCTATACGCAGCGAGAGGCCTTTCAGAGGAGTGATGTTAGCAAAGGTGTTGTAGTCGAACTGCTGACCTTTGCGGCTGTTGTCGCGCACCTCAGCCTCGAAAAGAGGATTGGAATTATAATTGTGTTCCAGATTTGTTCCGAAATCCCAAGATCCGTCAGGATTGCGCGCTGCCATATCGGGATACTGAACAAGAGCAGTCTGGATAACGTTGTTCTCGTCGAATGTAATAACCTGCTTCGTGCTGGAGTATGCCACATTGGCACCGATTTGCAGCCATGAACTGACATTCGTGTCGAAGTTGGCACGGAAAGAGGCACGTTTGAATGACGATCCTACACCAACACCGTCCTGATCCAGATAACCTCCTGACAGCGAGTAATGCATGTCCTTGTTACCGCCGTTTACGTTCAGCTGATGGTTGTGCATGAAAGCAGTGTTAAACAGTTCGTCCTGCCAGTCGGTTCCATCGGTAAGCAAGCTCTGGTCGAGCAGTTCTTCACGCTTGCCGTAGCCATAAATCTCGGCACGGACATTATAGAATTTTGCGAATTCAGGCAGGCTCATCACTTCCAGCGTTTTGGGAAGCATCTGCCAACCCATATAGCCTTCATAAGTCAGTTTTGCTTTACCTTCCTGCCCACGCTTTGTCGTAATCAACACCACACCGTTTGAAGCTCGTGAACCGTAGATAGCCGTAGCTGAGGCATCCTTCAATACCTCAATTGAGGTAATATCGGAGGGGTTCAGAGATGACATTACGCTGGTGTTGTCGGAGGTCTGTCCTGACATGGCGATACCATCGACGACATACAGCGGCTCATTACCGTTCAGAGAGTTAACACCACGAATCTGCACTGAGATACCACCGCCAGGGGCACCAGAGTTCTGGGTAACTGCGACACCAGCAATACGTCCTTGCATTGCCTGCTCAATAGAGGTATTGACACCTTGTTTTATGGCCTTCTCGTCAATACTTGCTACAGATCCGGTCAAGTCAGAGCGTTTCATAACACCATAACCTACAACCACCACCTGATCAAGCATGTTGGCATCTTCAGATATGACAACATTAAGCTGTCCGGCCTTCGTAACCTTAACAGACTTCGTCTTGTAACCAACAAAAGAGAATTCGAGCGTTTGTCCCACCTGACAGGAAATTTTGTATTTTCCGTCGAAATCAGTGATAACACCACCCGTAGCACCTTTCACCTTGACTGTGGCACCGATGACTTCCTCACCTGTACCTTCGTCAGTCACTGTACCGAAGACATTAACATTCTGAGCTAATGCGCAGAACGGCAACATCATCAGTAGAAGAGCAATGTATCTGCATCGAGAGACTACACTGCCCACTTGAGAGCACGTTTGTTTCATAAATACATTTATTAGATTTTAATATGAATGTTAGAGTTATTCTTGAATGTAATTAGTCGCCACAAAGGTAGGGATTTTTTTCTCATTTCCAAACAAAAATAAACATTTTTTTCTGTCTAGGCGAAAAAAGTATCACTTTTTGCAAAATTTCATTCAGACAACATAGCCAATTTGAATATTTTTTGTATTTTTGCCAAAAATAAACAGGAAAAGAATACATCAGATAGTAATTGCAATATATGATTGTCCATAAGATTTATCGAGCTTTGACATTGACAGTCTTAGCAATATCTACGTTTCAAGCTAGCGCGATAGATGTAAAAGACTTCACTTTCTCGCATTTAGGCAAGGAAGAAGGCGTGGATAACCAACGCATTTTCTCCCTTCTTCAGATGCCATCAGGTGCCATTTGGTGGTCATCGATGACTGGCATAGGTCGCTATAACGGCTCAAAAGTGAGAAATTATCAATTAAACGACAATACTCCATTTTCACATATGGGCGGAAGAGTAATTCAACTATCAGCTGATTCATCTGCCATATATGCTTTCGACAACCGTGGTAGCATCTTTAAGTACTGTCGCGTGCACGACCATTTTGATTTTGTTTCCAGCATATCTTCAAAAAAGGGTCATGATGTAGCCCTGAATGATATATACATATCTAGAAATAATCTCTTTCTTGCTATGCACGATGGAGTTTATCTACTGCGTAATGACTCATTAACACAGATTATCAAAGATATATATGTAAACAAGATAATATCGGTAAAGGATCGTCTGCTGTTTTGCGCTCGAGAGGGAATATACGACAAAACCGGTAAACGCCTCTTACCCTATAACACTGTATGTGGATATTATGATAACCTGTCAGACAGATTATGGGTTGGAGGTTACGAAAACGGCCTTCATCTTGTTTCCTTAAGTAAGAATGGTGACATAAAGTCAGACTTATTTGTGCGGCTTACCAGTACAAAATACCAGCAAGACAAGGATAAAGCCAGTTCTCTGGGAAGGAATCCAATCCGCAGCATCTACCCATACGATGACGAGACTATGCTCATTGGTATCGATGGCGAAGGAGTCTTCAAGGCACAGCGTGACGGAAGGGGTGAAGGTTCACTGCTTTTTGATGCCAACGATACTCAACACGGCAAATTGCACGGAAACGGTGTTTACAGCATTATTACCGACACTTGGAAGAACATTGTTATCGGCACCTATTCCGGTGGTATCGATATTGCACGTCCTGTAGGAAGCACCAAAGCCATCTACAACCATGTGGGGGGCAGTCAGCAGAGTCTTCTCAACGACCACGTGAATATGGTCTTGCCATTATCTAACGATATGCTCATAATGGGTACAGACAATGGCATAAGCATCCTCAACACAAGAACAAACCAATGGCGGCATTGCTGTCAAGGTACGGTAGCACTCAGTGCCAGTATGAGACCTAATGGGAATGTGTTGGTGTCAACTTACGGTAAGGGGATCTACGAAATTGACAATCAAGCCAACGTTTACAAGCATTATACCACAGAAAACAGTCCGTTGAAAGATATGCATGTGTACACAACATTCTTCGACAAGGATGGAGATCTTTGGGTGGGTTCGCTTGATGGCGACCTGCTTAACATGACAAAGGGAGGATACAAATATTATCCTATACACGATGTACAGTCAATCACACAGCTTGTTTCCGGGCAGATAGCCATTGGTACAGCATTTGGTCTGAAACTGCTCACACCTGGCAGTGATACAATAACAGATCTTGATTACACACCTACTGGAGTAACAAACATCAATCCGTTCATAACCCATCTGCTGGCATCAGGAATGGAATTATGGATTGCTACCGATGGTGGAGGAGTCTATGTATATCACATGACAAAACACGAGAGTCGCCAGATAACCACCGCCAACGGTCTTCCTTCTAACTATGTAAGGAGTCTGGTGAAAGGTCGCGACGGGCGCATCTGGATAGCCACAGATGAGGGACTGTCGTTTGTAATGCCAGATACCGACAAAAACAAAGTTATAAATGCCAACTTTTGTTATGGCTTTGAGCGTGAATATTCACGTTCGGCTGGTCAGACTCTTGCTGATGGAGATATTATTTTCGGCACCACGACAGGTGCCATCATCATCCACCCGGAGAATGTTCAGCCATTAAATTATACTGCCAAGCTTTCTTTCTCTGGTGTCAACTGTCCTGTTGATCAAGAAGAAATACAAAGCGAGCAAGTGTATAAACTCCTTGATAACGGTGAACTGAACCTCTCCTACCACCAGCGTACCTTCTACCTGTTGTTCGAGAGTGTCAATATGCGCAACCATTTTGATATAGCTTATCGCTATAAGATTGGGAACGGAGAATGGAGTACGCCAACCGACCAGCAATACATCCACTTTGTCAACCTAGAGCCAGGAGAGCACCAGCTGACACTCCAGTGTATAAGTCGTACCAGCGGTATTGTCATAGATTCTAAGCCTCTATTGATAATCATCGGCCAGCCATGGTGGAACTCGTGGTGGATGTGGTGCATCTATATTGCATTTGTCGTACTGGCATTCTACGGAGCATGGAAGGTATACGAATTGCATGAGAAATATATGAGGCTGACTATCGACTCCCTGAAAGCCCAG
>Ga0326513_10002226_pt1 | contig 14398 bp, 12 predicted proteins | sample 2_2465_0518_D_FD_203654 | JGI IMG/M metagenome (GOLD analysis project Ga0326513, IMG submission 203654) | Bovine rumen microbial communities from UC Davis, California, United States - 2_2465_0518 | ecosystem: Host-associated > Mammals > Digestive system > Stomach > Rumen | place: USA...
CACTGAGAGACCGTGTTGTGGCTACAGAAATGGGCTATCATGCAGTAGAACTGCTCGAACAGGGCATCGGCAACAGAATTGTCGGTCTGAAAGACGGAAAAGTTTATGATATCGACCTTCAGGAAGGCCTTGCTATGAAGAAGCCGTTTATTGAACAGAGATATGATATTCTGGAAGCAACTGCTTATTAATTTTTAAAAATTCGCAAATCATACACAGAGTAGAAGTCTGTGCGTCAAGTGTCGGCTGAACGGGGAGTTGTCAGCCGGACGAAAAGACAGGGCATCCGTCTTGCGGTGCAGACTTCGCATCCCGCTTCGTATGGCGTTACATGAAAAAATCAGATAGAAATACCTCTTTTTTCAGTTCCTGTCATGACAGCGGAAAAGGAGGTATTTTTATGATGTTTATCAAATCTGCAAAAGAATTCAAAGACATCCGTGCTTTGACGGTTACAGGCATGTTTATCGCCGTTTCTATGATTATCGAGAAATTTACGATTAATCTGAGTTTTACGAAAATTAACTTTGCGTTTTTAGCGATTGCCGTCATCGGAATGCTGACAGGCCCTGTGATGGGATTCGCCGCCGGACTGATCTGCGATATTGTCGGCTATTTAGCGAATCCGGATGGAGCATTTTTACCGGTCTATACGCTTGTCGCAGGAGTGCAGGGTTTAATCTATGGCATCTGTTTATATCGCAAACAGGAGCATTTTCAGCTGTTCGGCCTGAATGAGAATGTTTCTCTGATGATCCGTGCCGTGATTGCAAGATTACTCGATGTGACGATTATTAATCTTTGTCTGAATACGTTCTTGAATATGCATTACGGATTTATTCCGAAACAGGCATTCAGTGCGGCGATTTCGGCAAGATTAGTCAAGAATCTGCTTGAACTTGTCGCAGATATTCCCTTGTTATTATTACTGCTTCCGGCGGCATTGTTAGCCTATCGGAGAGCATTCCGGAACGGCTCGGCAGTTTCCTGAAAAATTATCACAAAAAAACACTTGCTTTTTTATGCAGTTTGTTGTATAATAAAAGCAGTGTTTTTTATTTCTAAATTTTTAATCTGAAAGGATGTTTTTATCATGAGTGAAAAAATCAAAGTCGGCTTTATCGGTGCAGGCAATATGGGTTCAGCTATTATGAAAGGCATCGTGAATTGTGAGCTTTCTCAGAATATGGAAGTCTCTGCTTTCGATCCTGATTCTGATAAGCTGAATAAATTAGCAGAATCCGGAATTAAATCCTGTGCATCTGGTCTGGAAGTCATGCAGAACTGCAAATATATTTTCCTAGCCGTCAAGCCGCAGATGTTTGAACAGGTTCTTGATCAGATCAAGGATGGTACGACTGAAAATACAGTTTTTGTTTCGATCGCCGCCGGAATTACGGCTGAATATATCCGGAGTAAAACGCTCAGTAATGCAAAAGTCATTCTTGTCATGCCGAATACTCCCCTGCTTCTGGGTGCAGGAGCATCGGCACTCGCCAAGGCTGAACCGACTTCGGAAGAAGAATTCCAGACTGTATGCAGTATTTTCAATGCCTGTGGAATTTCTGCTCAGCTTCCGGAAAATAAGATGAAAGAAATTATTGCGATCAATGGGAGCAGTCCGGCATTTATTTATTTATTTGCAAAAGCCTTTGTCGATTATGCGAAAAAAGAAAATATCTCAGAAGAAGTTTCTCTGCCTCTGTTCGCACAAAGTCTGATCGGCTCGGCGAAAATGCTGACAGATTCCGGCTATAGTATCGAAGAATTAATCAAGATGGTCTCTTCTCCGGGGGGAACGACCCTCGCCGGACTGGATGAACTCTATAAAGGCAAGCTCGAAGAAACTGTCGATAAGGCCTGCACTGCCTGCACAAAAAGAGCTTATGAACTCTCGAAATAATCAGCATAATCAAACGGACATGCACATAGACTGTATTAAAAATACAGGAGTGATCGAGCATGAATCTGTTTCAAAAAAGAAATACACAGATTGTAATATTATTTCTGATTATCATTCTGGGAGCGATAGCAGGCAGTATTTTCAGAGCACTGCATCCTGACTGGAATATCTGGAATAATCAGACATTCCGGCAGGGTATGGGAATTGTGACAGAATATAGATTTTATTGTATTGCCGCTCCGGTGTTCTGGTTGGCGATAACAGCAATTCTGGGGCTTTCAGCGACCGGACTGCCATTCGTACCGTGTATTTTATTCCTGAGAGGAGCGGCTGTCGGAGCGATTCTGGAACAGATTTATGAACAGAGCGGTTTTCTGACAGCACTTCCCTCTCTTCTGATGATCATGCCTTATATTTATCTGAGTTCTTTTGTGATGCTATTTGCCGCAAGAGAGGCTCTGAAATTCTCCATGCAGATCACCGGACTTCTGTGCGACAGTTCACATGATGAGGAAGTTTCTGTGAAATTATATATCATCCGGTTTATGATTTTATTTTTATTTATCATAATTCTGGGAATATTGCAGAATTTTTTATTAACAAAATTTGCCTGAATCTGAAAGGAATGATGTAAAAATTTATGAGTCTGTTCGGAAATTATGAAAAAGCAGGTGCAGGCATTGCCAAAGATGCACCTAAGAAAAAGCCATTTTTCCGGTACTGGGAACTAGCATTCGGAAAATTTTGGAAAATTATAGAGATCAATATGCTGATGGCCGCGGCGTTTCTGCCTTTGTTACTTGCAATTGTTGTAATTTATTATTTTATTCAGGATTATACTAACACGGCATTGATCATCGCCGCCGGATTTATAATATTATTCGCCGTATGGTTCGGCCCTGTCATTGCCGGATGTACGAAGATATTAAGAAACTTCTCGCTCGAAAAACCGACATTCATGATGGATGCATTTTTCAGGACGTTCCGGAGCTGTTTCAAACAGGCCTGTCCGATGGGAATCATTGATCTGATTATGGCGGCATCTGTCGGAAGCAGTTTCTATGTCTATCCGAAAATGATCGCGCAGATACGGGAACAGGGTTCCGGCGGCGAAATGGTTTATTATATTTTATTTATCCTGACATTGAGTATTGCCATTGTCGTCACGCTGATGAGCTTCTATGCCTATCTCATGATCGTCTCGACTGATCTGAGCATGAAAAATATTCTGAAAAATTCCCTCGCTCTGAGCTTTATCGCTCTGAAAAAAAATTTCATCACGCTTTTGATTACGATTCTTGTGATGGGCGGATTCGGATTATTAACATTCTTATTCCCGTATATCATGACGATTTTCTGGGTATTCATCCCGACCGGATTTGTAGCTTTCATGATCGTCTTTAATTGCTATCCGGTGATTCAGAAATATGTCATCAATCCGTATTATGCACAGCGCGGCGAAACCAGTCCGGAACAGAACTTCGCAGATAATAACGGCGAAAATCTGTTTGAAGACCGAGGCGGTCAGGAAGCTCCTGTTGATGCTCCTGCTTCAAAAGCAGAGAAAAATCAGAAAGAACCCTCAGAAAAACCCAGAAAAAAAGGCAAAGTCATTTCTTAAAATTCCAGACACTGACAGAAACATCTGTCAGTGTTTTTTATTCCAGAATTTTTTTTAAAAATTTTGAAAAAAACTCTTTACAAATCCTGAAAAATATGTTATAATACTTAATGTTCCGTGTACTCGGTTCTGGGGTTACGCCCTTATGGGATGTCACCTGCCCTCCTCTGCGTTCACGGAGAATCAAAATTTATTATAAAGGGGTGAATTATTATGCTGCGTAAGGAAGAAAAGACCGCTGTTATCGAAGCAAACCGTCTCAGTGAAACAGATACAGGCTCTCCTGAAGTTCAGATCGCTATCCTGACCCGCCGTATCAACGACCTGACAGAACATCTGAAAGTTCATAAAAATGACCATCATTCCAGAAGAGGTATGCTTAAGATGATCGGCCGCAGAAGAAACCTTCTTGCTTATCTCAAGAAGAAGGATATCGAAAGATACCGTGCGACTATTGCAAAACTCGGCATCCGTAAGTAAGAAACACATACAGAAGGCAGCGGATTTCATTCCGTCTGCCTTTCTGTGCATGTTGTCAGCAGCGGCTTATTAGCATTCTGCCGTACTCCGGAACGTCATGCCGGAGCAGGGTTTTTTGCTAAAAACGCTGCCTGACACAAAAATTATGCGAAAAGCGAGGATTTTTTATGTTTGAAAATTACAGAACTTTTGAAACGATTTATGCAGGCAGGCCGCTCAGAGTCGAAATAGGCAAGACTTGTGCCCTTTCCAATGGTTCCTGCTGGGTTCGCTATGGCGATACTGTTGTTATGGCAAACGTAACTGCAAGCCCGAAACCTCGTGAAGGCGTGGACTTCTTCCCGCTTTCTGTAGATTATGAAGAAAGATTATATGCAGTCGGCAAAATTCCGGGATCTTTTACCAAGCGTGAGGGTAAGCCCTCGGAAAAAGCAATCCTGACTTCCCGCATGGTTGACAGACCCATCAGACCGCTTTTCCCGAAAGATATGAGAAATGATGTCTCTGTTGTCATGACTGTTCTTTCCGTTGATCCGGACTGCTCTCCGGAAATTACCGGCATGATTGCAACTTCGGTTGCGATTTCTATTTCTGATATTCCGTGGAATGGCCCGATTGCAGGCATCAGTGTAGGACTTGTCAACGGTCAGATCGTACTTAATCCGTCAAAAGAAGAAAGAGAAAATAATGATCTCGTTCTGACAGTTGCCGGCAGTGCTGAAAAAATTGTCATGATCGAAGCTGGAGCAAATGAAGTCGATGAGAAAACTATGCTCAATGCGATTCTGACAGGTCATGAAGAAATTAAAAAAATGGTTGCGTTTATCTCTGATATTCAGAAAGAAATCGGCAAGCCGAAATTTGCTTTTGAATCTCAGGAAATTCCGCATGATGTCTTTGATGCTGTCGAGGCTCTTGTTGGTGAAAAAGTCAAGATTGCTTTGGATACTAACGATAAAAATATCCGTGATGAACGTATGCAGCCGATTATTGACGAAGTTCATGCCGCTTTTGATGAAAAACTTGCTGAACAGTTCGGCGATGCGACTATTGCTAAAATTGATGAATGTATTTATAAACTCCAGAAAAAAATTGTCCGTAACTGGCTCTATAACGGCAAGCGTGTAGATGGCCGCGGCATTGACGAGATTCGTCCGCTGGCCGCCGAAGTCGGTGTTCTGCCGAGAGTACATGGTTCTGGTCTGTTCACAAGAGGTCAGACTCAAGTTATGACTGTTGCAACTTTAGGCCCTATCAGTGAAGCTCAGAAAATTGATGGTCTCGATGAAGAAACTTCCAAGAGATATATGCATCAGTATAATTTCCCGTCTTATTCTGTCGGCGAAACAAAGCCCTCCAGAGGCCCAGGCAGACGTGAAATCGGTCATGGTGCTCTTGCTGAAAAGGCTCTTGTTCCGGTTCTGCCGTCTGTGGAAGAATTCCCCTATTCCATGCGGCTGGTTTCCGAAGTATTAAGCTCTAATGGCTCTACTTCTCAGGGTTCTATCTGCGGTTCGACTCTGGCTTTGATGGATGCAGGTGTTCCGATCAAAGCTCCTGTTGCTGGTATCTCCTGCGGTCTGATTACTCTGCCTGACAGTGATGACTTCATGACAATGGTTGATATTCAGGGTCTGGAAGATTTCTTCGGCGATATGGATTTCAAAGTCGGTGGTACTCACAAGGGTATTACTGCAATTCAGGTTGATATTAAAGTCGATGGTCTGACTCCGGCTATTATCGAACAGGCTTTCGAGAAAACCAGAAAAGCAAGATTATATATTCTTGATGAAATTATGCTGAAAGCTATTCCGGAATCCCGTCCGGAAGTTGGCCCGTATGCTCCTAAAATGCTCCAGACTAAAATTGCAGTTGATAAAATCCGCGAAGTAATCGGTCAGGGCGGCAAAGTCATCCAGAAAATCTGTGCTGAATGCGATGTCAAAATTGATATTACTGAAGACGGCGGTGTATTTGTCAGCGGTCTAAATATGGAAAATGCTAAAAAAGCAATCCAGATTGTCGAGACAATCGCAAATGATCCCGAAGTCGGTGCGATCTATAAAGGCAAAGTTGTCAGAATCATGAATTTCGGCGCATTTGTAGAAATCGCTCCCGGTAAAGACGGTCTTGTGCATATTTCTCAGCTGGAAAACCGGCGTGTCGAAAATGTAGAAGATGTCGTTCAGATCGGTGATGAAATTGTCGTGAAAGTAATTGAAATCGACAAGCAGGGCAGAATCAATCTTTCCAGAAAAGAAGCTCTTGCCGATATTGCGGCGAAAAAGAAAAAAGGCTAATTAAAAAATCAGCAGTCTGAAAGATCAGCTTTCAGACTGCTTTTTTGTAATATAATAATTATTATACCAGAACATCGCAACAGCGGCGAAAATAATAATCGCATAGCCGATAAAGCTATATAAGTCCGGAATTTCTTTGAAAAATAAAAATCCCAGAGAAGTCGCAAAAATAATCTGAGAATAATCATAGACAGAAATTTCTTTCGCTGGTGCATAGCAATATGCCGCTGTGATCGAGAACTGTCCTCCGGCGGCGGCTGTACCTGCTCCGATCAGAATTAAAATTTGTTTCAGGGTCATCGGATGAAAATCAAATATCAGCCATGGCAGAGTGACCAGACAGGAAAAGCCTGAGAAAAATAAGACAATAAAATTCTTATTGACTCCCTTCTGTCCTAAAATTCTTACAACTGCATAGGCCGCTCCTGCACAGATTCCGCCCATCAGACCCGTCAGAGAAGCTCTGAAATCTGTAAAATCCAAACTCGGCTTGATGATCAATAAACTCCCTAAAAAAGCCGTCAGTACCGCTCCGGCCTGTGCCGGACTCAGTTTTTCTTTCAGTAATATCCATGAAAATAAAATCGTGAAAAACGGCGACATCTTATTCAGCATAGAAGCATCTGATAATACAAGATGATCAATCGCATAGAAATTGCATAGAATTCCAATCGTACCGAAGCCGGCTCGCAGTACGAGCCAGCCCCAGCTTTTTTCAGGCATCTGCATATTTTTCCTGTCTTTGTAACATGCTCCCACGGCGATCAGCAAGGCTACAAAATTCCGGAAAAAACTCTTCTGAACCGATGGCAGATCGCCTGATAGTCTTACAAATGCATTCATGAACGCAAAGCAGAACGCTGAACAGATAATCAATACAATGCCTTTGTATTTCGATTTCATCAGAATGCTGTCACCAGCCCGACAATATATTTCAGAATCGTCAGCGAGTCAGTAGAATCCGGTGTTCCGCTTTGATCGACATCGGCATTGATTTCAGCCTGTTTACTGAGCGATTCTTTACCGAGGATAGCCTTATTCAGCGTGATGACATCCACAATATTGACAGTACCGTTTTCATCGACATCGCCGAGCATCGTTTCTGTTTCTCCGGTGAGTTTCAGCAGTCCGAGACCGGAAACATCTGTATAACCCATTCCGGAAAGATCATACCAGTTTGCAATTGAAGTTCTCTTTCCATCGCCTGTACCATCATCATTGACCTGAGCATCGAAACCGACAATCTGATTCGCCTTGAATCCGCCCAGAGTAGACGGAATCGCAAATTCTACTAAATAGCCATCAGCAGTCTTTGCAGTCGCTGATGTGAATCTGTCTGTAGAAAGGCCGTCAGTCACAGTCTTTTCGTTATCGAAATTCGTTCTGACCTGAATGTCATCAGCTTCATAAGCAGTCGATTTATGATTATTTTCATCTAAGAAAATTTCAACAGTATCCTGTTCATAGCTGTTATTGCTTGCCTTGCTGAGTACAGGGTCTTTGACTTCTGCTAAGACATAGATATTCTTGTTATCCCAGAGAATTTTAGCCGTTCCGGTCGCACCGCTTCCGAGCGAATAATTATTAATATTAATTGTCTTTGCTGTTTTCCAGATGTCATCAATTTCGCCGTCAATCTCAGGTGTTCCCTGAACTGCTTCGGCGATCGCCGGAATTTCTGCAATCATAATTTTCCCATAGCTTGATGGAACAGGTTCACCCAGTGAATTCCAGTTTTCGCCGTTCAAAGTCAGATCAATACGGAGAGAATCGCCAAGAGATTTTTTATCTTTTATTGCAACTTGGAAAATATTTTCTCCTGTCTGAAGTTCGATAGAAGCCGCTCCGTTTTCGATCATTTCTCCTGAAACGGTAAGAGTTCCGGCTTTCTTTGCATTTACCCAGAGTGTCAGATAATTATTTTTTGTACTCCATGCCGCTTTAAATGTTCCTGCATTACCAATTGCATTTTCAGTCTGTGCATCGAATGCAAGAAGCCGTTGTTGTTCAGAACCGTCATAAAGATAAGCTCTTGCTGTCTGGATGGTCTGTACTTCTGCGGATGTATCAGCAACGGCATAATAAGCGGTTTTGGCCTGATAATCTTTATCGAATAATAACGGATAGCCGCCGATCCAGCTGGTAGAATCCGTAATGCCCCAGAGTACGACTGCTGACAGATTTACACCATCTGCCTTGACTCTCTTATACATATCGAAGCACTGACGGTATCTTTCAGCTAAGGCGAGCAGATCTTCATCAGAATTTGATCTCAGAGATACATCAAGTTCCGTGACCTGAATTTCAAGACCTAAATCGGCATAGCTTCTTAAAGCGGCTTCATACTGAGCAATAGACGGAGAACTCATACCAATATGCGACTGCATACCCATACCGTCAATTAATTTCGCATCAATTAAATCTTTCAGAATATCAGACTGGATATATTTTAATTTATTCTCGCTGTATTCGTTATAATCATTATAGAACAGCTTACAGCCCTCGGGAGCGTATTTTCTCGCATAGGTGAAAGCCTTCTTGATATAGCTCTGATCGCCGTAGACACTGACCCATCCGGAAGAGCCATCGCCCTGAGAATAAGCACCAGCATTACGCATTGTACCGGAATCGGAAGCGGCTTCGTTTACGACATCCCATGAATAGACGTTCAGATTCGGATATTCCGTCTTGATCGCATTCATAACATTCTTGATATAATTTTCCATACGCTTATCCATGATTTCGGGAGAGACGAAATCAGCATTAGCATCATAATTTTCTTTGAAGAACCAGTCCGGAGTCTGACTGTGCCATACTAAGACATGACCTCTTAAATCTAAATTATTATCTTCACAGAATTTGAGCATAGCAGAAGCCTGTTTTAAAGAAATCTGAGGATTTGTCTGATCGCCGTTATTGGATTCCATATAAGCGAGAGTCGCACTCTGATCGAGAACGGCTTCGGGTTTGAGTTCGTTTCCGATCGTCACGCTGTTATAATGCTTCAGAATCAAATCTTTAGTCGCACCCTGAGTAAATTCCGCACCTGCGACCGCACAGCCGATTTTGAAATCATCAGCATAAATATCTTTCAGAGAGGCAATATCTTCCTGAATGGCAGGATCAGGAAGTCTTTCTCCGGTGACATCATCGAGATAGAAGCCCATTAAATCCTGACTGGTTACAGCAGATTCCGGCTTATAGGCCGTCTGCACATAGACATACATGTTAGAAGCACCTTCCGGAATGGTGCATTCCGTACCGATATAAGTCCATTCGCCTTTGTTAGCTGTCTCTGTATAGATCGTATAGTAATTTTCCTTACCGTTCAGATCATATTGCAGATTGATCGAAAATTTCTGAGTATCTGTATATTCATCGCCGTCATAGAGGACATAGCAACCGAATCTGTAATAGCCTCCTGCTTCGAGGACTAAGGCCTTATTACAGGTCGCACCGTTCCAGAGCTGTTGTCTGCCGTCCGTATAGAGAGAATAAGTTCCGCTGTGAGCATATTTATCAGTTACTTGCAGAGTCGTCTGTGAACCTCTTCCCTGCCATTCCATGACAGTACCGTCATCGAAATTATCTGAGAAACCGTCTGTTTTATCAGCATTTTCGATTTTCTCGCCTTTGACAGTAAAATCATCCATATAGAAATCGCTGAGTGTAGCGGCTTCGACATAGATTACAATATTTTTGGCATCGCTCGGAACAGTATAAGTCCCGTTGATGACACTCCATTCTCCGGCCTTGGCATTGACACTGCTGATATATTTATAATTTTCCTTGCCGTTTGCATCAGTATACAAGCATTGCAGATTGAACTGCTGATTCTGACCGCCGACAGATTCATCATCATACATGACAGCGACACTCAAAGTATATTGTTTTCCGGCATACATAGTTCCGATCATGGAAGCTCCTGCACCGTTCCAGCTGATGGTTCTGCCCGTGACATAGAGCGACTTGCTTCCGGAATGAGCATAAGTATCAGAAAGGCTTAATTCCGTACTTCCGGAGGTACGGGCTTTCCATGTGCCGAAGCTGTCCTCGAATGTATCATTGACAAGCTCGACATCTTCGGCAGAAGCATTCATAACGGGCAGAGTTGAAATCAGCATAGCCGCAGTCATGATACCGGCGGTGAGTCTTGATTTTTTCATACAAAATTTCCCCTTTAAAATTTATTTTTAAATTTCGAGCTGTTTTTACATACAGCCAAAAATTATAATCTAATTGTTACAGAACACAAATATTTTCTGCTATGATCAGCTTAATTTATATACTACATAATCAGAATCCAGAATGACAGTATATGTTTTTCCATCATCTATCCGGACTGCCTTGAATTTACTTCCTAAAAGTCCGGCAGTAGAAACAATCTTAAAATGATGCTTTGAAATATCTTTGGGAATAACTCTGTGAGTTACTGCATCATGATATGTTTTTTCTTTTTCAAGTTTGATTTCTTCTCCGATGTACTGTCCTTTTCCAAATTTAGGCTTAATTGTAATTCCCATATAATTCTCCTTTTTATGAAAATTTTCATAATACTATTATATAGCAGATTTTATGAAAAGTCAAGCAATCTGTATAAAAAATCATGAGCATATATGTTATCATACGCGCTCATGAAAAATATTTTTTATGGTTCAATATCTGTGACAAATCCCATGAATAACGGGAGATAATTTCTTGTATCTACGATCATATAGACAAACGGTCTGTTCAGAATGACTTCTTTGATTTCGGGTTCTTCCGTGATGGCTGCACCTGCTGCCGCTACCATAACGGATGTCACAGCAGCGGCTTTTGTACCGTTCTTATCTACAGAAATATAAGTCTTATGAAGCACATCGCCGATATAGAGTTTTTTCTCAGGATTGCTGACATCTGCCATTTTTGAGAAATCTGCACTCTCACGGGAAAATGCATCAGCCATGCCCATATTTTGCAGAGTCTCTTTCAGACTGGTTTCATATTCGCTCTCGAATGCCGGAAGTTTGGCATCAACATCGAAATCCTGAGGATTCTGCAATAAATCAAGAATTTTTTCAGAATCGAGTGTATTCAGATAATTCCGGATGTCTGTATTTTCATTTGGAAGCAGAGCGACAAATTCATAAGTACCTTTATATGGCTTGATAAAGCCGACAGCATTTCCGTCATCAAGATAGCCCCATTCTCTGGAATGCATCATAGATACTGTCCGTTCCGTACCGTCAGCAGATGTAAAAATATCATCTTCGATCTGATAATCTTCATATTGATCAGCCCATTGTGCATCGAATGTCAAAGCATTGATCAGATACATCACAGCATCTTCGTCAATATTATCAATAATTTTATGAATCATATGATCTGTATTTTCATCGACCCAGCTGTTGATTTTATCTTTTGTATCTGATGTAAAAGGTTCTTCAAAGATTCCGGCCTGATAGATTTCATCAGCAATTTTGAGAAAATCTTCTCTGACTGTGATTTCATCGGTCTGTTTTATCCAGATAGAATTAACTGATACGCATTTTGCTGTTTCTGTAGATGTCAGAGAATCTGTATAATTTTTCAGATCTGTATTGAGTGCAGTAATATCCTGATTGAAAAACTGTTCCATCTGATTTTTTGTAGAGCCGTCTGAACCGTTTGTAGTCAGAGCGAGGGCAGTCAAAATCGAAAACGGGGAAATCAGAAGATTTTTATCATAATCCTGTTCAGCTCTTCTGCGTAAGAGTGTGACAGCTGAATTCATCTGATTTTTCTGAAATTCTTTACTCATATTAATTTCTCCTATTGATGATATTTCCAGAGTGACAGTAGTTTCCTCTGTTTCCGGAATAGTTTCTGTTTCTGAATCAGATTCTGTTTCGGGAATTGTTTCAGATTTAGATTCTGTTTCTGTGATCTGTGTTTCAGTCGGAGCAGAAGTTTCTTTTATAGAATTATCAGAATTACTATTTTCTGATTGTGTTCCGCATCCGGACAGTAATAAACTGCACAGCAGGATCACAGATATTATTTTTTTATATTTCATATTCAAGACTCCTTTTTCAGATTTTATTATAGCATATTTTATATAGAAAATCAACTCTGTATTTCTCTGACTGTACCGATAAATACAGGCAATTGATTCTGATCGTCAATAATCATATAGATAAAAGGCCTGTTCAGAATCACAGATTTCAGCATCGGTTCAGATTTGTTCGTCATGATGACGGCTGTTACGGCAGAAGCTCTTGTTCCCTGCTGATCTACTTCGATATGCGTTTTATGCAGAATCTCTCCGATTTTCAGAGCATCTTCCTGATTCTGATATTCTGCCATATCAGAAAAATCAGCATCATCTGTGAAAGCATTCCGGATTCCCATTTCAGAGAGAATATCTTTTACCGAAATACTGAAATCGCTTTTGAATTCCGGAATTCCGGCGATAATTTCTTCATTTGCATCGGGATGATTCAGCATCTCGATCAGAGTTTCAGCATCAAGAGAAGCGATATAATCATTGACAGAAATATCTTCATCCGGAAGAATTGCTGCAAAGCTGTATCCATCCTGATAGGGTTTCAAAAAGCCCTCGGCATATCCGGAACTGATATAATATTTTTCTTCCGAATGCATCATTTTGACTGATTTTTCCTGCTGATTCAGATTCTTGAATCTCTGATCTTTAATCTGATCTTTTTCATAAGGTTCGAGCCATTTTCCATCGAAAGAAAGAGCATTGATTAGATACAGCATATCATCAGGATTAATATGATCAATAACATGATCAATCTGATGATTTGTATTTTTATCAATCCATTGATTAATTTTATCGCATGTTCCTGAATCAAATGCTTCCTGATAGAGATCGCAGTCATAATAATTGATATTATTCTGAATAAAATCCGGATTGACTTTCAAAATTTCCGTATCTCTGAACCAGATCGAATTCGCAAGTAAAAACTTTGTTTTTCCGCTCGATGGCAGAGTCTGAATATAACTATATAAATTCTGATTCAGATCAGAAATATTATTCCCGAGTACCTGTTCTATTTCAGAGAGAGTCTGATTTTTAGCACCGTTTGCCGTCATAGAAAGTGCTGTCATAACAGACAAGGGAGAAATTAATAGATTCCCCTCCGGATTCTGCGAGGCAGTTTCCTGAAATAATTCAACAGCGAATCGCATTTGATTATTTCTGAAATCGTCCGTCAGTTCCTGAATTTCGATTTTTTGTTTCTGAGCACCAGCATTCAGGCTGGTAGTTCCGGAGCATCCGGAGAGAGTCAGCATCATCAGCAGACAGCATATGATTTTTTTATATTTCATGAGAAATCCTCTCAATCCTGTACTTCTTTGACTGTTCCGATAAAGACGGGCAATTGATTCGCATCATCAATAATCATATAGACAAAAGGTCTGTCGAGGATGACAAATTTCGGTTCATGAGCGACAGCCAAGCCGTTTTCCTGCATCATGACAGCCGTCACAGCACCGGCTTTCGTGCCTCTTTCATCGACCTGAATAAAAGTCTTATGAAGCACATCATTGATATACAGTCCTGTATCTGAACTGATTCCGGAGAAATCGGCTGATTCTGTGAAAGCATTCTGCATTCCCATATTCTGGAGTGCATCTACAAGAGAAGTATCATATTCGCTCTTGAATTTCGGCATTTCGGCACTGACTTCCGTATTCTGAATATTTTTGAGCATATCAGAAAGATTTTCAGCTGTCAGATTAGAAATATAATCATCAATCGAAATAGATTCATCCGGCAGGATAGCGGCGAAGCTGTAGCCATCCTGATAGGGTTTCAGAAAGCCTGTTGCCTGATCGGATTCAAGATAGTTATATTCGCTTGAATGCATCATTGTGACAGTCTGATTGACACCGGAGATATTTTTAAAAGCTCTGCCCTCACGGATGTCAGTTTCTTCATAGATATGAAGCCATTCGGCATCGAATGCGAGTGCATTAATTAGAGCCTGTTCACATTAAAATATAGCATCAAAAATCATAGCAAGTTGAACAATGGAAATATAAATGCTGTCAAGTTTGTCATAACGTGTAAATACTTTTCTAAAACGTTTCAATCGGAGAAAGAAG
>Ga0326513_10002227_pt1 | contig 14397 bp, 14 predicted proteins | sample 2_2465_0518_D_FD_203654 | JGI IMG/M metagenome (GOLD analysis project Ga0326513, IMG submission 203654) | Bovine rumen microbial communities from UC Davis, California, United States - 2_2465_0518 | ecosystem: Host-associated > Mammals > Digestive system > Stomach > Rumen | place: USA...
GATAGGTTTCTTTTTGCTTTGTTTCTGTGTTGCTTTTGTTGCAAAATGATACGATTTTGTCTTGAAAACTACCAATTTGCTATCAAAGTGTCAGCTGCAGGATAACTGTTCTTTTCATAGTTAATGCCTTTTGGGGTATAAGCTAACATGTTGTGTGTTTCTCAACGTACACGACAAAATAATACCACCCCGCTGCAAGATCAGCAGGGTGGTATTATCCAGGATTAAAAAGTCTATTTCAACTGTGTCACTATTTGCTTACTCCCAGCCCCACTTGTTGTACTGGACATCCATGCCGCCCAACAAGAACCAGTTTGCCAATACCTTTTCATAGTAGCGGAGCAGATAGATGGGAGCCTCGACTTCGCCACTGAAAGGCCCAAACACCTGTGGCGTCTCAGCAGTGTCTGGAGATGGAGGAGTGGTCAGATAGGTATAAACCTCAATTAGGTCAGCAACTGTGATGCCTGAGTCGTCAAGCATTTCGAGAACATCGACAATCGTCAGGTCGACTTTGGCCAGCACGCTTTCTATTTTGGTGATGATTTCGAATAGGCTGGCTTTGTTTATTGCCCGAAGTTGCCTTACGCTGCCTTCGGGTTCAACGGTACCTTCAGCGATGGCTTCGGCTATGTCGTCTTCGAGATTACTTGCATTGGACGACTCCTGAATAATCTTACGTAGGTCGATACCCCAGCTTTCCAAGTACTTGATGACCTTCATCAGGTTCAAGTCGTGCACCACTTCGTGGTAGTAACGGTTCTGCTCGCCTTCATAGTAAACGACGGGCCAGAACTGGATGGCGGCTACGGTCTGTATCAGCCACACGATGGAGGATAAGGAGTGGTTCAGTTTGAACACCATCATGTTGGTTTGCAGGTTGGTCTTGCCTGGTACGATGCTCTGAGTGAATCCTTTTTCCTTCATCCAGGGAATAATGGCGCGTACACACTGAACGGGTACGTAGTTGTCGTGACGGCTGTGCTCAATGAAGTATTTCTGCGTGAGGTCTGGTTCCCAGCCATTCATCAGGTTCACCTTCTCGAGTGCTGCCATGAAAGCCATGGCCTCTTCGCTTGTTACATCCATATAGGCAGGTTGGAGGAGGTTATGGAGCGAGTCCTCCACGTTGACACCATAGTCGCTGAGTGTTGACTTCATCTTGGTTTTCACATACTCTTTCGCACCAGAGGCCAGCGGTTCCTTAAACAGGTCTTTGTAGTCAATGTCTAAGTGGCAGTTCTCCACACATGAAATCATCATCATGATGGCGTCCTTGCAGTCTTCGCACCAGTCTTTCTCCACATACTCCTTGTAGGCCACGACTAAGTCGGTGGGGCCGCCACCAGCGAAGGTTTTAGTGAAGGTGATGCCTTTGTCCTTGTACTCCATATCGCGCAATTTGGCCACGTAGAAGCTTTCCGAGCCACCCTGCGAGAATCCCAGGTTAAAAAGATACTTGCCCTGAGGCAACTGCTGGTCGTCGAGTATCTGACGAGCAGCCAGCAGTCCGTCGAGCGAGTTGCGGGCATTCACATCACCGCTGAGGTAGAATGAAGGGTATTCGCTTGACGACCCATAGCCTATGAAGTCGCTCATCACGAGGATGTAGTTTGGCTTCAGTGGATTGGCTATCAGACCGTTTATCAGCTCTTGATTACCCGATGACGGGCACTCTTCCGGCGATCCTAAAGTGGGGCGGTTGAAGAGCATGATACCATCGCAGGGGGTGCCGTTGATGATGTCGGAGGGAATCATCATCACACCACTGATGGTGACGGTATTGCCGTCGGCATCTTTTGACGGATACTCATAGATGATACGACGCACGTCACGTGAGCCCAGATTGACTCCGCCTGCCTTGACTTTGATGGTGGTGTCGTTGTCATAGATAATCTTATAAGAGATATCCTGAGCACTGGCCGACAGAACTATTGCCACGAGGGCCAGCAATGTAAGTATATTTCTTTTCATCGTTGTAGCGGATTATTTCATGATACGTTTACGTGTTTCCTTTCCATTGCTTTCGATATACACGCCCTTGCCAGACTTCCCGATGCCCATTCCTGAGCCATGCTCGCCTACACGCAGCCTTTGTCCGTTCAGGTTGTATACCTGTTTGCCATTCATCGTTTCTCCGTCACCATTCGGATGCATGGCTTCGTCAATGCCCGTCGCCTTGCTGTCTTCCACTGTAAAGGTAGCGGCGAGGGGGAAGTGGTCGCCCATCATCTTTCCGTTGTGCATATAGCCCTCTTGGTCGAGACTAAAGCTCACTGCCTTGATATTCGTACCCTCTATAGGATTGATGTAGATGATTTTGTCGAGCGTCTCACCGTCGAGGATATTGGCTGGGTCTTCACAGCAGACGACACCGTCGACAGGGGCTGGATATTCTCCGTTTCTCTCCAGTTCTACCCATACATCCTTTACCGTACCCTTGCCCGTACTCTCGATGGCATCGATAAACTGTGCCTTTATCTGGTCGCGGCTGTAGTAGCTGTTCAAATCGCCCAAGATGATGATGGGGCGAGTGTCGAGGCGCGTTAGGATGTCATCTTTCAGCTGCAGCCACTCCGACAGGCGGGCTTCACGGTCGGGACCGTCCTTGCTTTCCTTCTCGTCAATTTCGCTGCTGGCATCCATGTGCATATTGTAGACAATCAGTTCGGTGCCACCGGGTAGCGTTACGTCATAGCGGCGGAAACCCTTGGTCACCAACTCGTCGCCGGCATGGCTGAACTTTCCAAACGTCTTTTCCCAGGGTGTACGCTGGGTGTTGGTCACGGTGATGGCATTCTTCCAGAATCCGCCCAGTCCGTCGCACTCGAAGCGGTGGTTCTGCAAGTGGAAGAAGTCGATATTGTGGCCTTCGACACCTACGTCTCCGCTCCACGTGTCTATTTGGTAGTCTTTCTCAAGGACCACCGTCAACTCATCGTGATAGTTGAAGTCTTCCTGTACGAAGATGAGGTCGTAACCTTTCTGTAGGAAATACTGCCCAATGCGAACGCTCCCGACGCTGCCAGGACCTTCGGCGTTCACCTTGGCAAACCAGATTTTCTGTGGCAGACCGTCAACGTTCAGCGTTGCAATACTGAATTGTTCCTGCTGATGTGCCGCTGCGGTGGATGCAATGCCAACCAACAGGGCAAAAGCAAAAAGATAACGTTTTGTCATAAATATAATAAATTAAGTTAAGTTGTTCGCTAATTTAGTTGCAAACTTACAATAAAAAATGGAATTATGCAACAGCAGGATAAATTTTTTTTCCTTCTCGAAGAATTTATGTCGTTCTTGGCTCGTCTTTCGTCCTTCCATACAGACGGGCAATAATGGCGCCGCTGATGTTGTGCCACACACTGAAGATGGCACCAGGAATGGTGGCCATGGGGTAGAAAGCAAAGTGAAGCGTGGCAAGGCTGGAGGCGAGTCCGCTGTTTTGCATGCCCACTTCAATGCTAATGGCCTTGCGTTTTGCCGAGGGGAGGCAAAGCAGATGACCGATGAGATAGCCCAGGCCAAGCCCGCAGAGGTTGTGAAGGATGACCACTACGATGATGGTGAGTCCGCCCATGAGCAGTTTCTGCGCATTGGCAGAGATGATGATGAGCACGATAAGGGCGATGGTCAGTGATGACACGGAGGGCAGATAGACCGTTGCTTTCTCCGTGAACTTTGGCCACAGCCATTTCGCGATCAAGCCTGCCACGATAGGCAGTATCACCACCCAAAGGATGCTCAGCAACATACCTGCCACGTCCACGTCAACATTCTTCCCTGCAAGGAGCCACACTAAGAGGGGTGTCAGCAGGGGGGCGAGCAAAGTCGAAGTGGCAGTCATGCCGACCGAAAGTGCCACGTCGCCCTTGGACAGATAAGTGATGACGTTGGAAGCCGTGCCGCCTGGACAGCAGCCCACGAGCACCACGCCGACTGCCAGCGCCTCATCGAGTCCAAAGAGCCGCGAAAGGACAAAGGCCAACATGGGCATGATGGAAAACTGCGCCAGACATCCAATAATGACTTCTGTGGGCTGGCTGAAGACAACACGGAAATCATTTGGCCGCAGGGTCATGCCCATGCCAAACATGATGATACCCAGTAGTGGATTGATGACGGTGGGCTTGATGCCGCTGAATACGCTGGGCACAGTCAGTCCCAGTATGGCTGCCGCCAAAACCAGCACGCCCATATAGTCGGAAATGAGTTTGCAGATATTCTTTGTACTCATATCATAATAATTTAGTTCATTTACTATTGTTTTATGTTAACATACTTTTCACTCATGGCCCTTGATGATAATCCAAAGCCCTCTGCACCACAGGCCTCGCGTTGATTGATGCCTATTGCCATTTTCGTTTGCAAATATACTGAAAAGTTTGCTAACATGCAATAGTTAGGCCAATTTTATACGCAAAAAGGACACATCCTAAACGTTTTCGCAAATAAAAATATAGAGTGTGGATGGTGTTGTCGTTATGAATACCTCTTTTCTTGGACAAACTTTTGTCAGAGAAAAGAGAGGAAAATTTCGTTATCCTTCTTTTTTATAGCAAATACGTAGCTAATAAACATGAACAGGCCTTGATTATTTTCCCCCTTGGGGGATAAGAGAGGGGCCTGTTTGCCTATATCTCTTACCCCCTCGGGGGATAGAAAGGAGCCTATTTATTAATTTTCTCCATCAGCCCTATCAGCTCATCAAGGTAGTGGTGTGGGTCGCGGCCCTGGTACATGCTCACTAACTCCTTGGCCATCGGGATGCTGGCATCTCCCTTATAGGGCGAGTTGCGAAGCACCATGCCGAAGGCTGCAATGCCGGCGGCGAGGTGGAAGTTGCCGGAACGCTTGTCATTGTTGAGTATCTGTTCCACCTTGAGGGTGGCCTTCAGGGGGATGCTCTCCGCATCGAGCGACTTCTTGTAGCGGAAATCGAAGGTGGCGAAGGTCTTGTAGGGCTGACTGGCCTCGTCGTTGAGCACTATCTCGTAGAGGGCCGTGATGGTCTGCCCTGCACCTATCTCGCCGGCATCCTTCGAGTCGTCCTTGAAGTCCTCGGCATTCATCACACGGTTCTCGTAGCCTATCAGACGGTACTCTTTGACCAATGAACTGTCAAAGGTCACTTGGCATTTGGCATCGTTGGCCACGCTGACGAAACGCTCACGTTCGTGCACGAAGACCTTCATCATCTCTTCCTCGCAGTCGATGTAATGGTAGGTGCCGTTGCCGTGGTTGCTGATGCTCTCCATCATCGCGTCGTTCAGGTTGCCCGAGCCGAAGCCTAAGCAGGTCAGGTAGATGCCCTTCTTGGCGTAGCTCTCAACCATTTCGGTGAGCGCCTCAGTGCCGGTGACACCGAAGTTGAAGTCGCCGTCGGTGCCCAGGATAATGCGGTTGTTGCTCTTTGGGTCATAGTTGGCGATGGCCTCCTCATAGGCCATTTTCAGGGCCTCGCCTCCGTTGGTGTAGCCATTGGCCTGCAGCTGGTCGATGGCCTCCACAATCTTTGCGGCCTGACTAACGGGGGTAGACTCCAAAAGCTTCTTTACCTCACCCGAGTAGGTGATGAGCGAAATGCGGTCGGCGGGTTTCATCTGAAAGACCAGCGTCTTCAGGCCTGACTTCAGCAAGGGGAGCTTGTTGCTGTCCGACATGGAGCCGGAGACGTCGACGAGGAACACGAAGTTGGCATGGGGCACTTCGCTCTCCAGCAGTTCCTTGCCCTTGATGCCCAATCGCAGCAGGTGGTGCTTGAGATTCCACGGACATTCGCCCACCTCGGCATTGATGGCTACTGTCTGATCGCCTGACGGTGCTGCATAGTCGAAAGTGAAATAGTTGAGCAGCTCTTCGATGCGTACGCTTGAAGGGGAAACCTCATAGCCTCGATTGAGGTAGGCACGTACGATGGCATACGACGCGCCGTCGGCATCGACGGAGAAGGTTGATACAGGCTGTTGCGACGTCTTCACGAAAGGATTGTCGACAAACTCGTCAAACTTGTCGCCACTTTTGCCAGACGGATATGGCATGTTAACCCCGTCGGTGTAAGTGCCGTTGTAATTAGACATGTATCCCGGAACGGCATTGTCATCGTCATTCGTTTGGTTACAACTCGCGGTCAGCAGGCCAATGGCTGCTAATGACAGATTCAGTAATTGCTTTTTCATCATCGTTCTGTTTTGTTTGAAAATTAATGGTTGTTACTTGTTTCCCTCAAAACGGCTATGGGCTGGAATTCCTGCACCAGCATCGTGTAAAAAATGTTAATATCGATTGAACTCCAATATGTTAGTTCGACCTTGAAAGCTTTTTTGCAAGCATTCCCTGAGCATAAATCACTTTTTTTTAAAAAAGAGCCCAACAAAGTGCAAGATTTCTACATTTTCACGTTATAACAATAAATATGTCCGATAATGAATCAAAATAATAATAGAGCAATGAAGAAAATATGTCTACAAGCCCTGCTGACTGTTGTCATGCCTCTGATAGCGGCTTGCAGTGTGGCCGATGAAGACAGCAGCGAACCCACCATGAGTGATAATAATAACGTTGCCTTCTCAGGCATCTACGAGGGTGAATGGACGGTCAACAGCCAAGTGGTTGACACGGCACGTCTTGTAGTAACCGACAACCTGATGCAACTAAGACTGCCGGAGGAGTACCTTTTTTCTACCTATATCCTCCCACATCTCACCGACCATACGGGTAGCTTGGACTATCATCTTGGCAGTATCCCTACAGAGATACTGATAGAGCCGCAGGGGTACAGCCAGATGTCACAGTATATGTCGTTCGCATCGCCAACCATACAGGAAAGCAGTACAAAGCGGTGGTATAAATCCTGTTCGTTTTATGCCAACATAGGTGGCATCTTGTATCAAATCGATCTGCTGTCAGAAGTTGAAGCTACGGCTGTGAAACAGAACACAACGGGCCAATGGACGTTGGGCATCCCCATCGATGGTTTCCTTCTCACAAACCTTTTACTTTCGACGCATGAATCGGAAAGGATAGAACAGCCCTACTCGTTCACCATATATTATAATACGAAGCGAAGAATAAGATAGACGGGCCGGTGGAAACTGAGAAACAACTGCTGGAAGCTATACATCGCGGAGAGCGAGCGGCATTGAGACGGCTGTACGACCGATATTCGGACTATGCTATGGCCGTGGCGCTGAGGTATGTGCCGGAGCGCGACGAGGTGCGTGACGTGATGCAGGATAGTTTCGTGAAGATTCTCACCACCATCGACCACTTCGACTATCGGGGCGAGGGTACGCTGAAGTCGTGGGTAGGACGCATTGTCAGCAACAGCGCCATCGACCATCTCAGGACCAACAGTCACTTCGTTTTTGTCGATACCATGCACGATGAACCGCAGGAACAGGACGAAGAGCCTGACATTGGTGATATGCCGCCCAACGTGCTGATGGAGATGATAGGTAGGTTGCCGCAGAACTATCGGACGGTGCTCAACCTCTTTGTCTTTGAACAGCGGTCGCACAAGGATATTGCCTCACTCTTGGGCATCAAGGAAAATACTTCTTCTTCCATCTTCTTTAGGGCGAAGAGAATGCTGAAAAAAATGATTATTGAATATAAACGCCAACAAGAAACATGAATCAGGACAAGTGGACACAACAACTGCACGATAAGCTGGCTGACTACGAGACGCCGGCACCAGTCGACTTGTGGGCCGACATCGAGGCTGCGCTTCCAGCACAACCACGCCGGTCGCGTTTCGTGGTCTTGCGCCGATGGGCGGTGGCGGCATCTGTAGTCGCCCTCTTAGGTGGCGGAGCGCTGGTTTGGTGGGGACTGCAGCATCAGCCGTCAGAGGAATGGGTAAGTATGGCAGAGGAGGAATACTATGGGGGAGAAGGCGAGGCAGCGCCAGTTGAAGTGGTTCCCCTACAAGAGAAGCGGGTGGAATGGAGAAGGAAGGTCGAACGTGTAAAAGCTCCCTCGTCGTTGCCGGCAGATCATGCTGACCGACCTGTTGAGCAAAAAGAAACCGAAGTCGCTGACGAGAAGACTGTTGCCGAGACTGCTCCAGCTCAGGAAGTGGATAAGCCTGTCACCGAAACGACTTCCGTTCCACGCCCCTTGCATCGCTCATCGCATCGCTCGAAACGCCAGCTCACGCTTGGCCTCTATGCCATGAATGGCTTCGGCTCACAGAACAATAGCAATGCCGTGCAGATGGCCGATGCTTTGGCACAGAACTATGCCAATACCTATGCGGCGGGACAGGCTGCCAGCAGGCAGGCTCCCATCTATCTGGTTGGCTACGAGGAGCAGCAACACCACTATCAGCCCATTGCTTTCGGTCTTACTCTCAGCTATCCGTTGAACGACCGGCTCTTCCTTACGTCAGGCGTGGTCTATACTCGGCTGAAGTCTGACTTCACACAGGTCATTCACAGTCAGCAAATCAACACTGACCAGATGCTACACTATGTGGGTATTCCCCTTAGCATGAACTATCGTCTATGGCAGTATAAAGGCTTGAATGTCTATCTTTCCGCAGGAATGCAGGCAGACTGGAACGTAAAGGCACAGGTGAATACTGAGGGAGTGGAACAGGAAATGGGTTTAGACCGTCTCCAGTGGTCGGTCAATGGCAGCTTGGGCCTTCAGTATAACGTGCTGCCACAGCTCTCGCTCTATGCAGAGCCTGGCATCAACCATTATTTCGATAACGGCAGTACGCTCCAGAACTACTTCAAGGATAAACCTACCAGTCTGAAACTGCAGGTGGGGGTACGGGTCAATCTACAATGATAAGACTATCTGACTGTGAAGACGACATGACAGCGAGCTACCTCGGTGCCGTCGCTTCGAGTGATGCGGATGCTGTAGGCATCAGGGGCTGTCTGCTCGCGATAGAATGAAAGGCGGTCACCGGCATGCGCCTCGGCTACGTAGGCAATCTCCAAACGGCGAATTTGGTGCGTTTGATACCAGTCCAGTGACCACAGGTCGAGCACATGCTCGATATATTTCACGGAGTTGATATGACCATTGATGTCTACATCATTGTAATAAGTGTCAATGGCATGTACCAATTCGGCATTGTCGGTCATCTTCACTCGGCTTCCCTTCTCAATTGGGCAAGGCTTCTCTTTTTCAACCCACTGGGTAATGGAGCCATTATTGATGGAAAAGATGTCGGTTGGCTGGCGGGTCTCGGTGTCTATCATGGCCCAGACAGAACGACCGTAACCATACACTTGTCCATCTTTGCCCACTACGCGGAAGTTGCGTTGTGTAAAATAGCGCATAGCGCTTTCGACCCATGTCTCCACGTCGAAGCGAGTATATTGATCAGGCATCTGTTCCATCTCTATAGCAAGACGTGAAAGAACCCATGAACGCTGAATGGTCATCAGATATTTCATACCGAAACCCCTGTCGGTGGAATGGAAGTCGGCAGCATTGAGCATGTGGTTGCCCAGATGTCCCATAAACAGTCGGCCAGAAAAGTCGCAGTGAAAAGGCTCGGCCAGAAATTCGTATTTCCCTACTTTATCCATAGATAGTTGCTTTGTTTTGTTTCGTTGAGGAGTCACATCGTGACGTCTCTTTGTTTGCGGTGCAAAGGTACAAATTTATTAATAAAATGTACGCGATCTTAGCATTAAGAAAAGCTAAACTTAGTAGCCTTTTTGATATTTTATAGAAAAAATCCCCTAAGAAATGATGCGCTATTCGGATTATTTTTGTAACTTTGCAGCCGATTCGGTTTTCCAAAATGGAAAACTTTTTGGAGCCGAAAATAAAAAAAGTTTTCCAAAACGGATAACTTTTCATGGAAAGAATCAGAAATAAATATCTAAAAATCAAAGGCATAAAATGGAAATCAAAAACTTTACCATTACCAAACGCGACGGTTCAAAAGATCGTTTTTCGTTAGACAAAATTATGAATGCCATCGTGAAGGCATTCGAAAGTGTTGACGAGCCTGCTGACCTAAGTACGCTCTCGAGAATACTGAGCAACTTGAATATCCACGATGATATAAAGGTGGAGGATATCCAAAATCAGGTTGAGGAGTCGCTGATGCGCGAAGGCTTCTATAAAGTGGCCAAGTCGTTTATGCTCTACCGTCAGCAGCATACCGAGGATCGAGAGACGCTTGAGAAGATGCGTTTCCTCTCGGAATACATGGAGTCGGTGAATGCAGCTACGGGTTCGAAGTACGATGCCAACGCCAATGTGGAGCACAAGAACATTGCCACCCTTATTGGTGAGCTGCCGAAGTCGAACTTTATTCGCCTGAATCGCAGACTGCTGACCGAGCGCATCAAGAAGATGTACGGTAAGCAGTTGGCCGACGAATATATTGACAAGCTGACACACCACTTTATATATAAGAATGACGAGACCTCGTTGGCAAACTACTGCGCTTCCATTACGATGTATCCCTGGCTTATTGGTGGTACGGCCTCCATTGGTGGCAACTCTACAGCCCCCACCAACCTGAAGAGCTACTGCGGTGGCTTTGTCAATATGGTTTTCATGGTGTCGTCGATGCTTAGTGGTGCCTGTGCCACACCGGAGTTCCTGATGTATATGAACTACTTCATTGGTAAGGAGTTTGGGCTGGACTACTACAAGCGTACAGACGAGGTGGTGGACCTGAGCTTGAAGCATCGCACACTGGACAAGGTCATTACAGATTACTTTGAACAGATTGTCTATACCCTGAACCAGCCCACAGGTGCACGCAACTATCAGGCAGTGTTCTGGAACGTAGCCTATTATGATCGCTACTACTTCGAAAGCATTTTTGGCGAGTTCTACTTCCCCGATGGCTCTAAACCTGACTGGGAAGGTCTTTCGTGGCTGCAGAAGCGCTTTATGAAGTGGTTTAACAAGGAGCGTACCAAGACCTTGCTTACATTCCCCGTTGAAACGATGGCTTTGCTCGTTGACGAGAATGGTGAGTGTAAAGACAAGGAATGGGGCGAATTCACGGCAGAGATGTATAGTGAAGGCCACTCCTTCTTTACCTATATGAGCAATAATGCCGACTCACTCAGTTCGTGTTGCCGTCTGCGCAATGAGATTACTGACAATGGGTTCAGCTATACGCTGGGTGCCGGAGGCGTCTCGACGGGTTCAAAGTCGGTGCTTACCATCAACTTGAATCGCTGCATCCAGTATGCCGTGAACCATAAGATAGACTATATGGACTATCTTGGTGAGGTTATTGACCTCTGCCATAAGGTGCAGTTGGCCTACAATGAGAACCTGAAGGAATTGCAACAACATGGTATGCTGCCGTTGTTTGATGCCGGTTATATCAACATTTCGCGTCAGTATCTGACTATTGGAATCAACGGATTGGTGGAAGCCGCAGAATTCATGGGACTGAAGATTACTCCCAATGCAGATTACCTGCACTTCGTACAGCGTGTCTTAGGTCTGGTGGAGAAGTACAACAAGCAGTATCGTACCAAGGATGTGATGTTCAACTGTGAGATGATTCCTGCAGAAAACGTTGGTGTGAAGCATGCCAAGTGGGATAGGGAAGACGGCTACTTCGTGCCACGTGATTGCTATAATTCCTATTTCTATGTGGTGGAGGACGATACACTCAGTATCATCGACAAGTTCAAGTTGCATGGCGCACCTTATATTGAGCACTTGACGGGTGGCTCGGCCCTGCACATGAATCTGGAAGAGCATTTGTCGAAGCAGCAGTATCTGCAACTGCTGAAGGTGGCTGCACAGGAAGGCTGCAACTACTTTACATTTAACATCCCCAATACAGTATGTAACGAATGCGGTGCTATCGACAAGCGCTATCTGCATGAGTGCCCCCATTGCCATTCGAAGAACGTGGACTATATGACCCGTATCATCGGCTACCTGAAGCGCGTCTCGAACTTCTCGCAGGCCCGACAGGAGGAGGCTTCACGCCGTTACTACGCACATGCTTAAATATGTCAATACGGGCATCGTGTTTCAGGAAATCCCTGACGAGGTGACGCTTGCCATCAACATCTCGAATTGTCCCTGTCACTGCCCCGGCTGTCATAGTCACTATCTCTGGGAAGACATCGGTCTTCCCTTAGATATTGATGCTATCGAAGCCTTTGTCAGCAAGTATCAGAGCGAGATCACGTGCATCGCCTTTATGGGAGGTGATGCAGACCCAAAGGGGGTAAACATGCTGGCGCAATACATACACGAAGAACACCCGCAACTGAAAGTGGCTTGGTATAGTGGTCGACTACGCATCCCTCCGATTGTACAAAAGGATGACTTCGATTATATAAAAATAGGACCATATATCAAACATCTTGGATCGCTAAAAGAACCAACGACTAATCAGCGGCTATACCGCAGGGATGAGCAAGGGGAGTTCGAAGACATTACTTCAAGATTCTGGAAATAATAAATGGGAGGCCCAAACGGCCTCCCATTTTATTGGTTCGTCCAGCACGAACGTATTCTATCGAGTGCAAGTTCCTGACGCGCCTATAGATACCACCTATTCGTTTTTCTCCTACTCAATTTCTTTGTAAAAAAACAAAGAAAAGGCTTGCTTTTTGCTTGTTTTTTTAGTATATTTGCATTGTTTAGCTGCCTATCACTACTTCCCATTGCTGAAGTAGCTAGTCTATAGACATAGTCTTGCAGCGGCCGCTGCAAGAATTTGCCACGCCAGCCGCAAGATATTGCCACGCCCGCTGCAAGATATTGCCACGTCCGCCGCAAGCCCGAAGAAGTCGGCTCATTTTCCCTTTTCACTTAGCTCCTTGCCCCTTTCCCCTTAGCTCCTTTTCCCTTTTCCCTCAGCTCCTTTCCCCATAGGACTCAAATGTCAGGAAAAACCTCACATAATTTCTGTAAAATGGGGGCTCGAGCCAGAATGACTTACGGCTCGAGCCAAATGGACTTTTGGCTCGAGCTATTTGGCGATTTGGCTCGAGCCAATTAAACCATGCTTATTTATTACTCAGCGCATCCCTACATGCTCACGGCGTTGGGGATGGTGTACAACTTGCCGGCTTCGGCATCATAGTACTCCAGCGTCACCGACTCCCCGGCACTGCGGCCGTAGATGTGCAGCGGCGTTTTGCCGAAGGCTGAGAGCGATGTCGAGCCACGGCACTCATCGCCCACGAAGGCTGCCACCTGATTGCCTCTGACGGGCGTCAGGCCGATCTTGGCCAGCTGCGCCTCCACACTCACCGTCTTCTGTACGGGATACTTGGCAGCGCCTCTGGTGAACTCAGGGATGAACGCCTCGTCGATGCCCGTTGTCTCGTCGGAATTGAGGGAGATGTCGTCGTTCAGCGTGAAGATGTGGTGCAACGTCTGGCAGTAGTATTGCAGCGACATATTCACCGTTTCCGAGCCCGTCTCGTTGCCGTAGGCCTTCATCAGGAACTTACCTTTGGTCGTCTGTCCGCCAGAAACGCTGACGGCAGGCTGGGCCAGTGCGCGTATCTCGCCGTTTACGAAGAGCGCCATCAGGTCGCTCTCAGAGGCGTAGGGTAGCAGCGCGTTCTCTATCTGCACCTTCAGGATGGTCCAGTTTTCATAGAGTGAGATGTCTGGCTCTATCCAGTCAGGGCGCTCCTGGTTGTTGCTCCAGTCAATTTGCCACATAGGGGCCTCACTCAGTGAGGTCTCCGTGTAGGCAACATTCGTGCTGTTGTCGTCGTCACCGCTGCTACCGCAAGCCCCGAACAAGAGTCCTGCCAGCAGGATAGACATTATCTTGATTCTATTCATAATATTCAATGTTTATTGTTATTTAACCACAACCCTGAGCTATGCTCGAGTTCGTTCCCGTTCTTTCTCCCCTTCGCTATGAAAGCGACCAGAGGCCGAGCGCGGAAGAACTCGAGCAAGCTCAGTTCTTCGCTCACTTGACCACAACCTTACGGCCGTTGAAGATGTAGATGCCACTGCGCGTCGGCTTCTTCTGTAGTTGCAGACCGCTGATGGTGTACCACTTGCCGTTTTCGTATTCAGCCTTGACGAAGTTGATAGCTGTCGGCTCGTCGGGACTGCCGATGACGGCATTCTTCTTGAAGGTCATGATCTCACTGGTAGTGGCAACGATCTCGCCGTCACGCTCGATGGCAAACCAGAGGGAGGCCCCTCCTACAGCCCCCGAGGGGGCTTCGTTACCACCAATCGTCAGATAGCATACGGGGTCTATCGTGTCCCCCTCGGAAGACGACAGGGGGGCCAATGCTGCTCCAACCATCTCTCCGTTGGCGTAGGCTACCAGACGGTCGCCCTCCTCGGTCTCAAATCCGGTAACGGTAGCCGAGACGCTCATCGTGCTGCACGACTGCGGGGTAGTGGCGGCGCGCTTTGCGCTGGTCGTCCAATCCTCACGGTAGTTGCTGCCCAGTT
>Ga0326513_10002228_pt1 | contig 14394 bp, 6 predicted proteins | sample 2_2465_0518_D_FD_203654 | JGI IMG/M metagenome (GOLD analysis project Ga0326513, IMG submission 203654) | Bovine rumen microbial communities from UC Davis, California, United States - 2_2465_0518 | ecosystem: Host-associated > Mammals > Digestive system > Stomach > Rumen | place: USA: California...
CCAGTGGTGTGTTTGCCACATTAATCTCCATAAGATTTGCAACTCCAGCAATGGTGAACACCTCCAAGTTTGTAAGTCCTATAAGACTAAGTTCGGTCAGCGTGTTTGGCAGATATAACTCCGTCAGTGTCTCTGTCTCTGGAATAGAAATATTAGTAATAGGTGTACCACGGAAGTCAATCTTCTCGATGATTTCCGAACCGATAATCGGCTGGCCGTTCCATCCCGTACAGTAGGTCATCACCAGCTCGCGCAACATCTTTAGGTTCGAGAAGTCAACCGTTCCGTTCTGAGTTGTCTGTTCGGTATTCGGACGCGCCGACGTGTTAGCCCAGATGAAACGCTTCAGACGAACCAGACGTCCCATGTTCTGTGTAAAGTGGAAGTCCCTGATACCCTCCAGTCCGTGATAAATGGGATTGCCGTTTGACAGCTCGTAGAATCCCAAATCCGTCACGTAGTCGGCATCATTGATATAGCAGACGGCATCCTGCAGCGACTCTGACGAGCATGGCAGCAGGGCGGCAGTACCTGGAACGATGTTACGGGCAGTGACAGGCGTGCCGGATCCGTAGGAGAATGAAGCATACAGCGGTGTTGAGTGTTTCATCCATACACCAGTCGGCACCTCATTGAATCGCATGGTCACACGATAGGCATTGTTCACATAACCATACTTGGAATCCATGTAACGCTCACGGTACTTATAAAAATACTTCGACAGCAGCAGCTTGTCACCGTAGGCCATGTTTAGGTTGCCCGTGTTGGCATAGCCCATACCATCGACATTATACAGAGCCTCGCACCAGTAGTCACGAAAATGCTGATACATAGCAAAGAAGGTCTGATAGTTCAGGCCTGCACTGCGCATGGTATGGTAGATGGTGCGAACCTGTGCCGGTACAAACTGGCTAATGGCATCCCACAGACCTGAAAGTCTTCCGTTGAACACTGGAGATGCACCTGCCACACTTGACTCCACGACATACTTAGAGCCATCCCACGACTCACCCGTTATCTGACCTGTCTCGCCAGTATTCTCATTGTAAGTATCGTTCCACTCATGCCAGTACTTATAAAGCAATATACCAGTGTTGTCGAACATATTGGTGGTATCGGTATCGCGCAGCATAATGCGCAGCTTCACCTCTGCGGCTGCAGCAACCTCCGGGTCATCACTATAGAAGTCCACTAAGATGTCAAGGAACAATGACATATTCTTATCCATGGAGTCCTTGCCGAGAATCCAGGTGCAGAACAGAAAATAGAAAATACAGTCCTCCAAGTGCAGATGGCTGCGCACCTCGTCGATAAACTTCTGGGCACGGTACTGCGGCGTGTCCGTAGTGAATGTGACATCACCGTAGGTCTTGCTGCTCCATCCGTCATCTGCAACCGTCAGTGGACGGTACTCGCCATAGCGGGCATAATAACGCTTGGCTACGTTGGGGTTCACAGAAACAAGCCAGTTGTGAATGTGACGCAGAGCACTGATTTCCTTGTTAGCCTGGGCCACCTGCGACACCTGCTCGCACATACCGAGGTCAAGACCCGTTTCCGGGCTCTCGTCCGGGAAACGCGAATAGTACATAGGCTCTTCGTCTCTGACACCGTTGCTCTCCACTACCTGTCCGTCAACGACGGTATGCTCCGTCATCGGAGTGTTGAAGAAGTTGCGGTTCTCATCGACCTCCCAGAGCTGGTTGACGGTGTAGTCGTCGGTCATGCCAAACATCGAACCCGTCTTCTTGTTGTTGATGAAGTTATAAATAGAGAGGAACTCCGTCACAGGACTGCCGTTGACGGTATGCTTGCGGAAGCCTATTTCCGGAAATCCTGAGAGAGACTTACGGAAGGTAACATCGTTGCCGGCATCCTCCTGTGCCTGCTGCTGTACTGACAACAAATCGTCAATCTGGTCTTTACAGGCCAGCGTCAGCTGCTGGTACATGTTCATGGCAAGGATGTTGAAGATGCCCTCGGAAGATGCGAAGTTCACCTTATGCACTTCCTTCTTCTCGCCAGCTGACACGCCGTAGGTGATGGAATACTTGCTGACATGCTCATCGCCACTAATCAGATGGAGCGTGAAGCCGCTGGTGAACTTCTCGGCCCAGTTCTTATAAGGCAGCGGATAGGCGTTAGACGACGTACCGTCACCGTTTATCTCATGCTCTCCGGCTGTGAACGGAGCACGCACTTTATCGTCCTCGGTCTCGTTCCACTCAGGATTGACGAACTCCGTCTCCGTACAGACCTGGGGATCCTTCTTGTTGGACGGCAGGCGCTCCATCCACCATGTGATGCGCGGGGTATTGGGCAGTGCCGCTGGAACCTTCAGCGGGTCAATGGTCTCGCCGTCGCCAAGCAGGATGTTATTACGGCGGGCTATGGCAATCTTGTCAGCCAGCAACGGCGTATCGTAAGCATAGTTGTCAATCATCTCCTTCATCTTCAGTGCCTTGTCATAGCCACGGAAGGTGTAGAGCGTGTGGAGCGACTCTGTAGAGCCGAATACAATGTTCTTCACCGTCAACTGCTGCCATGATGCGGTGCCGTACTCAAAGATACGAACGATGACACCGTTCATATAGATAAACGCCAAGTTGCGGTAAGACACCTCACGGTTGCCGTTGCCGTCATCATTCACACACTCAGTTGTCGTGCCGTTGACGACCAGACCGCAGCGCACACGTTCCTCGTCTGGGAAGTATGTGATGATACGCTGGTTGGAGTTGGCGTGCTTCACCTCGAAGCGGTTTGGATAGACCTCAAAACCGCAACGAGCATCCATACAGCTGACGATAGGCACATCAACATCGGCGGCAATGCCTGAAGCAATCTCAAATTCAACTGTCTTGCCCGTCTGGGTGCCATTGGCTCCTACATCGGTGGCAAAAGGCTGCCAATCTTCAAGTGTCAGCGTCTTGTTGGGACCGACGATTAAGCCGCCATTATGGAAACCGTTGGTACTATTCAGCTTAAAGTTCTGCGACATGCGCATATAGGAAGTATGCTGTCCGTTATAGCGGCTCTCCATCTGGTTAGCCACGACGTCGGCATCCGAATTGGTCTTGCTGCCGAAGTTATAATATACCTTGCACTCGGCTGCTTCCTGAAGTGTCACGTCGGCTGCCAAAATGCTCATGTCGTGGGTAGCCTGAGCACCTGTAATGGAAATAACCAATGTCAGCGTCTGGCCGATATAGCTGTTGTCCATCACGTTTACAACTGCATTCTGCATACCCGACGAATGGTTGCTGTCTACCGTCACATTCTGCTGTGCCGTGGTAATAACGTTGTCGTTGGCATCCTTCAGGACCACCGTCACGGGAACGACATCACCTGCATCAGCTGACGGCACGAAGAAGAAGTAGGGTATGCGCACCGTGTCGTACATCGTAACCTCAGTGGCAGGATTGGAACCGATGGCTACCACTGCCGACGAACCTGCCTTGATAAACTGCGTCTTGATATGGTCGGAGGCCAGCCCGTAAGTTTCATCAATAGCCCATACCTCGATGGTGTGTGCACCTGCCAAGAGCATGTTCTGTGCGTCGATATTGAACGTAGCTGATGAGTTTCCTGCCACAACGCGGCTCTGCGGATTGTATGAATCAACCTTGACATAGACCGTACCGCCAACGCCAGAAACGTTGATGGGCAGTTCCCAGTTGCTCTCCTTGGCAACGCTCTGCTGGTTCAGATAAGCTGCACCAAACTCCACGCCGAGTGTCAGTGCCTCAATTGTATAGTTCCATGTTCGGCTCTTTTCGTGCTGGTTGCTGATAGTGATGCTGACCGAATTGTTGCCCTGCAGGATATATTTACCGACGTTGAACGAATAGGTGTTGCCACCACTTGCCAGCGACAGGCGCTCCTTTACCTCACCATTGACTGTCAGCACAGCAGAGCCTGGCAGTGTGTCAAGATCGGTGGTATCGCCGCCCCAATAACTATTATAGGTGAACGCAAAGTTGTTATCTACACCGCCAATCTGCGTTGTAGCAGGTGCTGCTGTCACACCGACAGCCAGCGTATAGCCTGACGGAGGCTGTGAGCCCTGCCACGAGACTTCGCGCAGCACCAAATCTTTATATAAGATACTGTCCTGCTGCCACAGTTCCATGTCTGCATCGTCCTTGAAGAATCGCACCGTCACCATCAGCGTCGATGAATCAGTGCTGACCAGTGCTGCCCCGAACTTCTTGTTGGCATTATCCTTGATGACACGCTCAACCTCTCCACGGTTATGACCCCACTCCTGACCATCGCGCAGCGTCACCTCGCTGGGGAACGGCTGCTGCTGACCGCTCTGATACGTTCCACCCCATGCCTCGTTAAAGTCTGACAGAGGTGTGTTGATAGTTACTTTTTTCATATCGTTTTATTGATTATTTTTTTGTTTTCGTTTTCGTTCCCGTAATTACCAAGGCTCGCTACGGAACCACCCTTCTGAGCGGAACCAGGCAGACAGATAGCCAAGTGTCGCTGCTGCTGCCATCATCAGTCTTCTTCTGAACGTGCTCATACCACTTCGGCCTCCCACTCCGCATAGATAGCCAATCCGTTCTCAATGCTTACCTGATACGTGCTGCCATCTGTCCAGTCTGGCTCGTCGCCGTTCACCCACCTGATGCCACTTGGCAACGTCATCGTAAAGCCGCTGGCAGGCGTGAACTGCATCATGTAGTGCGCCACCTTACCACTCGGTCCGCTCCCAAAGGCAATCGTCAGTGATGAGACCGCCGTAGTCCATACGTTCATGACGTTAGGGTCAATCGTCACGTTAGTCTCTAACTGCTCGACAATGGGTGTTACCACGTCGCTGGCATCGACAAACGTTGCCGCTGCCCTGGCGAAGGCACGGATGCGAGCCTGAAAATAGCTGACTGGCACACCTGCTGAGTTGGTAGCCATAGGCACGCTGGTGTCACTCATGTGCTCACCGTCGTTGCGAATGAAATAATCATCTGGTACCAGCGGCACTTCACCGTCGCTACCGTTGTCTTCCATTGCAGCACCGTATTCTTCCATGTAGTTCTTGACCGCCCGTGCTATTGCATCGTCCAAAACGCTTGCGACGCGATTGGCGATCTGGCTGTCAATATAATCTAACTCTTCTTGTGTCATTGCCATATCTTTTATTGTTTAATGTGTTAAACCCACGCCAAAGGCTTTTTTTATTTCTTTTCCCAACGGGTTATCATCCATACAGCATTGTATGTCTTAGCAAGTTGAGGGTCTACATAATACCACTCCTGCAACTCGCCGCTGACGGCTGTCAGTTCAAGCCAAGCATACGACCCTATCTCTATTGTGTCCTGAATCTCGTAATATTTCTTTCCCTGCGAAGATTCCAGCAACTGCCATATACCATTTGAAAGATATGCGCTATCAATGGTCTTTCCCTCACCAACTTGTTTTTCATAAGCGTCAGTAACATACGGAGCACCATCAATATCAAGAGGAGCTGAATCATACAGATACGTGTCGCTTTTCTGAAAGAAATCTTTATGAGTCAGACATACATAATCACTATTATTTCCGACGTCATGTTTGTATTCCACTTCAAGCAGAACCTCGTCATCTGTGAATCCATAGCTTTCATTTGTGATGACAATGCTTTGTCCGATAAAGTGATGGGCAGGAGGCAGGATAAGCTCAATCATATTGTGTTCATAACTTCCTACACCACTCCTATTGCGAAGACCCTCTGAACATACAAACAAATGATTGCTTTTCAGCGTCAGCTCTCCTATGGCATAATAGTTATCGAAAAGATTCTCTCCCTTTTTTACGTCAAAGAATCTATATACCACTTCCTTTCCACTCAGGTTATCATAGAATGCCGGCTCGTTAAGGATATCCACACGGTCTACAAACACACCACCCGTTATCTTTGCGTTTTGTGCATTTAATGTTCCTGTAGCAGGGTCAATGGATATCTTATCGGTATTTCCTCCTTGTGAGTCTGAGAATGTCACCTTGTCGGCCTGCAGCCTGATAGTTCTATTGTTGCCGTCAATATTGATACCAGTCTGACCAAGTTTGTTTGTGATTGACAAATCTATCTCGTCCGCCGTCTGGTGAATCTGACTTGACGTTTCAACGGACGATGCAGTGAATGCCGTTGGCGCATCGCCGATTTCCAACTGCGGACAGAACAGCTTGTATAGGTTGGCAAGGTTAAACGTTATGTACTGATCTGCAAAGACGCTGCTGGCATTAAGCACATAATAGTATCGGTCGTATGTCGTTCCGTCCACCGTAATACTGTCGCCGGGCTTTTGTATCAATGCTATTGATATGTGGGCATTGTCGTACAAATCGCTCAAGTGTACTGGCGGTGTGCTGCCGTAACCGATATACCAGTTATCAGACTGTGCAGCATCAGAACTCATGTAAGCTGAGAAGCAGACGCTTTGGCCTTCAGCCAACCGAATAGAAGGACTATACAGGTCGGAGTTCGTGTCCCAGATGCCAAAGTTCTTCTCGTCATAGTTTACGGCGGCACCGTCAAAGCCTTCCCATCCACTTGTCAGCGTCAGCAGGTTCTTACCGTTTTCCAATGACTTCACCTGAGTATTAATGCCGTCAAGAGCAACCTTTAGGCTGATATTGCCATTGGGTGTTTCGATAATAAACTCTGGAGCGACGAACCTATTGCCTGTTGTTGGCGAAATCCTGGTCTTTACTTTATTGTCGAGCAACCAGTCGATAGAATTGCCGTCGGTATATCCGACCGTTTCCAGTTCTTTGATGGCCGGGGCATCGTCGCTAACGGTTTCGATGACCACAAGGTTGGCAAGCTGCCGGTCTTTCCAGCTGCCAAAGCAGACGATATGGTCGCCTGCGGAAACATGGTCGCTGTTCGTCAGGTATAGTTGTACGCCATTCTCCGTATAGTTGGCAAGGTCAATGTAGTTATGTTTGCGCCCATCGTTTAATGCTACGGTAGTCTTGTCGTAGCTTTCTTTGTCTTTCTGACCAGCTTCGACGACAGCACGCCAGTAGAGTTTGTTCGTGACGCTCTTCCCCGTCCACTCTACACCAGAGTCGCTGTAAGCTCCACTATGCGTCCCGTTCTCAATCTTCGATGTATCGAACGTCTGGCAACGGGCAAGCATACCCTCTTTCCACGTGTTGATAGTCTGCGTGCTGCCGTCATCGGCTTTCAGCCAGCAACGGTAGAACTTGACGTTGGCATAGTCTGTCTCGCTCATAGTCGAGCGCACCCACTTCTTCCTTGACAGGTAACGCCCCAAGATAGATAGCGGGATGAGTCGCAACATCCAAGGCACTTTGACGTACTCGTAGCCAAGCACGTTGCCGTTAGCGTCAAAGTAGTCCACCTCTTCGATGATGCTTGCAGCAGGCGAGAACACATAGTTGCCGCCCATAGCCGTGAGTTTGCGCACCTCCAGCTCGTTCATCGTCACCTTGCCACGGAACACAGCATCGTCAACAACCAGACGTGAGCGACCGTTGCCGTAGTCGTCGGTCAGTTGCCACCCTGTTCCGAAGAGCGAGTCGCCACCAGAGAAGTTCAGACTCTGGATGGTCTTGGTGATAATGTTTCGAGCTACACGCAGTATGCCGCCAATGACACCACTGTGTACCACATCAAGGCCAACCTCTTTTTGGGTGCTGTTGTCAATGTCGGTTGTAGTTCCACTGCTGCCTGTCACTCTGATGTGCTTGGCATCAAGACCGTCCTGGAAAGTAATCTTTGCGGCGGCAGTGTCGGGGTGCGTCTTGCTCAGATACTGGCTCTCCACGTAGCCAGGCGTGGCCACCAGCACGTCGCTGTCGGTATAGGCGGTGTCTGACGTGGCCACACCCTTCAGTTCATGACCTGCCAGCACCAGTAGCCGTGCTTTCAGGTTATGGAACACCGACTTGGCGTCCATCACTATCTCTTTCAGGAACGTCACCGTTTCATCTACCGCCGAATAGCGCCACCACGTCTCGTCGCCACCGGCATTCATCGCCTCGTCGCTGGCCAGCGTTCCCGTGTCGATATGCTGTGTCCAACCTCGGTAGTTGGCACCGGTGACACCCGAACTGGAGATGATGCCCTGCAACCATATATAATAATACTGCTCGCTGCCTATCTGCTGACCTGTCTCGTTCTTACCGTAGATGTCAAGACGCTCCGAAGGAAACACGATGACGGCCATCTCTACAGCATTGCCAGGACGCGGTATGGCACAATACACATACTTCGCGGTGTGGGTCTCGAAATGGGTGGGGGTTAGCGACAACGGCCACCTGCGATAGTTATGGCCAGCGTCATACTCTAATCCGTCGATGCCCTTCATATAGCAAAGGATATGGGCACCCGACGCGGTGTTTCCCAATAGGTAGTCGGGACCGCCGTTGGCATTCAGGGTGATATACAATGCGTTTGACGCAATCCAATAGTTAGATGGACGGGCTTCTGTCATAGCTTTGTCTTATTTTTCCACAAAGTTAATAAGCGTCACACCAACAGGTCGGACATCAGGCTACCGTTGATGTCCATCTGTACCTTGAACGGCACCTCAATCATGGCACCCTTCTCCTGGTCGATGACCTCCACTTCTTCATCGGCAATGATATGACAAGAAACCCACAACGGTTTGTTGTCGGTGCGTGTGGGGTTGGGTATGGCTATCCATGCCTGCTCGGTCATCAGCAGTTCGTGGGTGAACCACGATGCCCATGCCTCGTCCAGCGGGCCACTGGTCATCGGCCACGTCTCGCGGTCGTTCTGCTTACGGGCTATGCCACGGCTGAACTTGCCGAACGTCTCACGGCGGGCACTGGTGAACTGCTTGGTGGTGATACCCGTATTGACCTTGCGCAACGAACGGATGCCGATGGTCTCATGCACACCCAGCGAGTTGACAAAGCGCAACTGGTAATAGTCGGGGGTATCGGCGGGCAGCGCATAGACCTGCGTGTTGCCAACGGTCTGCATACCCTCGCTGGCTATGGTATAGGCCATCGAGCGCGGACCCCGGGTGATGTTCAGACTATGCACGGGCTCGGCAAACTGCTCTGGACGCAGCACCACGTCGCCCACCCTCACTATCTCGGGCGAGGTGGTGGGCTTGCGGGTGAACACGCTGGCCTGCTTCGTCTCGCCTGCCACAAGGCGATCCATGTCGCTATACGCTCCCAACAGCGCACGCAGCGGCGACTGGCTACCGCCATCGGGAAACACGTCAACGGCACTCTTATGCGACACGCCGTTCACCATATACTCGTCCCATGCCTCCATATAGTATTGCAGGTAGGGATATTGAATGTAGCCGCCACTGATGTTGTCGGCTTCATACTCGTACTGCTCAGCCACCGCACACAGCGCACTGCTGATGTCGAACAGCAGGTCTTCGCCCTCATTGGCTGGCGACGACATCTCGATGCGCTGGTAGTTGCCGCCCTGCACACCGGCTATCACTGCCACTTTTACACGGTGAAACACGGGATTGCTGTACGTCTCTGCCTTCACATTATACATTATCGGGTTGCCTATCATCGGTGAACCGCTCACCTGTTCTGTTACTGTTGCCATAACGCTATTATATTAAAAATGTTCTCTTACCTCTAACCTCTCATCTCTCACTTGTCTCCCCTCCCTACCTGGGGAGGGGTCGGGGGAGAGGCTTTTTTTACATCGTATGAAACTCTATCACCACGTCCTTCACACCATCCGACTTCGATATGTTGTAGGTTATCTTGCCTATCCAACCTATCATCCCGTTGATGCGGTAACGCTCTTGCCAGTGGTTCGTGATGTCGTTCAACTGCGCCACGGTGGCCAGCACGCACACCTTGAAGGTCTTGCGCTCCAACAGAAATTTGGCATACTCCTGCAGGAACGAGTCGAACAGCCCACGGGTGCGTATCTTCTTCGTCACGTTGCCATGCTCGTCCACCTCGTCGTCAACCACCAAAGGCGCATCAGCCCATGCAGGCTGCTGATAGGCACGTATCTTCAGCGAGAAGCGTTCGCCACCGCCAACACCTGGTTGACTGCCGTTGTAGTCGAACTGTCTGCCGTAGTTGTCCAGCGAGTCCGAGGTCAGCGCATACTCGCCAGGCTTCGTGCGCCAGCGGCTGTTGCCCAAAAGGTCGTAGTTGTAGTCGTAATGCTCGATGGTGGCATTCACACCGCCGCCCTGCATCAGCGCGATGGCCAAGCCCCAGTCGTAGTGCTGCAGCGGCGAGTTGCCGTCGTCGGTCTGGCTGGGATCGTAGCTCTCCACCATCTCCAACCGCTCGGTCAGGTAGATATTGGCCAGTGCCGACTGCAGTCCGTTGTTAATGAACTGGGGCACAAACTCATGCTCCATATCCTCATCGACGAAAGCCGACAGCAGCATGTCGTTATAGCGGTCGGCATTGACGCGGGCCACCTCGTAGGTGTCGCCCTGATAGACCACCCTGCCCGCCGCCTCCGACGATGCAAGCAGCTCGCTGATGCGGTAGTTTACGTCACTCATCGGCACGGGAACAAAGCTGCTGGTGAACTCCTTGATGTTATCCTTGTTCTCGGGCGAACAGTTGCCTATCTCCACACCCTTGAACGTTGCCACCTGAAACAGCGAGCACTTATACTCGCCAGCCTCCAGTGCTTCCTCGCTGGCTTTCCATCGGTACGCATTGCCTGTCTGCAGATCAATATAGGTCTTCAAGTTCTCCACAGGCTTGGTTTGTGTAATCTCCTTATAGGTCAGATTGGTCACGGTAGTGTCCTCGGGGAAGTCGATGTAGTCGTAGTCGGTGTCGTAGTTCTTCACGCCACGGCGCACGTTCTTACGCTGCTCCTTGCTGTCGCTCTCGGCACTATATACCATCCTTACGCCTGATATCTTCTCCACCATCTTGTTCATCTCCGTCACCTTGCCGAGGAAATTAAGAGGTGCCGACTGCGAGCGGAACACGTCGCGCAGCAGGTAGGCCGTCACCTTGTTCTGCTCATAGTCATAATGGAACTTGATGCCGAACGAGTTCTGCAGCGAGTCCAGCACCTCCTTTACCGTCACGTCGGGGAAGTTCTCGCTCGTGGCATACATCCTCAGAATATTGGCAGACACCTTGGCATGACGCACCGATGCCATTATGTTGATAGCCTGCACATCGTTCTGGCCCACTACCACCTTCTGCCACTCACCGTTATTCTTGCGGAACTGGAAGTCCTGCACAGCCTTTGCCGTTGGCCAGGGGATGACCAGACTACCACCGCACCCACGGCTCTCCAGCCATGCGTTGATATCGTGGAACAGCAGTTTGTTAAACTCGTCCTCGCTATACTCTCCCCAATGGTCGCAGCTCCACTGCCCCCACGGCACGTCAATGACTTCCTTAGCATTATACATCCTGTCGGTCTCGTTCTGGAAGAAGGGCTGCTCGTCAGTACCATACAGCGGTTCCGTCCTGTACTTGCAGTGGGTGGTGAAGAACGTCAGTCGGTTCATGTCGCCAATAGTGGTCAGCGCACTCAGGTCGTAGTCCACCTGCAAGTGGGTGAACAGGCACTCCAGGAAGTACATCACATAGAAGCAGATGCCCGACTGCGGACGGTCGGCATCCAGCACCCAGTAAGGGTAGTGTTCCTCCTTCGCCGTCGAATCTATCTCTTCCATCGTAACCAGATTACCCGACGACTTGCCATCCTCCGTCAGTCCGATGTGCTTATAGGCTATACGGGCATTGCAATAGGGTTTGAGGGGATATTCGTCGCTCACGTTGATATACGACTCGGCTATCTTCGGCGCCTTCACCACATGGCCGTTGGGATAATTGCGCGTCCTGATCTTGTCCTCCTTGGCCACCTGCTTATTGCCCGTCACCACACACCGTGCGGGATAACTGAACCCCAAGGCTTGCGGCTCGTAGGTGCCACTCACCACATCGTCGCTCGAATATTCTATCTCGTCGTCCGAACCTTTCTTGTCGGGGTATGTTACTTGCACGTGGTAGGTATATTTCACCTCCACCTTCACGTTGCCTATCTTCTCGCCTATCACGATGTCGTCCTTCAGCGGCACGTCACGGCACTCCAAGTCGCCTATCAAATCGTCGAACGACCGCGTGGAATTATCCACGTTCAGCGTCAGCGAGTCCTTGATTTCCTCGCCCTCCTGCATCTTCAGGCAACCGCTCTTGAACGGCATGCCGTCGGCAATTATCCGCACGTCTGCATTCTCCAAGTCACTCGGGCGAATGTCACCCCTCGCATCGTCAATGTTCTGCAGCACCGCGCGGTTGCCCTCCACGGGGATGGGTACCGGCCACGAGTGCATCTCGTTGTCGTAGAACAGCGGATTCCTTTCTTCTATCGGCAACTCAAAGTCATCGCCCAGTTCCAGAGGCTTTCCTTTTACTTCAATGTCTAAATGGCTGTGCATATCTTATCATTTCTCATTACTCATTAATCATTCCTCATTTAAAATCTCCAGCCTCCTGTGCCCGTTGTCGTGAACAATGCCACCACTAATCGTCACTATTGTGCGGTCGTGACACCAGCACTCTTCGTGGCTGTCCACCGTCGCAAAGTCGTAAGCCCACACACGGCCAGCCTCTATCTTGCCATACGCATTACCGTACAGCCTGACCACGCTGTCCTTGTTCCTACAATACACCTGCGCCAAGTCGCGAGCCGTCACCTCTGCCTGGGCAAAGATATATACCCTCGCCCTGCCGACAAACTCCAGCGGCCCGTCAGGACGGCACACAATGCACAAGCCCTTGTCCGACGGCTCGTTCACAAAGAACCCCGCCTCGTGGAACTCATCACGCAAGCCCTCAAACTGCCGCACGATGTTCTCGGCCATGAAGTCGGCAAACTTCGACTTATACACGTCCGTCCAGTTAGCCACTGCCGTAGCCAGCACGTCAGCCACCGACTGTGACGCCAGCAACTGCTGATAGCCCTGCGCACAGGCATGTCGCTCCTTGCACGCCACCTTCCATTCCTCCTTAAACTGCTCGTAGTCCATATCCTTTATTTATATATATTTCTTACCTCATACCTCTTACCTCTTACCTCTTACATCTTCCATCTTCCATCTTACTTCTTCCGCTTCAACTTCTCCATTTCCGCTGCTTCATCGGCCATCATCTCTAATTGTTGCAGGATGGTGCCATACGTGGCGTTGTTCACGTCCTGCTCAGAGAGGCCGCCGATGTATTTCTGTATCGTTGCCGTCACACGGTTGTAGAAGTCCCACGGCGTGTCCTGCTGCTGCGGGCGGCGCTTGCCCTTGCCCACAGGCTGCTGCTTGAATACCTTGGGGAACTTCTTGGCGAGCATCGACATCAGCGACGACCACCAGAAGAGGATGACCTGCCACTTTATCGGGCTGAAGCCCTTGAAGATGTCTGATGTAAGATGGCTGATGGCTGAGGGGTGCTCGGCAGCCCCTGTTTCCGTCAGTTTTTCTGCGGGCTTAAACAGGATAGCCAGGAACTCCCGCTGTGCCTGCGCTGCTCCCTCCGCGTTCTTGGCATTGCTATGCCGCATATACGCTTGCATCCAGTCGGTCATCCAACGGTATTCCTGCCAGGTGTAGCCGTCGAGCAAGGGGGAAGGACCCTGCAGATGGACGATGGCTGATGGCTGATGTCTGAAGGCTGATGGCTGATGGCTGATGGCTCTTCCGTCTTCCTTCTTACATCTTACATCTAACGTCGGGTACGGGAACTGGAAGATGACCTTGTTCGCCTTCTCGTCGTCTATCCACGCCAGCCGCTCGGTCAGTGCCACCAGCTGCCCTATGGTAATAGGCCACGGCTCTTCGTCTTTCGAGCGACGCACCAGATAGGTATCGTCGTGCGAGTAATCCTTGATCACAGGCACGGGTTGGCTTACTACCTCTATGCTGTTCACTGCCAGCACCACGTTCAGCTTCACCCTGCTCCAGTCGAAGGGGTGGTATCTATCCACGCGCTGCTGCTCCTGAATGATGGCGGCGGCAATGGCTTCCAGTTCCTCCGTGGTGCAGCGGTTCCAGCCCGTAGGCAGATGCAGGTCGATGTGTCGTGTCGATTTCTGTCCAAACATATCTATTCGTGTCTTGTTGGGTACAAAATTAAAAAGAGTGCCCGCAACTACGCGGACACTCCTTTTCTTGTTTTGTGGCGCTTCGCTTGAAATTATATTTAAAATTGATATTTAAAATTTGGTTTAAAATTATTCTCTGGGCGCAAGCCTATTCTAAATAAAATTCTAAATACAAATTCTAAATCAAATTTCGAGCCTCGCAAGAGACGGCCCCTACATCAGCCATCAGCCATCAGACATCAGAACGGCAAATCCTCTTGCGGCTGGTCGAGCTGGTCGGCCTGCATGGGGGCACCCTGGCTCTGCACCTCCTGGCGCAGGGGGCGCATGTTGCCGAG
>Ga0326513_10002232_pt1 | contig 14358 bp, 12 predicted proteins | sample 2_2465_0518_D_FD_203654 | JGI IMG/M metagenome (GOLD analysis project Ga0326513, IMG submission 203654) | Bovine rumen microbial communities from UC Davis, California, United States - 2_2465_0518 | ecosystem: Host-associated > Mammals > Digestive system > Stomach > Rumen | place: USA...
CAGATCCTCTGGATCTCGGGATCGAGAGTCGAGTAGATCTTAAGGCCGCCGCTGTAGAGAAGCGAATATGCCTCTTCTTCCGTCTTGCCGGCATCCTCCTGCAGGTCCTTGAGGAGCTGGTTCTGGAGCGCGTCGACAAAATAGGAGTTGATCCTGTTGTCCTCTACCTGTTTCTCAATATTCACTTCCTGTATGCGGGAATAAACGTCATCCGCCAGTGCCGCTTCGTATTCTTCCTGGTTCAGATATCCCTGATTGAGCATGTACTCAAGCACGACCTGTCTTCTCTGCCCGTTCTGTTCGGGATAGATAACAGGGTCAAACTGCGTGGGATTCTGAGGGATACTTGCCAGTACCGCGCACTCCGATACAGTCAGCTCATTGCACGATTTGTCAAAATATCGCTGGGATGCCGCTTCAACACCGAGTGTGCCGTGACCGAGGTTGATCGTATTGAGGTAATTGAGAAGGATCGTGTCCTTGCTCATGCTCTTCTCCAGTTCGATCGCCAGATACTGTTCCTGGAGTTTTCTCTTGATCCTTTCTACGCTGGTCTCGTTCGTCCATTCCGTAAAAACATTGTTCTTGATCAGCTGCTGCGTGATCGTACTCGCGCCCTCGGAGAAATTACCCGACGTAACACCGATCACAGCCGCACGCAGGATACCGGGAGCGTCAATGCCTTTATGCTCATAAAAACGCTCATCCTCGATCGCCACGAACGCGTGAGCCAGGCTGTCCGTGATCATATCTCCTGAGACCGGGATACGGTTGGCATCCGCGGAAACGAGCTTGGCAACCTCGTTATTCTGTGAATCATACACAAAGGATGAAAATCCCTTGGGGCTTACGTCGATGACCGTCTGATTGGGCGCGCTGTCGATCACGCCCCGGAAAACACCTGCCGCAAGGCTTGCTCCCGCAACACAGAGCCCGATCACACCCACCAGTAAAAGCTGGGAGACTCCCAGAATGATCTTCTTCATCCTTTTCCTGCTCTTTGATGCAAGATAATCCTGCCTGCTTCGTATTCCTCTCCGTCCAAAATTCATATATATGAACCTATTCCTTTCCTAGATACAAATTCATCTCTGTATTATAGCAAAAGAATTCTCCATAATAAAGGACTTCACAAAAATGTCACTTTATTTTGATTTTCTTTATACCCAAACGCGCTATAATAAAAGTCCGGGGATTTACAACAAAATTTAGAAGGTTCAGCATTAAGACATGAAAAGAATAAAATCCGGAAAGCGAAAATCAAACACTACAGCCGACTCCTACAGGAAGCGGTTTGCCCGCAGATGGTATGCTATATCCTCTGTTCTTATCCTGCTCTGGAGCCTTTGGACACTGCTCGATGCCTTTATCATTCCGCGGGACATCATATCCGCGTCGGATATAGTCACAGAAAATGCTTCTGAGGAAGAGATTTCCGAAGAAGAGATTTCTGAAGAAGAGATTTCTGAAGACGCCGCAGACCCTGCGGCTCTCTCAGAGGCCGATGAGGAGGAAGAAGAGCGCATCAGGCTTTTGACCAATCCGGTCATCACAGATACTACCTATAATAATGGCGATGTTTCCATTGAGATCAGCTACATGAGGACGCTGTACACCGACGTGTATGTCGCGGATATCACAATGAGAGATCCCTCTTACCTCGGAACCGCGCTGGCAGATGGCTCTTTCGGCCGCAATCTGACTGACCTTACCTCAAATATCGCGGAGCAAAACGGTGCGATCCTCGCGATCAACGGAGACTACTACGGGTTCAGGGACACCGGCTATGTCATACGTAACGGTTATCTCTACCGCTCTGTCCCTGCCAAAGATCCGCAGCAGGAGGATCTGGTCTTTTATGAAGACGGTTCTGTCGACATAGTGAGGGAAGCGGATGTGACTGCAGAGGAACTCTGGGAAAAAGGCGCCGAGGACGTCTTCTCTTTCGGCCCCGGTCTTGTTATCGACGGCGAGATCAGTGTAGAGCAGGGGGAGGAAGTTAAAAGAGCCCAGGTCACAAACCCCAGAACTGCCTTCGGCGTGATCTCACCTCTCCATTTTTTGTTTGTCGTCTCGGACGGGCGGACAAATGAGAACGTCGGCCTCTCTCTGTTAGAACTCGCCGGCCTTATGAAAGACCTCGGATGCGAAACCGCCTACAACCTGGACGGCGGCGGATCCTCAACCATATGGTTCAACGGCAAAGTCCTCAATAAGCCTACTACATTCGGCGATACAATCGCGGAAAGGAAGATCAGTGATATCGTCTATATTAGTAAGTGAGAAAAACAGCAAAGATCTGCGCAGGCTGCTTCTGATATCGGCAGGCTGCTCTGTGTTCTGTCTGGTCTTTTTCCTGGTTTATGATATTTTTTCCCATGAAGTGCGCTCTCCTTATATGACATTTCTGTTTGCCTGGCCGCTGGTGCTGTGTGTCATTCCCTGCGCCCTTCTCCTCCTCATTCCGTTACTGCCGGGGCCGAGTCTTATCTCCTCCCTGCTTTGGAATACCGGAACAGCCGCAGTAACGGTCAGCAGCCTGCTTCGCGGAATTTTTGAGATTGCGGGCAACTCTTCGGTTTATCAGCAAATACTGATGAATGCGGGGCGTTTTCTTCTTCTGGGCGGCTTTATTATGTATGCGGCAGGCATCATCATAAGAAAAAAAGCCCAGTAAACGTCATTAAAACGATATATTTTTTAACTTAAACTCAAATATTTTTAATTTTTTCTTAACATTTTTGTAATCATATGTTATCCTTATTCTGGTACGAGTATAAAGTAACAGAAAATCCGTCCCGCCAGACTGTGCGGGCAGACAGGGGTAACAATGAACAGACATAAATTCTCAGGGAACAACAGAGTTTTTCTGAAAGCTGCGCGTTCTCTCTTTACACTTTTTCTTGCTTCTCTTATGGCGGTCAGCGCCGTAGCTCCGTCCATTCCGGCCCGTGCGGCCAGCGGAAATATGCAGATCACACCGATCGATTTCGGAGATACCGGCAACTGGGGCGACTCAACCATGGTCTCCAGCGGCGGGAAGAATCTTCTGATGGACACCTATATTAAAGATAAATATGACACTCTGGTCAATTATCTCGATGACCATCACTTCTATACCTTTGATATCTATCTTTCCCACTATCATTACGATCACATGGACCAGATTCCGTCGATCCTTTACGACAACAGGTTTAATGTGAGCAAGGTCTATCTGCCCGACCCCGCCTATCTCAAAAAAGGCGCCCAGTCCAGCAGTTACTGCAAGAGTTTTCTCGACGGCTATGACAACATCGTCGAAGCCGCCAATGATACGGGCACTCAGATCGTTTACCTCAAGAAGGGTTCATCTTTCACGGTCGGCAATGCCAAAGTGAGTATTCTCTGGGGCTGCAGCTACACAAGCGGCACTTACGATGCCAGTTACATCAACAACAATTCTCTGGTCGCCAAGATCACATCAGGTACAGTCTCCTATCTCAACTGCGGTGATATAGAAAAGGAGACGGAGAATCAGATCGTCAGCAGCGGGATCAACATCAGCGCCGACATCTTCAAATTCAATCATCACGGGGGAAATACCAGCAATTCCGCTTCTTTTCTAAAAAAAGTGAATCCCTCTTTTGCTTACTATAACTGGGTGGGCGACAGTCCCTCCTCATTTGGCGGCGGCTGGGTGCAGACTGCCATCGATAACCTCAAAAACACCTGCAATATCTACAGCACAAGATACAACGGAATGCTCACTTTCTCCGTCAAGGCCGGTCATATCAGCGTCGCCGGCGAGAGAAATATGAATTCTGTAAATATCCAGATCAAAAACGGTTCAGGCCAGGTCGTCAATACAGTAAACTATCAGTTCAACGACGCTCTGGATTACGTAATCACGGCAGCCATGAAGAGCAGCGCGGCAACTGTTTCAGCTGAAGACGCCTCCACGACTCTGCCGACAAGATACACTTATATAGCCAAGTTCATCGAGACCTCGGGCGGCGTCAAATATCGCAATAAGGACGGCTCCTACAGTGCGAACAAGTTCCAGAAGATCGATGGCGACACATACTATTTTGACGAGAACGGCTACCGCGTCACAGGTTTCAGAACGATCGGCGGCAAGACCTACTACTTCGATTCCGACGGCATCATGCTGCTGCGCTGGAAGAGGATCGGAGGCAAAAAATACCTGTTCGATCCCGTGGACGGTCATATGCACACCGGTTGGGAATGGGTATCCGAAAAGAGCGCATGGTATTACCTGAGTCCTCAGACAGGCTATCTCCTCGAGGGATGGCTCAGTTACAATGGCAGGAAGTACTATCTCACGCCCGTTGATTACTACGCTAAGACAGGCTGGCAGAAGATTGACGGCAAGTGGTATTTCTTCGACAAGAAAAACTGCGATATGAAGACCGGATGGCTCACAGACGGCGGCAAGACCTACTATCTGGGCACAAACGGTGTCATGGTAACCGGCACACAGAATATCGACGGCAAAACTTACACCTTCGGCGCCAGTGGCGCCCTGGTCGGACAGGCTCCCGCCGGCAGTACCGGTACTTCTTCCGGCGCTTCCTCATCGGGCAGCTCCTCCGCAGCATCTTCCACAGGTGCTTCTACTGCCTCCAATGTGACCGGATGGGAAAAAGTCGACGGCAAATGGAAATATCTCCTGAACGGAAAATATCTCACCGACTGCTTGCGTAGTATTAATGGAAAGACCTACTGCTTCGACGAAAACGGCAACATGCTCATTGGTTTCCAAAAAGTCAGCGGCAAGACCTACTATTTTGACGAAAGCGGAAAGATGCTTATCGGCTGGAAGAGAATCGACGGTAAAAAGTATCTGTTCGATCTCACAGACGGTCACATGCACACCGGCTGGGAATGGGTTTCCGAAAACAGCGCATGGTATTACCTGAGTCCTCAGACAGGTTATCTGCTCGAAGGATGGCTGGATTACAAAGGCAGGAAGTACTATCTCACGCCTGTTGATTACTACGCTAAGACTGGCTGGCAGAAGATTGACGGCAAGTGGTATTTCTTCGACAAGAAGAATGCCGATATGAAGACCGGATGGCTCTCAGACGGCGGCAAGACCTACTATCTGCGCACAAACGGTGTCATGGCAACCGGCACACAGAGTATTGACGGCAAGACTTATACCTTCGGTGCCAGCGGCGCCCTGGTAGGACAGGCCCCTTCAGGCGGTTCCGGAACTTCGTCCGGTTCTTCTTCCACCGGCAGCTCTGCCGCCTCCAATGTAACAGGATGGAAAAAGGTCGACGGCAGCTGGAAGTATCTCCTGAACGGAAAATATCTCTCTAACTGCTTCCGCAATATCAACGGCAAGACCTATTGTTTTGACGCAAACGGCAACATGCTCATAGGCTTCCACGAAGTCAACGGCAAAACCTACTGTTTTGACAACAGTGGAATGATGTATATCGGCTGGAAGAGAATCAACGGTAAAAAGTACCTGTTTGATCCAATTGACGGTCACATGCACACCGGCTGGGAATGGGTTTCCGAAAACAGCGCATGGTATTACCTGAGCCCTCAGACAGGTTATCTGCTCGAAGGATGGCTGGATTACAGCGGTAGGAAGTACTATCTCACTCCCGTTGATTACTACGCTAAGACAGGCTGGCAGAAGATCGACGGCAAGTGGTATTTCTTCGACAAGAAAAATGCCGATATGAAGACCGGATGGCTCACAGACGGCGGCAAGACCTACTATCTGGGCACAAACGGTGTCATGGTTACCGGCACACAGAGTATTGACGGAAAGACTTATACTTTCGGCGCCAGCGGCGCCCTGGTCGGACAGGCCCCTTCAGGCAGTTCCGTTACTTCTTCCGGCTCTTCCCCGATCCCCGGTACTACTTCTGCGGCCTCCTCCGGCATTTCCTGGAACTACGATGTTTATACGACCGCCAATTACACGAATATGTGGTCCAAGGGAAGTGACAGTGACATGCCTCTCGACTACACCACAAAGAGAAACACCGCATTTGTCAATACAATGATCGCGTATGCCACCTACTTTGTGGATAAGATCGACTACGCCTCATCTGTGACCGGCGACGATCCGACCGGATTGCGCTCTAAAAGACTCAGGGCCGGCGGAAAGACCGACTGCTCATGGTTTGTCTATCACGTGCTGTACAAATTCGGTCTTGTCGGGGATGAGTTTATTCACTCCTACGAGTGGGGAAATGCCCCCGAAACATATCCCGGTGCCGTCAACATCGGAACGGATGTCAGCAAGGCTTCTCCCGGCGATATCATCTGTACCGGAAAGGGAACTTCCGGCAGCAACAGCCATGTAATGATCTACATCGGCGGCGGAAAAGTCGTAGAGTGTGCCGCGGGTTACGGCGTGATCATAAGCGATGCGCCCGGTACCGCGAGACAGGTTGTCCATTTCACATGCCTGCCGACATGCACGACTGCCCCCTACAATGGTTCTTCATCCGGAACATGGATCGCCTCCGGAAACAGCTGGAAGTTTAAAGTCGGCGGTTCCTACCTCACCAATTGCTTCCAGAATATCGACGGCGAGATGTACTATTTTGGCAGCGACGGACTGTGCGCGAGAGGCTGGCAGACGATCGACGGCAAAAAATACTATTTTGCCAGCGGATGCCAGATGTATCTTCGCTGGAAAAGGATAGACGGTGAAAAATACTACTTCGATCCCCTTAGCGGATATATGCACGCCGGATGGGAATGGGTAGCTGAAAAGAACGCATGGTATTACCTCGATCCCGACACCGGTGCTATGGCCACCGGAACCAAAACGATCGACGGCAAGACATACACCTTCGGAAGCGACGGAGCTATGCAATAACAGAAATAGAAAAAGGACTGCAATTGCAGTCCTTTTTTACTGGTGTTCTATCTGCTGCCAAAGCCCGGGCGTCAGTTATCGCCTCTGAGCTCTTTAAGGATCCCGATCGTCTCGATATCCTCCTCGGTCAGCCTGATGTTGGTGACAGATGTCTTTCCGTCATTATCTGTCACACGCAGCTCCATTACGACACCGGGCTGTAAGTCATTTCTGACCACATCATGCATAAAATCCAGCACCTTCGGGTGCTGAGACCTAAAAATTCTCAGTCTCTCAGCCAGCTGCATAAGCTGCATAGGATTCATTGCCATTTCTTACCTCCTCTTTTTCAGTTTGGTCCTTATTCTCTGAAGCGCGTTATCTGTGGATTTCTCATCTCTGTTGAGCACATGCGCGATCTCCACATATCCCATTCCTGTCAGATATAGCTCAAGCACCTGCTTTTCAAAACCGCTGAGCTCTCTCTCGATCATTTCCTCAATCCTCTCCATTTCCTCCTGCCCAATGATATACTCCTCCGGGTTGGAGCTGGCGTCAGCCTCGAGGCAGTCCATGAACTCCTCGTCCTCTCCCTCTCCGCTCTCTCTCAGCGGCCGGCTCAGGGAGACCGCTGTATTGAGCGGAAGGTGTTTTTTCCTCGCGGAAGCTTTGACCGCTGTATAGAGCTGTCTGGTCACGCAGAGCTGCGCGAAAGTGCTGAAACTCGCGTCTCGCCCGCAGTCATAATCGCGCACGGCCTTAAAGAGCCCCAGCATCCCCTCCTGGATCAGGTCATCGGAATCTCCTCCGAGTATATACATGGATCTCGCTTTTTTGAGGACCATGTCCTTGTATTTATCCAGAAGATGCTCCATCGCGTCCTGATCACCGTCCCGAAACAGTGTGATCAGCTCCTCGTCGGTCATACTCTCGTATTTCTCTCTCTTCATTTCCTGCTCCTGAAAGGGCAAAAGATTCCGGCCTAAGCTCTACAGGCTTCTCTGGCGGACGATCTCATAGGCAAGAACGCCCATTGCTACGGAAGCATTGAGGGAATCGATCTCTCCCTTCATAGGGATGGACGCGACCATATCGCACTTTTCCTTCACCAGTCTGCTCACGCCGCTTCCCTCCGCGCCGATCACAAGACCTATAGGTCCCTTGAGATTAAGCTGTGTCATCGTGACGCCATCCATATCCGCGCAGACGAACCACAGGCCTTTGTCTGCCAGCTGTTCCATTGTGCGCACCAGATTGGTCACCTTGACCACCGGAGTATAATTGATCGCTCCTGCTGACGCTTTGGCTACTGTCGCAGTCAGTCCGACAGCCCTGTCCTTGGGGATGATCACTCCATGGGCGCCTGCCAGATTCGCCGTCCTGATGATCGCGCCCAGATTGTGGGGATCCTCGATTCCGTCGAGCAGTACAAAGAAAGGATCCTCCCCTCTCTCCCTGGCCTTCTCAAACAGATCCTCCATCTCTCCGTAGGAGTAAGCGGCGACCTCGGCGATCACTCCCTGATGTCTTCCCGTCTCGGACATCTGGTCCAGACGCTGCTTGGTCACATATTTCACGGGTGTCCCATACTTGGCAGCCTCCTTGCGCACCGTCTGCATGGCGCCTTCCCTGCTGCCGTCCAGCATATATAATCTGTCGATCGTTCTTCCCGAGCGGAAGGCCTCGATCACGGCATTTCTTCCCTCGATCCGGTTCTCATTCATCTTCTTCGTAATCTCCTGTCTCTTCTTCATAGAGCTTTCTCGGACCAAGTCTGCCCTTACGATCCGTTCTTCTTACCCCCTCCCGGAGCAGTTCCAGAAGCCGGTCAGTCCTGTCCTGTAAATACAAGTAACCGCACAGGGCCTCCAGTGCGGTTGCTTGAAGATATTCCTCCAGAGAGGAACTCTTTGCGTGATGATACGGATTGGAATTTCTTCCTCGTCTGTATACTTTCTTCTCCTCTTCCGTCATGAGCTCGTAGACAGCCACTCCGATGGCCGCCTGCTGCTCAGCGCGAACATAATAGGTAGTCTCGTTATGAAGTTTCTCTGCCTGCCGGTTTCCCTTGGATACCAAAATAGTCCTGATGACAAGGGAATAAACCGCATCCCCCAGAAAAGCCAGTGTTCCGGGAGAATAGGTGCGTATATCGATCTCTTCGTGCGGAAACTCCTTGAGGATCAGAGTTCTCAGGCTTTCTTCCATTTAACTCCTTCTCTGGTATCTTCCAGAATGATACCTTTCGCCTTGAGTTCGTCGCGGATCGCATCGGCCTTGGCGAAGTCTCTCGCCTTCTTGGCAGCCTTTCTCTCTGCGATCTTCTCCTCGACATAAGCGGCAAGATCGTCCTCAAGCTCGTTATCTCTCTCAATGATCAGTCCGCAGACATCGGTCAGGTCGTGAAGCTCTCCGTCCAGTTTCTCAATGAACTCTTTGGAGGAATTGCCGCTCACACGGCTGTTGATCCATTTGACAAGCTCAAATACCGCAGAGATCGCATCTGCTGTATTAAAGTCATCATCCATAGCTGTCTCGAACTGGGTGCGGTAACTCTCCGCTTCCGCAAGCTGAGCTGCCTCTTCCTCTGTCAGGCTGCCTTCCGCCTTGCCCAGGAGGAATTTCAGGTTCTCGCCGCAGTTGAGGATCCTCTCGTAAGAAGCCTTAGCGGACTCCATCAGCTCTCTGCTGAAGTTCAGGGGGCTCCTGTAATGGGAGGAAAGCATGAAGTAACGAAGTACCTGCGGGTCATACTGCCCGATAATGTCGCGCACCGTGAAGAAATTGCCCTTGGACTTGGCCATCTTCACGCCGTCAATATTCAGGAAAGCGTTGTGCATCCAATATTTTGCAAAAGGAACTCCGTTGGCTGCCTCGGACTGAGCGATCTCATTCTCGTGATGAGGGAAGATAAGGTCTTCGCCGCCTGCATGGATGTCGATCTCCGGGCCGAGATAGCGCTTGCTCATGACGGAGCACTCAATATGCCAGCCCGGTCTTCCCTTGCACCAGGGGCACTCCCAGTAAGGCTCTCCGTCTTTCTTGGGTTTCCAGAGCACGAAATCCAGGGGATCCTGTTTCTGGTCGGCGCCTGTGACCTTCAGGTCGCGGTTGCCGCTGCGCATATTGTCCAGGTCCTTGTGGGACAGTTTGCCGTATCCGTCAAATTTTCTTGTGCTGTAGTAGACCGTTCCGTCTTCCGCAACATAAGCGTAACCCTTGTCGATCAGCGTCTGGATCATCTCGATCATGCCGTCGATCTCGAGCGTTGCCCTGGGATGCATGGTCGCCGGTTTAACATTGAGGCTTGCCATATCCTTCTTGCACTCCTCGATATATCTCTCGGAGATCACGGAAGAGTCGACGCCTTCTTCCAGCGCTTTCTTGATGATCTTGTCATCTACATCAGTAAAGTTGGATACATAGTTGACTTTATATCCCTTGTATTCAAAATAGCGTCTCACCGTATCAAATACGATCATGGGACGGGCATTGCCGATATGGATCAGATTGTAGACAGTAGGGCCGCATACATACATGCTGACTCTGCCGGGTTTGATCGGCACAAATTCCTCTTTGCTTCTGGACATTGTGTTAAAGATCTTCATTCTTATTCCTCGCTTTATAGTATTATAAGCAGCTTTATCGCCTTAAGCCTGTTCTTAGCTGACAGAGTTCATTCACTGTCTGGCCGGACAGCCCGCGCATCCCCCTTCCGAACTGTAAGCAGGTACTGCTTCCAGATCCATCGGAGATGTGATGAGTGCAACAGCCTGCACGGAGATCCCCTCTCCGCGCCCTGTAAATCCGAGCCTCTCCTCCGTGGTCGCCTTAACGCTTACCTGGGAGAGATCCATTAGCAGCGCGTCAGCAATATTTTGCCGCATCTGATCGATAAAGGGCCGCATCTTGGGGGCCTGCGCTATGATCGTGGCGTCAACATTGCCGATCAGGTAACAGTTCTCCTCCAGGATCCTCCGTACCTGCCGCATCAGTTCCATGGAATCCGCGCCTTTATATCTCTCATCCGTGTCGGGAAAATGCTTGCCTATATCTCCCAGCGCCGCGGCGCCGAGAAGAGCGTCCATGATCGCATGGGCGAGAACATCCGCATCAGAATGGCCAAGAAGCCCCTTCTCATAGGGGATCTCCACGCCGCCCATTATAAGCTTGCGGCCTTCCACAAGTTTGTGCACATCATATCCTGTTCCGATCCGCATAGTAATCCTCATTCGCATTTGTAAACATCTGTTACGGCATACTATTATAGCATTCAGATCAGGAAAAAGAAAGGCTGTGAAGCCCGAGTTTAATGCCAAACTCTGTTCTTCACAGCCTCTTTTTCTAAAATCAATCATGCTGCACGGAAAGCTCTGTAAATGCCTTTCCGCTCATAAACCTGCTCAGCCGTTGATCTCGATCTTGCACGTATCATCCATGTGACCGTCGCGATACATGGAGAACTTGTCCATAGGATAAGCCTTGAGATTTTCGAGAACCTTGCGGCCGTCTGCCTGTTTGAGAAGGCCTTCTCTCGCTTTCTTGATCTCCATCTCGGTCTTATGCTTGGAAGGTCCGCCTACGCAGCCGCCTTCGCAGATCATGCCTTCTACGAAGTCTTCCTTCAGACGTCCGGCCTTGAGCATTGTCAGAGTTGTCTTGCACTCTGTGCCGCCCGCAACCTGTACATAGGTGATATGAGAAGTATCCTGTCCTCTCTCGTGCATGCACTCGAGAACCGCGTTCGCTACGCCGCCGGATGTAGCGAAGCGTTTGCCCCAGATCGAGGATTCCTGATAGGAGTTGTCATCCGATTCAACCTGGATTCCCTTGGAGCGCATAAGAGCGCGGAACTCACCGTAAGTGATAACATAATCGGCATTACCCGGAATGCTCTTGTCAGCCGCCTCAGACTTCTTCGCGATGCAGGGGCCGAGGAATACTGTCACACAGCCGGGGCGTGTTGCCTTAAGATATCTGGAGATCGCGCACATAGGAGAAACTGTAGCGGATACATTCTCCTCGTACTGCTTGGGGAAGTGCTTCTTGATCATGTTCATGAAAGCGGGGCAGCAGGAAGTGGTCATCTTCTTGCCTTCTTCCTTGGCCTCATACCATTCCATGGACTCATAAGCCGCTGTCATATCGCCGCCCAGACCGACTTCGATCATATCGGCAAATCCCATCTTGAGGAAAGCTTCCTTGATGGACTTCATTGTGATATCTCCGCCGAACTGTCCCTCTGTAGCGGGAGCGACCATGGCGATGACTTCCTTGCCCGCGCGGATTTCATTGATGATGTCCACCAGATAGGTCTTGGATCCGATCGCGCCGAAAGGACAGGAGTGGATGCAGTGACCGCACTGGATGCACTTGCTCTCGTCGATGACGCAGATGCCGTTGTCATCATAAGTGATCGCGCCCACAGGGCAGGCCTTCTTGCAGGGACGTACAAGATGAGCGATCGCGCCGTAAGGGCAGGCCTTCGCGCACATGCCGCACTCTTTGCACTTATTGGGATCGATATGAGTTCTGCGCTCACCGATCGAGATCGCGCCGAACTTACAGGAATTGATACATGCCTTGCCCATGCACAGACGGCAGTTGTCTGTTACGGTATAAGCGGACAGAGGACATTCCTCACATGCAGGGCGGATGACCTGTACAATATTCTCAGACTGGGAAATTCCGTCAGGACACTGTGCAAGAGATAGTCTGATCCTCTGCTTAACAAGTTCTCTCTCTTTGTATACACAGCAGCGGTATGTCGCCATGGGACCCGGGATGATCTGATAGATCAGTTTCTCCTTATGCTCTTCGTCGAGTTTGCCTTCCCATGCCAGTTTAGCAGTTTCCTCCATGATCTTGTGCTTAAGACGCACCAGTGTAGCATCATTGGTTACCATTCTATTCTCCTTTCGACACTCTCTGTACTGTAGATATACACCGAGCTAATGCGGTCTGTTTTCCGTTTCTGCCCATATGCGGATAAACAGTGTCACAATTTTAACTAAACATATTGTACCAAAAGCGCCGCCGTTTTTATAGAACTTTCATCACAAATTCACACATTTCTTTCTTTTATCCCTTATAATGAGAATGTCAAAAAAGCGCGACCGGAACTGTCCGGATCCCGCTCCCATTATCTGATCATTATTCTGTTTTAAGGAGACAACAATCATGTCCAATACTGTATCCGAACACAAAGCCGCCCTCTTTCTCGCCAATGGATTCGAGACGATCGAAGCACTTACCGTTGCCGATGTGCTTTTCCGCGCAGGTATTCCCTGCACGAAGGTTTCCGTGAACAGCACGCCTGTAGTCGTCACCTCCCACAGCGTGACCGTCGTCGCCGATACCACGATCGATCACCTGAACTGGGATGAATATGATATGCTCATCCTTCCCGGAGGCGTTCCCGGAACTCCCAATCTCAGAGCCTGCGCGCCGCTGATGAAGCAGGTTGTCCGTTTCCACAGGGAAGGTAAGCTGATTGCCGCGATCTGCGCCGCGCCCTCGATCTTTGCGGATCTGGGACTTCTGAGCGGAATCAGAGCTGCCTGCAACCCCAGTGTTGAGCAGATCCTCCTCGATAATGGCGCTGACCTCGTCAAAGAGAATGCCGTCACCTCCGGCAACATCATTACCAGCCGCGCAATGGGTACCGCGATCCCGTTTGCGCTTGCCATCGTAGAATACTGCCAGGGACGTGAAGCTGCTGGCAAACTTGGAAAGAATATACTCTATTATCAATAACAGAAAGGCTTATCTATGAATATACTTTTCTTCCTGACACCCAAAGTTAACGTCGGGTATGTCCACAGTTCCGATACTGTGGGCGAGGCCGCGGAGAAGATGCTGAAATACCGCTTCACTACAGTCCCTGTGATCAACGAGATCACCGGCCGCTATGAAGGCACTCTCGCAAACGATGATCTTCTGCGGGAACTGTACAACAACCCCTCCCTGACTCTTAAGGAGGCGGGATCCAGGCCTCTCAAATCCATTACAAGGCGCAGGGATTACGGCGCTGTCAAAGCTGACGCGGATATTGAAGATCTTCTTGATTCCGTGACCATTCAGAATTTCGTTCCCGTCATCGATGACACCGGCGCCTTTATAGGGATCATAACCAGAAGAGATGTGATGCGCTATCTCAGAAACCACATGATAAAAGAAGACTGAATATAATAAAAAGGGCTGTGATCTCCGTCACAGCCCTTTACTATTACATCACGCTAAGCAGCGTCTCTCTGTATTCATTTGCAAGCTTTATCTTATCTGTGAGCTCTGACGCCATGAAACACTCCGCACAGAACTCATAAATATTCTCAAAGCCATCCCTGCATTTTCCGAATAGCTTCCGGATCTTCTTGTGGGTCACCGCTCCGGACTCTTCCGAGAGCATGTGCCCGATCTCATGGATCAGAAGCCGCTTAAGACTCTCTGTGTTCTCCAGCATGCGGATCGCCTGCACATCGGCAAAATAGAGATCGCCGGCGGACAACATATTCTCCGCGCAAGGCACG
>Ga0326513_10002233_pt1 | contig 14353 bp, 16 predicted proteins | sample 2_2465_0518_D_FD_203654 | JGI IMG/M metagenome (GOLD analysis project Ga0326513, IMG submission 203654) | Bovine rumen microbial communities from UC Davis, California, United States - 2_2465_0518 | ecosystem: Host-associated > Mammals > Digestive system > Stomach > Rumen | place: USA...
TAGCCATGAGCAACTGACCCTCACGCATGAGGTTTCCCCAGAATGAAAGGAGAGATATTATTGAAAAAGTCCGATAAATTGAGGAAAAGTCTGATTTCACAGTTGAAGTTCCGCAACGCTGATATTGACGTTTTTACCGCTCTGATTGACGACTATATCGCACTTTTTTCTATCTCTGAACGGCTTAAAACAGACATTTCCGAACGTGGCGAAATCATCAGGGAAAAAAATTCTGCTGGGTGCGAAGTCTGCAAGTGCAACCCTTCCATTAAGGAACTCCGTGACACGAATAAATCCATGTTGGCGATTCTCAAGCAGCTTAATCTTTCCCTCGATACCGTTCTAACTGACGAAAATGACGAACTGTAGGGAAATTGACGACTATATTAAACTCGTCAGGTCAGGGAAATACGCTTGCTGTCGGGAACAGTTCCAACTCTGCGACCTCATTGAAAAAATTTTCCGAACCGAACGTCTGACCGTCAATCAGAATCAGCTTGACAAATACCTGTCGTACCAGAAATACTTTCCTTTTCAGCTTTTCGACTGGGAAAAATTCTGTTTCGCACTTCACAATTGTGTCTACCGTGAAAACGGCACGTTGAGATTTCCAATACTGTTCATGTACGTCGGACGTGGTGCAGGTAAAAACGGCTATTTAGCGTTCGAGGATTTCTGCCTGCTCACCGATGTGAACGGTGTTCCTGAATACGACATTGACATTTTCGCAACCGCAGAAGACCAAGCCAAAATGTCGTGGCAGGACGTTTACACTGTTCTCGAAAAAAACAAGCCGAAAATGAAAAAACATTTCCGTTGGAACAAGGAAATAATCGTTAATCTTGATACAAATTCGACCTTCCGTTTCAGAACGTCAAACTTCAAAACTAAAGACGGCGGAAGACCGGGAAAAGTAGATTTTGACGAATACCACGCTTATGAAAATTACAAACTGATAGAAGTCGCTGTTACAGGTCTCGGCAAAAGACCGCACGCAAGACGTACTATCATCACGACTGATGGTAATGTGCGTGACGGTGTTCTCGATAATCAGCTCGAAAAGTGCGAACAAATTCTCTCGGGAGAAGTTGCTGACAATGGCACAATTCCGTTCCTCTGCCGTCTGGACTGCGATGAAGAAGTTCACGACAAGAAAAACTGGACCAAGCCAAATCCGTCATATCCGTTCTTACCGCATTTACAGCGTGAAATGGAACTCGAGTATGCTGAATACAAATCAAATCCGATTGCAAACAGTTCCTTTATGAAAAAAAGAATGAACCGCCCGCCGTCTCAAAATGAGGGTGATATCACATCATGGGCGAACATTCAGGCTTGCAACCGTCCGATTGACGAAACCGCAATTTTCGGCAAACCGTGCGTTATCGGCATTGACTACGCTCAGACAAATGACTTTCTGGGAGCGGGTCTGCTGTGGCGTGCGGATGGTATTGACTACTGGCTGTCGCATACATGGATTTGCAGTTCCGCCCCCGACTTAAAGGGCATAAATCCGCCTTTGCGTGAATGGGAAGCCATGGGCATTTGTACTTTCGTAAATTCCGCTGAGCTGTCAACAGAATTGCCGTGTGCGTGGCTCGAAAACGAAGCCCGAAAGCGCAACGCAAAAATCATGAGGGCAGGCATTGACTTCTATCGGTATCAGTGGTTGAAAAAAGCCCTGCTGGATATAAATTTTTCTGCCGATAAACAGTACGGGAATGTAATGCTTGTCCGACCTTCAAACGAAATGCTGACAATTCCAACAATTACCAGCAAGTTTACAAATCATCAGATTGCATGGGGGGACAGTCCTATGATGAAGTGGTGCTGTCGGAATGCCAAAATCGAAATAGGCAGGCACGGCAACATGACTTACGAAAAAATCGAAAAGCATTACCGCAAAATAGACACGTTTAAGGCATTTGTATCCGCTGAATGTGCTTCTGATGTGCTGGACGTTTACGAAAACAAAACCGATTTTATCCCGGATATGAAAGTGTACGTTTACTGAAAGGAAGTGAAAAAGTTTGAAAATCATAGATTGGTTCAGAAATATTTTTTCCCGAAAATCAGGAGTTATTGACGTTTCTGAATACCGTCACGATACCGAAAATCAGATAGCAGTTCAGACTTTCGCCCTTTCGGTGGTTGTAGGTCTGATTGCGGAGGTCGTTTCGGGCTGTGAAGTCAAAACGTACAGGAATGGTGCTGAATATTGCGGTCTGGAGTGGTACAGCCTGAACGTCCGTCCGAACGTCAATCAGAACGCTGTCGATTTTTGGAAAGAAATTGTCAGCCGTTTGCTGTGGTATCATGAAGTTCTGGTCATAGATGTGAATGGTCAAAAAATCATTGCCGAGGATTTTCAAAAAACAGAGTACGCTTTGTACGGCACAAAATTTTCAGGTGTGACACGTTCAGGGTACACGTTCCGGGAGACTTTCGACATTTCAAGTGTCTACTATCTGAATTACTCCAGCCTTGATGTTTCGGCAGTTCTCGACAGTATTTCGGGTCTTTATGCGAACCTGCTCAAAAGTGCGGAAAACAAGTACGTCAAGTCGGCTGGCGAAAAGGGTATACTTAATATTTCGGCAGTCGCACAGGGAAGCAACAAATTTGAAGAGCAGTTCAAACATCTGATGACGGACTATTTCAAGTCTTATTTCGGCAATACGAACGCTGTACTTCCGCTGTTTGACGGCTACTCCTACTCCAAAATAAGTGACGGAGCAGGCGGAAGAAGTTCTGAAATTTCGGACGTTAAAACACTTGTTGACGAGGCAGTTTCAAGAACCGCACAGGCTTTTAAAGTGCCGTCAGTGCTGATTGGCGGAAACGTTGCAGGCACGGAAAACGCTTACGAACTTTTCCTTTCCGACTGCATTGACCCTCTATGTCGCATGATTTCGCAGGAATTTACAGGAAAACAGTTCACACCGCAGGAAGCCATTGACGGCTGTTCACTGAAATTCGACACTTCCACAATTCGCCATGCTGACATTCTGACTTCCGCAACGAACGTAGAAAAGCTAATTTCAAGCGGTGTGGTCAGTCCGAACGAAGCACGAAAAATTTTCGGAATCGCTCCCGTCCGTGAGGAATGGGCTGACCGATACTACATTACTAAAAATTTTGAAAGGAGTGATAATCTTGGCTAAACTATGGGAAATCAGACAGCAGTCTGACCCTAATTCCCTTGACCTTTACATCTATTCAGCAGTCGAGGGCAATTCTTATGATTGGTGGAGCGGTGAGGAAATACAGTCAGAAACTTCGGCAGATTTCTTCCGTGATAAGCTCGCTGAATATCCAGATGTAAAGCAAATCAATCTGTACATCAATTCGCTGGGCGGTTCGGTTCTGGAAGGTACAGCGATTTACAACCAGTTACGCCGTCACCCTGCACACGTCACGGCATACATTGACGGTTTCGCCTGCTCAATCGCAAGTGTGATAGCAATGTCTGCTGACACGGTCATCATGCCACGAAATGCCGTCATGATGATACACAATATGTGGGCTTTCGTTTCAGGAAATGCCAAGGAACTCCGCAAGTGTGCGGACGACCTCGAAAAACTCAATGAAATTTCTAAAAATGCATATCTTGAAAAGTCCAATGGCAAAATTACTTCCGAAAAACTTACCGAGTTAATGGACGGTGAAACGTATCTTTCCGCTGAACAGTGCATTGAATACGGTCTTGCCGACAGGTTCACTGAAAAAATTCCGCAAAGTCAGATTAACCAGTCCGCACGGGATTTTTCTGCGAAAGTCCGCAGCAATGCGGAAATGATTCTTAAATACTTTAAGTAAGGAGTTATATTATGATTGAAAATCTTGACAAAATCAAACAGGAAAAAGCAGACATTATGAACCGCCTTGCTGATGCTGTGAGAGAAAACGATACCGAAAAAATTGGTTCTGCTATGAACGAATGGCAGAATTTTGTAGAAAGTCGTATCAAAGAACAAGTTGCAGGTATTTCCGAAGCGACTGACCGTTCAATCCTCGCAAGCCGTGGAACTCGTCAGCTTACGACTGCTGAAACTAAGTTCTATAACGATTTTATTGCTAACGCAAAGGGCGAAGGCATTATCACGAGTATTACTTCTGCACTTCCGCAGACTGTCATTGACAGCGTCCTTGAAGACATGCGAAAAGAATACCCTCTCCTTGACTTCATAGACTTCCAGAACACCTCGGCTGCTATTAAGTGGGTGCTGAACAATCAGGGTCAGCAGTCGGCAACATGGGACGAACTTAACACGGAGATTTCTACAAAGTTAAGCGGTTCTGTTGAAATTATCGACTTAACGTTCTGCAAGCTGACCGCATACATGTACTGCACAAAGGATATGCTGGAACTGGGTCCCGTGTGGGTGGACGCTTATTGTCGTGCCGTTCTTTCGAACGCTCTGGCAGTCGGGCTTGAAACGGCTCTCGTTGACGGTGACGGTGTAAAAAAACCTGTCGGCATGACAAGAGATTTCACAGGCTCGTACAGTCAGACTACCGGCTATTCCCGTAAGTCCGCCGTGACGGTCACGGACTTTACACCTGCTCAGTACGGTCCACTTCTTGCAACGCTCGCCAAGGACAGAAACAACAATCCACGCACTATCAACCGTGTTGTCCTCATTTGCAATCCTGCCGACTATTTTACAAAAATTGTTCCTGCAACTACTCTTCTGACTACTGGCGGACAGTACGTTTCAAACGTTCTGCCGTTCCCGACTGATATTATACAGTCCGTAGGTGTTCCGGCTGGTCATGCTGTACTGGGAATTGCAAAAAACTATTTTATGGGGCTTGGAACATCGAAGGGCGGTAAACTGGAATACTCAGACGAGTACAAATTCATTGAAGATTTGAGGACTTATGTTATCCGTCTGTACGGCAACGGCAGACCGAAAGACATCAACTCTTTCTTGTACCTCGACATTTCGGGACTTAATCCGATTTCTTATCCGACTTACGTTACCGGAAATATCAAAAACACTCCTCAGACATGATGCTTGAAGCACTTAAAAACTATTTGAATGTGACGTGGGAAGATTCCGCTACAGATGAAAAAATCAGCGGTATTCTCACCCGTGCGGAAGCTGTTTTGAATAGCTACTCGGGTTACGATATTGATTTTGATTCCGACAGCTCCGCACGGCAACTTCTTTTCGACTTGTGCCGGTACATCTACAGTAATGCCTATGAGGACTTTCAAAAAAATTTCGGGTCTGATTTGGTTGCACTCCGTGCGAGGTACAAAGCCGAAAATTATGAAGGTGATGACGAATGAAAAGTCTGGCAAATTCCGAAAAATCGAGTTTTTTAACTTTCAATGACGGTGTGGCGGACTTCTACAAAGTCCGCAATACCGCCCCGAAAGGCGACAAACCTGTAAATACTGCCGTTTTTGCGGTATGTTTGCGTTTCGGGTATGAAACTGTCGGAGTAAACCGTTTCTATACCGCCAAACAGGCAGATGTGAAACTTGATGAGCTTATCCGCACCCCTATGCAACGTCAGATTTCCGCACAAGACATTGTGAAGATTTCGGGACGGTTCTACAGGATAGAGCAGGTTCAGCACGTCAACGGCACTAAACCGCCAATCAGCCGTTTTTCCCTGTCGAGAATCGAGGTGGACTATGACACTGAAACAGTTCCGTGATGTTCTGCTTACCGTCACCGACAAGGTTTATCACTTTGAAGCGAGCAAAGAAAAAGAGTACATAGTTTGGGGGGAAATCGGGCAGAAGTCGCTCCGTGCAGACGGAAATATTTCAGAAACTGGTATCAGAATAGCTGTTGACATCTTCACTGCTGATGAATACTCCGAACTTCCCGGAAAACTTACAAAAGCACTATCCGAAAATGACGAAATTTTCCTCCGTGACTGCTTAACCGATTTCGAAAAAGATACTGGGTACATACATTATGCGTATACTTGCGAGGTGGTGTAAATGTCGACTATTTCTACAAGCGGACTTGACGAAATTACCGAAAGTCTGAAAAAATTAAGCACCGACATTCAGTCGGAACTCATCGACAAAATGCTTGACGCTGGTGCGGAAGAAAGTATAACAGCGTGGAAAGACGGCATAACTGCACACGGTCATGTTGATACAGGTGCAATGCGTGACAGCGTGGCAGTCTCCAGAGCAACAAAAAAAGGCAATATCCGTGAAATTTATCCGCAAGGCACGGATAAAGGTAAAAAGAAAGACAGACGAAAGAAAAAAGGTGTTCGCAATGCCGAAAAAGCCTTTATTCTGCACTATGGTTCAACTTCTTTTGTCGGTGACAGGTTCGTTGACGACATTGACGATGTTGTACAAGTAAAAGCTACCGAAGCTATGGAAAAAACTTACAATGAATATCTAAAAGAGAAAGGATTGATTTAAAATGGCAAAAATAGGATTAAAATACCCTGTTGCTGCTCCCATTACGGCAGAACCCGAAAACTCTTTACCCACTTACGGAGAGGGGTTTGTAATCGGAAAAGCAATTTCTGCGAATAAAGACATCACATCAAATGACAATCCGCTTTATGGCGACGACGCTGTAGCTGAAAATGACACTTCGTTCTCAGAAGGCACTCTGACTCTCGGTGTTACCGATTTCGGCACAAGTGTTTCTGACAGTCTCGAAATTCAGGCGAAATTGCTCGGTCACACCATAGTCACGGAAGGCGAATCGCCGAATCAGCAAAAAATTATCCGTAAAAAAGCCGGTGACAATGCTCCGTATCTTGGGGTAGGGTTCTACAAAACTAAAAAAATTAACAATGTTTTGATGTACGAATGCACTTGGCTGTATAAGGTGCAGTTTCAGCTTCCGTCCGAGTCCACGAATACGAAAGGACAGTCAATCGAGTGGCAGACCCCTGAAATTGCAGGACGTATCATGGAACTTGCAAGCAATGAGGGCATCTATGAGGATACCGTTCTTTTCGACAGCGAATCGGCTTGCCGTACATGGCTGAACGAAAAAGCTAACATTAGCTAACAGGCAATGCAATAGAAACATTGTGATGAAACATTGTGATTTAGGATAGGAATGAAAGGAGAGTTAAATGGTTACAATAAATATAGCAGGAAAAGAATATGAACTTTTCTACAACACGAAGGCATTAATCGAAATCGAAAAACTTTGCGGCAGTGTAAGCAAACTCGGTGAATGGCTCTACCGTGAAGAAGAAAACAAAGATGATAACGGCAATTTAATCATTACTTCTTCGTTGGTTGAGCGAATTGCGGAAGTCCTTGCGATTCTGGTAAATGGCGGAATTTTTAAGAATAACTGTAAAATTTCTATGGGACTCCAGGACGGCACAAAACAAAATTTTATCAATAGCGATGTTTTAATGGCTGTGATGTCACCAAACGAAATTATCGCAAATCAAACGTTAATTATTACCGTTATATCAGGTGGTCAAAAATTTGAACTGCCTGAAGGTGTTCCTGAACCTGACCCCGATTTACTTGATGTGGAATCGGAAAAAAAAGAGTAGAACGCATTCCTGTTTCTTACCGCATAAAATCGTATGGGTTTGCATTAGGCATGAGTTACAGCGAAATCTTGTATCATACCTGTGGAGAAATCGTGCAAATGTATTTACTGCGAGACATCAATAGACCTGAAAAGAGGGAGAGCATATGTCTGAAAGGATAATAAAAACTACTTTACAGCTTGACGGTGCAGACAAATTTAACAGAAACATAAAAGCTGTAAACAGTGAATTATCGGTGCTTAAAAGCGAATTTAAAGCACTTTCAGCCGCTTACGAATCAGGCGACAAGAGTATACAGAACGTTTCTGCAATGTACAAAAATTTGCAGTCGCAGGTTGAAATACAGAAAAACAAAGTCGAAGCCTTAAAAGGTGCTGTACAGAGTTCCAATGGTATTTACGAGCAGGCGAAAAGCAGGTTGGAAGAAACCAAACGCAAATATAATGAAGTCGCAGAGGCACAGGGGGCAAATTCCAATGAGGCTAAAAAAGCTGCCGAAGAAGTACAAAAAGCCGCGCTGGCTGTAGACCGTGCAGGAAACAACTACGACAAGTACCGCCGTCAGCTTGCAAATGCTCAGACAGCATTGACTTCCAGCACAAGTGCACTGCAAGATTTTGTACGGTCTCAAAGGAATGCAGACATTGAAATTGAACAGTCAGAGGAAACTATTCAGCAGACAGGCGAAACTATTCAGGAAACTACCCAGAATACAAATCAGTTCCGTGAAGCACTGAAAAAAATCGGAGATGTCAAAGTTGAAGATATTTCCAGTAGATTTGATAAGATAAAAGAAAGTGCAAGGAAAGCCACTGAATCAGTTGCTAAGATTACATTCAAAGCCGCTGAAACGTCCGCACAGGCTTACTTCAAAACAACGGAAACTGGCTTTAAAGCAGGACTAACAGCCGTTGAAACGTACGCAAAAGCACTTGGAACTGTCGTAACTGATGTCGGTATGCTTTCCGGAAAGACAAGCATGGATTTTGAAAGTCAGATGTCTGTTGTACAGTCAATTTCAGGAGCATCGGCAGAAGAATACGAAAAACTTTCTGAAAAGGCTCTTGAAATGGGCAGAACCACTTCTTTCAGTGCCTCACAGTCCGCAAAGGCTCTTGAATACATGGCTATGGCTGGCTGGGACGTTGACGACATGGCGGACGGTCTGAGCGGTATCGTAAGGCTTGCGGAATCGTCAGGGGAAGAACTTGCAACTGTTTCCGACATTGTAACGGACGCTATGACCGCTTTCGGCATGACTGCCGATATGTCAGACCATTTCGCTGACGTTCTTGCAAAAACCGCTTCCAGTGCCAATACTGATGTCGGCATGATGGGCGAAACGTTTAAATATGTCGCTCCGCTAGCAGGGGCATTGAATTACAGCATTGAAGATATGTCAGTTGCTATCGGTCTTATGGCGAATGCAGGCATAAAGGAGTCAAATTCGGGTACGGCTCTTCGTACTCTCATTTCAAATCTGGCAGACCCTACGGACGAAGTCGCCACGGCTATGGAAGAACTCGGCATATCGCTTACGAACGATGACGGCACGATGAAGTCCTTCAAAGAAACTTTAGCTTCGTTCCGCAACGGCTTCGCAGGGCTTACGGAAGTCCAAAAAGCCCAGTATGCAAGCACATTAGCAGGTCAGAGAGGTATGTCGGGATTGCTCGCTATGGTGAACGCTTCTGATGAGGATTTCGACAAACTGAGGGAATCCATTGACAATTGCAGCGGTGCGGCAGAGAAAATGGCTAAAATCCGCATTGACAACCTGCAGGGTGACATTACTTTGCTTAAATCGTCCCTTGAGGGTATCGGAATTGCCATCGGTCAGAGTTTTACCCCTATGCTCCGCAAGGCTGTACAGTCCGTCAAGGAAATTGCCGATAGTTTCAATGAAAACGGTTTTGAATCCGCTATCGGAAAATTTCGGAAAGTTTCCGCACAGGCTCTGGATTTTGCAAGTTCCGAAATCCCGAAAAAATTACCCAAAATTATAAGTATTTTCAATACTGTCGCAACTCAAATCGCAAGAACTGCTGTAAAGTTCATGCCAGTCATCAGAAAAACAGTTCTGCCAGAAATCCTCAAAGGCACGAAAGAACTCGCTCTTTCCGCTGTTGACCTGCTCCCTGAATTTTCAACTGAACTTACAGGCAGTGCTATCGAACTTTTCGGCGGTATTTTTGACGGTCTTAACAGTGTTATGGACAGGTTAATGCCCGCAATTCCTGAAACTGTCAAAACTATCATAAACAAATTTAAGGAAAACGCTCCGAAATTATTTAACCAAACTCTTGATTTTTTTGGAAACGTGACACAGGCATTCACAGAAATCGCAGGTCAGATACTGCCTGAAATTCCAAATCTGATAAACAGCGTTGTTGCTGAATTTAACTCAGACGAAAACAAGGAACGTTTCAGCGGTATTTTTGACAAGCTCGATATTGTCGAGAACTTCAACAGCATTCTGCAAAATACCGATTTTGGTACAATTGCCGAAACGGTTTCAAGTGGTATCACGTCTGCGATTAATGGACTTGAAAATTTCTTTGCAAATATTGATTATGAGAGTCTTGCACAGGATATTACGGATTTTGCAAACGGCATAGACTGGAACGGTATTCTTGGCGCAACTGCTAAAACCATTGGCACGATTATCAAAAATACTCCTTCACTGGCTAAGGATATTTTCAGCGGTCTTGATGTGGAAGTCCAGACTGCTATTATTGGTGCGACTATCGCAAAAAGCATTGTTTCCAGTCTTTTGACTACATTTAAAACCAGCGATACAATTTCGGCAGGCTTTGCAAGCGTAAAAGCCGTCATGACTACAAATCTTAGTGCTATCGGTACAGCTGGAGGAGCTTCACTTACTACCGCTCTGGGCGGTGCTGTAACTGGCTTTCTGGTCGGCTGGAACATCGGTACTCTTATCCGTGAGGCTATTGGACCTGAAAAAATTGATGAGGCTCTTGAACCGTTCTTTGATGCGTGGACATCAGGCTGGAACGATATTTACAACTTCTATGCAGGTGTTATCGACAAAATTATTGATAAATGGCATGAACTGCAAAATCTCTTTTCAACGATGTCTTTCAAGGGTTTCGGGGACTATTTCTATAATGAGTGGCTTTTGGGCGAAGATGTCCCCATGTTCGCAAAGGGTGGATTTTTGCAAAGCGGGAAGGCTATTGTCGGGGAGCAGGGTCCTGAACTCATTGAACTTAAAAATGGCGGTGTTCAGGTTACTCCGTTCTCTGACTTCCAAAATATCGGAAACTCTCTGCTTTCAGGACTGTCCGCTGTCGAAAGGGTAAGCAACAGTTCCGTTACAAACAATGATAACCGCTCATTTTATATGACTGTCAATCTGAATGCCACGTTGCAGTCTGATTCCGACATTGACCGCACCGCTGAACTGCTCGCAAGACGTACTCAAAAAATTTTGGCAGGACAAGGAATGTGAGGTTTTATGAGTTATTTTATCTTCAACAATATTGACAGCCGTGATTTCGGACTGCTTAAACGCAGTCCAGTCATCAACAAATCGCAGACTGTTGCGAACCCTGTTACAATCCCCGATAACCCTGTCAAATTATATCCTGCAACCCTCAACCGTGACGAAATTTCAATAGCTGTCACATTAGGTCTGAGAAGCCGTGAAGTCTTACGCAGCGTCTATGCGTGGCTTGACAGTATCGGCACGCTGTCTTTCAGCACCGAACCCGACAAGTTCTACATAGTACAGAAAACCGCAACTTCTTCCGAGTACCTTTCCGCACGGTTTGCAGTAATCGAAATAACGTTCATCTGTCAGCCGTTCGCCTATGCAGTCAATCCTACTGTGCAGGCGGTCACGGCTTCCAACACCGAAGTGAATAATGTCGGAACGGTCTTTTCTGCACCTGAAATCCGCTTTATTCCGACTTCTGACAGTGTTATTGTGACTGTCAACAATGTGGATTTCTCGGTTGAAAACTTGTCGCAAGTCGGTACGCAGTCGCTCATCGGAAAGGAAGTCGTCATTGACAGCGAGGCACACGTCACATATTTTGTCGGTGAGGACGGGCGGAAATGGTCAGTCAATGACCATACATTCAATGACTATCCTCGACTTCATACAGGTCTGAATTACGTTCGGCACAATGGGAATGTGTCGGAAATGTCAATAAACGTTCGGGAAAGGTGGCTGTAATTATGCAAGGTGACGGCTCACAGGCAAACCCTTACATTCCTGAAAACTGGGCGGATTTCGTGACCGCTTGCGAAACTTCGGGGGCTTATGTTTCTGTTCCGCAAGGGACGGTTTACGAATTTAACGAAATCGCTCCTGCTGGGTTTTCGGGAACGATATGCACAGGTACGAATTTGACAATATACGGCAACGGGCTGACTATTAACAATCTCAGGTACATAGGGAAACACTTTTTCGGAGACAGGAAAAATAATTCTCTTTTCGATATAAATTTTACTAATATGTACTTTACAAGTGGCTTTTTTGCTGGTGATAACCACGATTCCGAAAATGGAAATTTTTTAAAATTTTATCATTGCCGATTTTCAGGGGAATTTTACGGATTGAGCGGATTTTGTTACTGTAATCAGGATATATATTTTCGTGATACGGACGGCAAGGGCTGTTCTTTCAATTTGGCTTTTCATGACAATGCTGTTGCTTTTGGTTGGCAATTTAATCACAGCTATATTTACAATGGAAACGTAAAATTAAGTGGAGAAAGCACTCATTCAATGGTGGGAATTTATGCTTACGACAGCCTTTTTACAGGAAAAATGCCGTTTTCTTCTGCAAGTTTCTTAACCGCTAACCGCTGTATTTTCGATATGGATATTAAAAATATTTCTTCAGATGGCGGAACTTCTGTTCTTAATTCCGACAGGCTGACGGGTACGCAGTCGGGCTTTCTGACTGCCGACAGCCAACAGATAAGAAATGCTGAATATCTGCGGAATATCGGCTTTCCGATTGGAGTTGATTAAATGGCTTGGTACGAAAATTCAGAAGGTCAGCCCCAGAACGATTTACTTGAAGAAATCCCTGAAAATGCCTTTACTAAGCCGTTTCCGTCATCTTTGTGGAGGATTGACCCGAATGTAAATGACGGTCTGCCGTATCATGAAATTCTTGAGGAAATCCCCGAAAATGCCTTTACACAGCCTTTTCCGTCATCTTTGTGGAGAGTTGACCCGAGTTTCAATGACGGTCTGCCTTATCACGAAATTTTAGAGGACGTAAGCGGTGCGGACATCTGGTCTTTACCGCCTGAAAATCGCCTGAAAATCTATTCCATGTGGGAGAAGCAGGACGGTTTCAAGTCGAACGGGCTTGCGGTTCTTGACCCGATTTCCTGCACTTCTCATCATGAATTTGGCGGTCGCTGGGACGTGACCTTCACACACCCACTCGACGACTGGGGAAAATGGCGGTTTTTAGTTCCGCAGAATATCTTGAAGGTGAACGGTCAGTTGTTCAGAATTGGCTTGGAACAGCCAAAAATTAACACTTCTGAACGCACTGTCACGGTCACGGCAAACCACATTTTCTATGACCTCAACCGTGACATTCTTCTGCTGAAAACCTGCGGAAATGTCAGTCCTACGGCATTTTTGGAGTGGGTCATGGCGAACGGCACTTTTTATCCGTTCCGAAATTCGCCCGAATATTCGTCCTACAACATCTACGAATTTGACTTTAATACCGATATTTCGGGGATTTCCGCAGATGTCGGGGAGTTCGTGAACGTCACTTTGACCGCCTCATTAATCGGGGAAAACAATTGTTTTGTGAACCTTTTCGGTGGTGAACTCTATCGCAATAATTTTTACTTTTCTCTCAACAAACGCATGGAAAATGCCCGTGACAATGCCTTTTTTCTGCGATATTCCGCCGATTTGTCCGAAATCGAAATGTCCGCCGATTTCTCAAATTTTGCGACAAATGTTCAGTTCATCGACATGAACGGCGAATGGTGCGGGGCTTCGTGGTGGACTGACCAAACTACCGCCGTCACCGATGTGACCGCCGTTCCGTTCGTGAGGGCGGTCAAGCTGAGTGTGCCGTTCTCGGAACAAATTCAGGATAAATATTTTTATCAAAATGCCTACCCGAAATATTCATACCGCATCAAGCTTGCAAACGTCCGAAATGACCCGAAATACAAGGATTTCGCCAACTTGCAGAACCTCAATGTCGGTGACAAAGGCACGGTCTACTGTGAACCCCTCGGCATTAAAACCGAACAAATGGTCACCTGCATTGAACGTGACGAACTCACGGGCGAATACACGTCCGTGACCCTCGGTTCGCTTTCCGACAGTCTCAGCCGTCCAAACCAGTTTTCAGGGGTCGTGACAAGCGGAAATTCCGCTACAGACAGGCAAATTCAGGCTCTGCAATCCGAACTGAAAAACGAAAAATTACGTTCCCTCAGAACGTGGGGCGGTGCAAAGTCTTTCAAGTGGAACGAAGTTTCTAATTTTACTTGGTCGGAGGTGAGAAAATATGAATAATTCCCAGAATTTTGGCTTTTATCTCCCCGAGGATTCAGACCCGATTCACGTTACAGACCTCAATGCAAATTTTTTAATTATTGACAGCGTTCTTACTGAAATCCAGCCGATTTCAGACAGCGAAATTTCTGAAATGTGGTCGGACAATTCAACCGAAAACAGTTGAAATTTCCCTGAAAATCGGTGTTTGTAAGAGGTCACAAAATTTCTTTCGGAGGTATTTTTATGGAGATTATTTACGAACGATTTATTGATTATTATAACAATGTCTCAGTGGTGAGGGCAAAAATCCTTATGGACT
>Ga0326513_10002234_pt1 | contig 14353 bp, 13 predicted proteins | sample 2_2465_0518_D_FD_203654 | JGI IMG/M metagenome (GOLD analysis project Ga0326513, IMG submission 203654) | Bovine rumen microbial communities from UC Davis, California, United States - 2_2465_0518 | ecosystem: Host-associated > Mammals > Digestive system > Stomach > Rumen | place: USA...
ATCCCATATAGGGATCTCTTTCCTTTTAGCCTCAATTTCAGCCATTCTGGCTTCTATATCTGCCTTGCCTATTTCTACTCGGGCATTTTTCTCAGCATACCCTAATGCTATTTTTTCCACCTCTAATATCTGGCGTCCTAAAATCTCCAGCAAGTCTTTATTACCTTGCCCTTTTTTTTCCTTCTCTAATTCTAAGGCATATACTTCTTCCAATAAACTCAATGTTTCATCTGTCATTTCTTATCTCTCCCTTCCAATAGATCGTCAATCTGCTGTTGCATCATGTCCATTCTGTCCATTACTGCTGCATATTCATCATCTAACATCTGATATCTTTTCTTCTGCTGCATCTCATCGATGCTATAAACTACTCCAGCGGGAACCCCGCCGATTACACGTCCGGCTGTTTTCAGCCCTTCCAAAAACTTACTCATAAAAATTCTCCTTTCTTTAAATACCTCTTTTTGTTTTTTGTTACTTATTACTTTCTTTATTAAATTTTCTCCTTTCTCATATAAGAATCAGAAATAATTGTTCAAAAGGTAAATATAATTTTGGTATACCAGATCAGCATACCACTCATTTCCGTTGTACGCATTAAGCGCTAACGTCAAATCGCCATTGCTTTTTATCATATATTCATTTAATAAATATAATGCAAACGATACATTACCAATTGGATCATAAATATTGTACCCCATATTTTTCGCAGATTCAAGCCAGTAAATAGGCATTATTTGCAAATATCCTATAGCTCCAGATGGTGATACTGAACTGTTATTCCACCTACTTTCAGTATATATCCAGGCTAACAATAGCTCATATGAAAAGTCATACTGTTTACACAAATCTATAAATATAATTTGTTCATCATATGAAATTCCTATATTATCATATGGCAATACCATGTCCCAGTATGATAATGTTGTCTCTTCCTCAGTTGTTTCCTCTTCTGTGGTTGTCTCTTCCTCAGTTGTTTCCTCTTCTGTTGTCGTCTCTTCTTCAGTTGTTTCCTCTGTATCTTCTTCTAACATTTCCTCTTCTGCTATTTCTTCAGTTCCTAATACAAAAGTTCCAACTCCTGGCGATATATAAATTCCAAATATAATATATAAAAGCATGCCCATATATACATGAAAACTTTTAATTCTCATATGTAGCAACCTTCTTCCTTTCTTCTATATTCTGGTATGTCTACTTGGGTACTCCCGATGTTTATAACACAATCTTTATATAAATGCACGCAATCAAATAAGCCATATATAAAGATTTCATTGATAGCCCCAAGTGCATCAAATATTGTTGGAAAGGCAGGATTATTATACCCAAATATAATTATAGTATTATTTAATCCATACTCACCTTCAAATTCTTCTACAATGTCATCTCTGGCATTGCTTATGTTGTATCCTGTGATATTTAAAAAGAATTCCCGATATTCCTCTCGATAATGAGACTTATCAATTTCAAATATAATTTCATCAGCTGCCCCACTGTCAAGATAATATTGTACTATTTCTAGAGAATCTAATAACTCGTCGAAATTTCCGAGTATTTTGTCTCTTACCTTTACAATTATCAATAAAATCAATCCTTTCTAAAAGCATATACAAAAGAAATAGGCCATGTTGTTAAAATAAGTATTGTTGCTATTACTGTCGCTAAAAAAACAAATATTTTACCACGACCCATTTCAATTGCTTTATCTAAAACTAAACTTATAACAAGCCTAATAAACTTACATTCCCAAGCCCATTCTAAAAACAAAAATCCAATAACAAAATAAATAATAATAGCCATATTTTTATCCTCCTTAAAAAATAAAAAGGAAAGAGGCCTAAGCCTCTATATCCTTTCTTAATTCTTTTTCAAGTTTTACTAAATTTACTGAAGCTATTGCAACTTCTGATAGTCCCAATGTTGTTGCTGATCCAATAATTCTTCCGATATCTCCTGCTACTCTTCCAACTTTCTTTGCAGTTTCTCTTCTTTCTTCTTTCTTAATTTCTTTCTTAATTTTCTTAAGTTCCTTCATTTCATTATTAATCAAGTCAATTCTAATACTCATAATAATTACCTCCTGTGTGTTGTTTAATGTGTTCTGTTATTAAATTATTTATACTTCCTTTCATATAAAGACTGGAAAATTTTATATAAAAAGGAAAGAGGCCTAAGCCTCTATATCCTTACTCGCTATCGTTTGTAATAATCATACACTCTATTATTCCAATTTTTTCCACTAGATAATAGATTCTTTCTTGCATTTTCTTTATTGTATCTTCTAATGCTTCTTTTTCGGAAATTAAACCTTTTCGCAGAATCTCTAAATCCTCATCTTCCATATTCAACATTAACTTTAAATTATCAATAAGTTCCTGTGTTGTCATAATAATTACCTCCTGTGTGTGTTGTTTAATGTGTTCTGTTATTAAATTTTTTCTCCTTTCATATAAAGACTGGAAAAAATAAGTACTAGAAAAACTCTAGTATTTGAGGGCAGACTATATTAAATATAATCTACCCCCAAACTAGAAAGAAGAGGTATTAAGAAAAAGATATTTGGCTAAATTAATTGTTTACCATTAGCATCATATATATGCGCGTCTTTATTTGCTTTGTATTTTCTAAAAGCATTTGCAAATATAATGTATGCTCCTAGCTGTTTGTTACCTACTTTAACTCTATAATACTGATTTGTACCTTCTTTGTAGTTTCCATAACTATTTTCATTTATTTCAACCTTTACAGCAGGTACAGTAACATCTGTTTTAGGTGCCTCATTTTGAATTGGTTTAGGAATCACGAAATTCTTTTCACCTACAAGTGATTTATCGTACATAGTCTTTGCAGTTACTATGTATTCACCTGGTTCATACTCACTAACATCGTACGTTAATAAAAATCCATGATTACCATCACCTTTACCAGCTTCTTTTAAATCTGGTCTAAAGAAATCAGCAAGACCACTAATCAAGGCCATCTGCTCACCATTACTATTCTTTATAGTAATGTATACACTAAGAGGAGAATCATCTATACCATTCCATGCCCAACCTGAAATGTTTATCTTATTGTCTTTAAGCTCGACAACATCAAGAAAACCTTCAGTAAAAAGTCCATTTGTAGGATCGTTTTCGAACTCCTTGTCCTGATAAATGAATCCAAGTAAAGGTCTTGAACCGTCTTTGTTATACAAATATCCGTCTTCTTTTGTTAATTTTTGAGTAAAGAATTCTTCACCCTTATATGCAGAATTGCTGGTAATAATATAGTCTATATCATCTTTATCCTTATTAAGAACAATCTCCTCAACTATAGATACATGACCTGCTGCTTCTCCAGCTCCTTCATAAACTACTATAGAACCTAATCTAGGAATCTGTCCAGTTTTAAATCCATTAGCTACTGCATTAGGCCAGAATGTTTCAGCATTTCCTGATAGAAATACTCCTACATTAGACCATATTTTCATATCTCCGCATATTTCACGATATCTACCCTGGGCATATCCAACGCAATTAGGCATAACCCAACCAGAAGTCTTGTTTATAGGAATAGCAACATTATACCCACCAAAATCGTAATTAATATAATATTTATTATTCTTTTGTGGTATATTTTTTCTTGAAGTATATTTCATTTATTTACTCCTTTCCAAATCATCTATTCTATGGTTTATTACTTTTATTTGTTCTTCTGTAACTGAACTACGTTTTTCTAATTCATATGTACGCAATATAACACTGTTATGTTCTTCAACTTTTTTTGTTAATGTATCTACTTTATATGTTATTAAATTCATAATCTCATTTTGTTTATTTTCAGCGTTCCTATGCAACACACCATTATTTATTAAACAGACTGCAAGCGTCGTAACACAAGATATAATAGCTGTAATAATGGGTAACATGTCCATTTTTATGTCTCCTTTATTTCATCTATTGTATTTTTGTCACTTTTATATTTTGCATTACTTATCATAAGAATCGCGCCTAAAAATGTTGCTGTCGCCGTTATGGTCTGAGCTATTTCAGCACCATATGGAATACTCCACACTTTAAATATAACTGTAATAAGTGTGGCAAGGGCAGGCATAACTATAATTGCCACCCATTTAAGAATATCATATACCTTATTATTTAACATAAATATAATTCCTCCTTTTTATATTAGTCCTTCTGGAACAGTTGAAAGTGTTCTACTAGTAGTTTCTGTACTAGATATTGTAGTAGACCAACTAGATGAAATAGTTAAATTATCACTAGTCCACGTAGTTTCATAGAAATATGTGTCATTGCTAGAAACCGTGATTGCATCAGCACTCGTATTTGTCCAACTAGATGAAGAATAAGATTTCCAAACAATAGAATAAGAACCGTAACTAGTCGATGTTTTAAATGTATAATTTGTACCGCTTGAAATATAATTATTTGTTGCGTATGTAGTACTAGATGATACACTTAGTGCATATGGAGTTGATGAACTACCACTTGCTGTTCTGAATGTAGAGTTTGTGTTACTTGTAGCTATAGTGTTATTACTTGTAAATACACTCGATGAAGATATTCCGCCAACTATTGTATAAGCATATGATGAGCTGGAAGTAGCTGTTTTGAATGTTGCATTTGTAGCACTTGTAGCTATAACGCCATTACTTGTAAAACTATTGCTTGCACTTACAGATACTGTTTTTGTTGCACCTGCAGATTTTGTTGCTGTTTTAAATGTAGAATTAGATGCTGTAGCACAAGCATTTGAACTTGTAAAGCTACTTGTAGAGCTAACTGATTTAGTTACAGCTGTTCTTCCACTAGTTGTAGATACGCCTCTTGTTACATTAGAACTACTATAAGTTGCAGCAAATGCCGCAGCTGATATAATAGATGATGAAGCACTAGACACTCCTCTACCAGTAGATACTAATGATTGTACAGTCGAATGATTGTAATTAGATGCTACAACATACACAACATTGGCTGCCATAGTTCCACTATAATAATCTGAGGATATAATATTAGTATATGTTTTAAAATAGCTAGCTGCTCTAGTAACTGGTGTCCCAGGAGCACTGGTTGTCGTATATGTTTTAGATGCAGTTATCCAACATAGATTTGTAGGACCATACCATTTGTAATAAATCATAGCTGATGTCAAACGAGCAGGATGTGTAAAAGATCTTCTATAAGTATGTTTTACACTACCTGGAAAAGTCGTATATGATGTTCCTGTTACTTGAGTTCCAGTTAAAAGACCCGTTTTACTTGTAAACTTTCTAGTATTCCAAGGTGCAGGAAATTCTGTATTTTCCCATCCAAAATGACTTAAAGAAGTCCATGATGGAATTAATTTACTAGGTCTTGTACAAGTTAAGGTAGTTGAACTGCTAAATGCTACTGAGCTTACACCAGGATAACGTTCACTATAACTATAAAAATAAGCAGCATTTACTAACAATAAGTTAGTAGATATTGCAGATCCGCTAGTTGATGTAACTGTTTTCCTACTGGTGGTTACTACTACAACAGAAGCATAATGCCTAGTACTATAAGTTGAAGCAACTTTATATAGTGTATGAGTTAGACTCCATTTTGAACTATATGATGTGGCATAGCTACTAGCCGTTATACTATATGTCGAATAGCTTGATGATTTTAGACTTGATCTGCTAGCACTATATCCTGTACTAGTGTAAATAGAATAACTATATTTATATCCATAATACAATTCACTTGAAGATGAAGCCCATGATTGTTTTGTAATAAAATATGAATTCATAGTAGATTTGGTTGATGTATACATAGAAATTTCATATTTTGTTCCTAAAGAGCTACTAGAATCTGTAGTAGATACAGATTTAGTAGTTGAAATACTTCCTGTTATAGAGTACGAGTAAGCTAAACATGCCTCTGATCCGTTGACATTTATGTGCATACGTGTATCTACACCTGTACTAAAAGACGTATTAGTACATAATCTATAATATTCAGTTGCAACTCCATTATTTATGCATAATTTATAGGTTCCTTCAGAAATACCACTATATTCATTAGCTAAAGATACAGTAGACCCGCTATAGTTATAGCATAATGGCATTTTAAGTCACCTCCTTTATGTAGTAGAAAGCCATATAGCGCCAGCCTTAGCCTTATATGTGCTAGATGGATTTACTTGAAGAACAAAATCATCATATAGATCTTGAAATTTATCTGCCCATGTATTATACAAATTAGTCAGTAATTCATTTTTTGCATAATATAATGAATTCAGGTTTGCATTAGCCGTATTATACAAATTAGTCAATAATGTATTTTTTGAAGAATATAATGAGTTGAAAGATGCATCTTTGGTACTCATCCATGTATCAAATTCATTCTGCCATTGAACAAGTAATGAAGACACATCAACAGTCTCTAGTATTCCAGTTACAAAAGGAAGATCTGTAGTTCCTCTTCTATTTGTAATATTTGATTGGTAGATGCTGCTAACATTTGCTGAAACATAAATATCTGCCAAAGGAAACTGAAATACTTCACTACCACTTTCCAAAGTTGGAGGGGTCGGTGATGCAGCTGGTGTTCCAGATATAATTTTTAAACTGTTCATTCTATGCGCTTGACGTTTATCTACCTCAATTACAACAGTATCAATTCTATTGAATAATACTTCAGATGCATTTACTTCTAGTATTTCAGAAGTATCATTATATGTCCAAGTACCTTCAAGCCAAGCTCTTCCAGAGCCTACAGATATAAACATTCCGCTTGAAGCAAGCACCTGAAAAGCGTCCCCTATATTTTGGAATATTCCATCATTAATAATACCATCAAATATAAGACTAAAATCGATTGCGTCGTATAATCTATCTTCATCTATACTATTATAAAAACCATATGATATAGCCAATTTTATTTTACCTCCTTATTTTTAGAATTCTAGAGAACTAAAAGTTGGATACATTTTGAATCCGGTGTCATCTTTCGAAATTATCATCTCATAAATTCTACAAGATGCCTGAATACCGTATTTATCAACTACTTCAACTGTATCTCCCATAAAAAAGTCAGTTCCAAATGCAAAAGAGCTACTACTCAAATCCATAGAAGCTTGAAAAGTTTGCACTATTAGGTATTCCTCTAATTTTTCATAACCTCTTTCTTCAAGTAATGCTGCATATTCTTCTTCAGTCATGGGTTCTTCACCCTCTTCTACATCACTACTTATGTCTCGTGCATCAACAAAAAGCTCTCTTCTTTCGATCCCTGTAGGACCATAATCTACATCAGCATATGTTCTCTCTAATCCTTCTCCTTCTCCTCCTATATGAGCACAAGATCTTAAATTGTTATTCACTTCCTCATAATCACTAGTAAGAAGATTATCAAAATTAGGACTAAATACTACATAGGGATTGGTAGACTGAGAATAGCTTCTATCTATACCTTTGTATAACGAAAATACAAAATTATTGTTATCATCTAATGTTATCTTAAACCCAAGATTATATTTATCACATATAGAATGTATAGCATCATATAAATTGGTTCCAGTAAACTGGCAAGAAATAGTTAAAGATGTAATATTAGCATCAGACGATGTTTCAAAAGTAAAATTACTTATTTGTCTATTAGGATCTGTTGGAGATATGATCGCATCATTTAATAGCTTTTTAATAGCATTTTGTAAATTTCCAGTTAATATTGTTTGATTCCATACTATTCTTCTATCAAGTATAGATTCAAGAGAACGACCTTTTACTATTAGACGATCACCTTCTTCTAGACTTGAAGTAACTTTAAAATCTTCAACAACCATCATATGCTCTGAATATTTTATCCATAAATAATAATCTTTTTTCAATAAATTTAGCATTTCCAAAACATTTCCAAAATATAATTCAAAGTCACCATATGTATTATAGCGGTCTGTCCATATTAAGGAAATATAATTATCTATAATAGCAATTCTATTAAAATCACTATCCATAACCAATACTTCTATTGACTTATCTTCCATTTTCATAGCCTCCAAACAAAAGGTGTTGCACACCATTTAGCATACAACACCTTTTCATTTTGAATTGGATTACAATCCTTCATATAAAACATTATTCGTGATTGTAATTGTTACGTAATCCTCTCCGCTGTCAACAGTAAATGCAAATTGATTGTTTCCTTTTACTAATTGAAACCAATCTGCATCTTTACCAACAGCATTAAGTATGTTGTAAAAATACCCATGTCGTAATAATCTAATATATTTAGATCCTTTTATAGTATTAATATAGATAGTATCACCTTCTACTATTCCGGATCCAGTTATTGTTTCTATAACACTATCATCTATAGTCATTGTTTCTCTAGTTGTTATATTATAGATCTCTATTCCAGATACATTTCCAGTAGCATGTATTGCTATCAATACTCCTGTTTCAGTATCCCCTTGATAAAAAACATTCTTTGTATGATCTGTTACTAATTCACCCATTTTTATTAGTTTTTCATCCAAACTTTCATTACTAAATGGAAATTCAAACATTTTCTCAATTCCATAAAAGTACGTTATTTGAGTACCATTAGGTCCAGTTCTATAAAAATATGGATCAGGACAAATGATACTTATTTGACAACCTTCTTGGCTTGAGAAAATGGTTGGCAAATTAGATTCTACATAACCATGTATAGCTGCTTGACGATTATCCGTCTCAAATATTAATGTAACTGGTTTTTTAATCGGAAACAATCTATAAGATACTTGTCTTAAAGTTTCGATAGATATAGACCCATCATCAATAAATATAAAGTTCAAAACTATATTTCTACTATCTGCTTTAGCTGATATATATGTTGATCCGTCTGCTGTTGCACTGGTCGAGGTATTTATATTAGCTTTTACAGGGCCTAATCCATCTATACTCACTACTGCAAAATGTGTTTCTTCAGGATTAAACAAATCAAATCGCATCCAATCAGAAACATAATTTATTACTGAAAAAGCATTTATCATGAATAGGCCTCCTTCATATTAAATGATGCAAATTGGTTGTTTGTTTGTCTATAAATATCTATTCTAGATAATGCAGAAGGAGAATAGTTATTTTGTATGAATGTTGTTGAATTGCCAGATCCAGCAGCAGTCTTTAATAGTGTATTATTATCACTCAATGAAGAATCAAGTGAGCTAGCACTATACGAAGAATTTAAACCTATATCCATACTAGATGAATCTATACCTGACATCATGTCGTCTATTTCTGCTGTTCCTGAATATATATTGTCTAGATCTAATACTGGTGTTATAGTATAGCTATTATCTTCTGAATCACTAAGACTATCAGTAAGTGAACTTATAGATGATGATAAAACAGTACCTGCTTCCGATCCTGTTTCCGTAAAATTACTAAAGGCAGATGATAAATTATTTGCACCTTCCGTAAATGACGAGAAATCTGCTCCGCTTACAGAATCAGATATAGACGACATAATTGAAGGTATATCATCTGCAGAATTAGACGGAAAATCAGAAAATGTTTCATTTAAATCGCTCATAGACGAATTTAATCCTGATGTGTCAACATCTGTATTCATTGATAAATCTGGCACATTAGATGCAGCTTCAGATACATTATTTAGTGAATCTGTTAATTCATCAGTATTTAATGATAAATTCGGCAAATTCATGTCACCCATTACACTGCCTAATCCACTAAATGCATTTGTAATATCATTGCCAGATTCAGCAATAGAATCCATATTTATGAAACTATCTGAATTAAATTCATTAGATAAATTAGATAAAGAATCAGTTACACCATCAAATAAATGATCAGCATCAAAAGATGAATCTGTTAAATTATCTTCATATGCGCTCTTTATATCTTCACATGAATCTTCTACAGCCGGAATAGCATATTCTTCAGATCCTTCTTCTATACCAACACCTACACCTGCTGATATCCATTGACCAACATCATCTGCCATTACTGATGAAGGTGACTTAATATGAAAGAATTTACAGAAACCATCTTTTATACTTTCGCCAATATCTTTTATTTTATCAGCAATATTTGTTGCAGCAGATTTCATGCCATCAATAAGATTTCCAATAATATCAGATCCAGAATCAGATAATGGCTTAGCACCAGATTTAGTTGCTGAATGTCCAGGATCTTTTCCGGTTATGAAATATATAATAGTATCTTTTATGCAATCTATTAATTTCTTAACTGATGTTCTTATTTTTTCACGTTTTGTTTCTATTGCTTTGGTCATGCCGTCACAAAACTCAACAACACAATCTGCAGCTTTTTCTGTAAGTTTAGGTATTCTATCAGCAATGCCTTGTAGGAAAGATTCAATAAGATTACACCCAGCATCTATCACATCTGGTATTTTATTAGCTAAACCATTTAAGAAACCAGTAACAATTCCTAATACAGCTTCTACTATACCTTCTGTTGAATCTTCTATTAATTTAGGTAATATTTCTTTTAATAAATATCCAACTAATTTAGTTACTACAGCAATTACTTCTTCTAAGAATGCTTCTAATGGCATTAGTAAGTCAGTTAATCGTTCAATTAAATGTATAAGAGTATTGAATATTAAATCAGTTAATCCATTTATTATAATGGTTAAATAGTCTACTATTTCAGGCATTTTTACAGATAGTATTCTCAATAACTCAACTAAAGAAGTTATTACTAAATTTATAACATTCTGTAGAAATACAGCTATAAGTTTATCTATTTCATTAATTATAACAGTTAAATATTTAACTATTTCAGGCATTTTTTCTGCTAAATTTTTCAAAAAGTTTGTTATAAATGTTAACCATATATAAATTATCATGTCAAGCAAATCACTAACAATCGTTTGTATTTCTTCTTTGTGGTCTGACATCCATTGCCCGACATTCAATAGAAATGTTAAAACAGCTATTGCTATATTTTCTAATATCGTTCTTATTGAATTACATATACTTTCTGAATGATCTGCTATTACTGAAAGAACTTCATCTATGAATGCAATAAAATTTTCAATTAAACTTGAAAGAGCTGTAAATATAATGCCTAAAATAATATCCAATGCTGCTCTTACTGCTATTTCAACAAGATCACCTATTACTTTTACTCTGTTTGTTAAGAACGTTACTAATGCAATCAATAAAGTATCTAATGCACTAAAAATAGCATCTGCTGATCCAGCTAAAGTTGATATAAAATTGGTAATACCATTAGCTATAGCGGTTCCCATCGATTCTATAAATAGCATGATATTATTAAGACCTTCAGAATCGATTTTTGATATTAATGTGAATGCATTAGCCATTAAAAACATTGCACTAGCTAACAAAAATATAGCTGTTGAAAATATAAGAACACCTGTTGCTATACCTGTCAAAGCAGCAGTTAATGCACTACCAAAAGGTGTGGTTGCTAATGCTGCTAGCGCTAAAAATAATGCTATAAAAATACCAATAACACCAACAGCTGGCCATAATTTGTCTGTGTCTATTTGACCTACTATATAAAGTGCACCAGCTAATATAGCAAGCGATGTAGCCATAATAGCAAAGCCAGCACTTAATTCTATTAATTTTTTGACATCTACTACTGTTTTACTAAGTACTGCCATCGATGCCACAATAGCTGCGAAAAGTAATCCCATTGCTATTGCACCAGCAATAAGTGCATTAACATTACCTGCTTGTGAAACTATGAATAATGCACCTGCTAATTCAACAAATACAGTAGCTAATAGCATGACGCATAAAGACATTTGTGCAAGAGCTCCTGGATTTATTTCTTTCGATACCGCAATAATAGAAGACGTAAACATTTGCAATGCTGTAATTATTATAGCTAATGTAATAACTGCTGTTAAAAATTCATCAGTTGATGTATTTTGCATTATTAATATTAATAATTCTAACGCGCCTACTAAAACTAATGCGCTACCAGTTATAGTAGTTATTAAAACAGCCATGAGTGCTAAATTTTTAGCAGCTATAGGATTAGCATTACTTTTTGATATTCCAATAATAGAAGACATAAACACTTGCAATGCTGTAATTATTATAGCTAATGTAATAACTGCATTTAAAAATTCATCACTTGATGCATTTCGAATTATTAATATTAATAATTCTATTGCACCTACTAAAACTAATACACTACCTGTCATAGCAGTTAGTAAAACAGCCATAGTCGCCAAACTACTAGCAGCTATAGGATTAGCATTACCTTTTGATATTCCAATAATAGAAGACGTAAACATTTGCAATGCTGTAATTATTATAGCTAATGTAATAACTGCATTTAAAAATTCATCAGTTGATGCATTTTGAATTATTAATATTAATAATTCTATTGCACTTACAATAGATAAAATTGCAACTGATAGAGCTACAACAAATACAGTAATTCCAGCTATACTTGGTGCATTTGCATTTTTACTAGCGCCTAATAATATTGCTGAAAGTGCAGTGAATGCTCCTATAAGTGCACCTAGTATGCCAGCAGCTTCCCATGCTGTTTCAACCTTTACATCTTTTACTACAGTTAAAACTATAGCTAAAGCTCCCGACATTATTAGCATCGCTACACTTAATGAAATTATAAAGCTAGATATAGTTTTTAAGCTAGTATTAACTCCTGCTGTTTTAGGCGATTTTTTTAAATACTGCATTATAAGCAAAACGCTTCCTACCAATGCAACTGAAAAAGCTGTCATAGCACCTAATATGACTCCTACTGCTTTAACTGCAGCGTCTACATTAGGAAATTTTTGTAATTGCTTTAGTATTAGAGACATGCCGACTGACATAAGTAATATACTGGAAGACATCGCCAACATCAATTCAGCCATTTGACGTAATGAGTTATTCATTGATGAAGTTTTTTCTGTTATTTTACCAGATGAATCTTCTAGTGTTGTCGATTCTTTTTTTGCTTCGCTGAATGTGCCTCCTACTTTAGCTAATAAACGTACGAACAATGATACTGCAGCTAAAAGACCAGTAACAGTAGCAATAGCAGTAGCTACAATTGCAGGGTCATTATACTTGGCTATTTGCGCCATTAAAATACTAATTGATAAAATTAATATTGAAACAGATATAGCAATATTTTTAATTTTAGTATCTTTAACACCTTGAAACGCCTCTTTTAATGAGCTATTAACTGTTCCTACTAAATTTTTTAATGATGCTACACTAGATGACCACGTGTTTGCTATTGTGTCAAAAGTTTTACTTAAATTTATAGCTGCTAAACCTGTAAGAAATTCCATAACATCAAATACTATAGTTTTAAGAGAATATTTTGATAAGTATTCATTTACTTTTTCGCTTAATATAACTATAGCATTTGTAACATTAGCAATAAATGTTAATATATTTTGTATTATGGTAAGTACTGGATTAGCATCCTTATTGAAAGATGCAAATGCAGCAGATAAATTCTGCATGGCTCCGGCAAATCCGCCTACTTTTTCAGTAACCCTTCCAAAAGGATCATCTAATGAATTTACTTCGTCTGGTACATTACTAAATGGATCTGAAGGTTCATTTGTTTCTGATGTTTTAATTCCGTTAACACCAGCAGCTCTTCGACCACGACGACCACGACGCGGCATTGCAGAATTTCCTGCATCATCACTAGCATCTGAAACATCATTTATTCCTTCTGTAGTTTCATCTAATCCTTCATTAGTTACTCCAAATAATGATAATAACCAGCCTATAGCAGTTTTTATACCATTTGTAATTCCATCTAAAACTGATTTAAAACCTGACCATATTCCTTTTATAGCATTCCATGTTTCAGATGTTCTATCTGCTTCGTTATTTGCTCCTGTTAAATTACTTAAAAATCCTCCAATTGCAGACGTTATATTTTCAATAACTGATTTTAAATGCGTATCTATAAAACTCTTAACATTCTTGACTATAGGACCTAATTTTTCTTCTATTTTCGTTAATAGATCACTTATTCCAGTTAATATAGTGTCAAGATTTTGGGCAATAAATGTTGCTATATATCCTATAACTGTACTAAGAGCAGAAGATAAAGGAACTATTACATTTTCTAATAGAAAAACTAATATTCCTTTTATAGCATTTAAAATACCTTCTACCCCAGAATTCATTACCTTTTTTATAATAGGTATAATATGTTCATTTAAAATTGCTTTTAAATGATTGCCTATATTTGTAATGATGTTTATTATAGGAACAAGTATTGAATATATTAATCCAGACTTAGAAATAGCATTTATTATATTGCCTACGACATTCAATATTTTGCCTACATAATCTAATATTATATCTACACAATCAAATATAGTTTGAATTA
>Ga0326513_10002235_pt1 | contig 14352 bp, 6 predicted proteins | sample 2_2465_0518_D_FD_203654 | JGI IMG/M metagenome (GOLD analysis project Ga0326513, IMG submission 203654) | Bovine rumen microbial communities from UC Davis, California, United States - 2_2465_0518 | ecosystem: Host-associated > Mammals > Digestive system > Stomach > Rumen | place: USA: California...
TATGTCGTGAAGTTTCGCTGCTTCTTCGACGCCTGCATCCTGAAGATTCTCCACGATGGAAATTAACTCGGTGATTGAGAGGTAGCCGACGAGGAGCAACACCGCCCATGTCGGTTTATCCATAACCACCATGATATAATCCGCGAGGCCGCCAGCGAAGACGACGCACAAGTAGACCACAATCTTTCCCAAGAACCTATGCTTCATCGCTTCGCTCTTGATATATCCAGCCTTGCGGGCGGCGGGAATAGCCGTCACACATTGCCAAAGCGAAGGATTCTTCCGGCGCTTCTTCTTGCACAAGTACTCTTTCGAGAGTGCCAGCCATTTCGTGACCAAATCAATAATGACGAGGCCAACGAATGCGAGGAGTAGCTGCCCGTGCATTGAGCAGGCGACGCCAACGAAAGCCGCGCCCGCCAGCTTGACCGCCCAATTCTCGCTTAGATGCCCAACCGTGCCAATCATGTTTTGGTAGAGTTCGGTCATATCCATAATCAATCACCATCCCTTTCGATTCGCACAGTCGCCCGTGTGGCAATCATGGCCCTTGTGTCGACGTGGGCCTCCTCTTTCACCTTGTAGCCGAGGAAGCATTCTTGATAGACTGTCCATCCCCACAACGTAAAAAGAGGCGCTTGGCTTTTATAGCACCACGCCCCATCGAGCCACCATCCAACGATGTCTTCATGCAGCCATTTCGTCACGCCGTCATTCTTGACAATATCCCAATTCACGCCGGGCAGGATGCCAAAGACCCAAAAGCACCAACCGTATGCGCAATTCCTCATCAGCCAATATGTCCTGCATACATACCTTTGGAATCTTTCCCATAGTGTGAAGTGGGAATCAATGCAAGTGGTAAACCATCGCTCCCGTCCCTGCATCTTCAGCTCCGGCGTCGTGTCTCTATACTCTACATAGTGACGGCCCCAATCATACAAAAGGAACTCGGGAAGCTGTTTATTCTCCGTGACGTCCGAGGGATTGCAGCTATTATCCCACGTCTGCCACAATGACAGGATTCCCGGAAGCTCCCCGTCGTCATCGCAGAAGAGAACGACAATCGGATTCGTCAGATAACAGAGGAGAGAGACAATCAACGAGAGGGGCGCGAAGAAAATCCAGCGGATCATGCCGCACCTCCAAGGGCCTCTTCGACCTCCTCGACGGTGAAGCCCATCCGCCAAAAATCGCTGCCCGGATTCTGCTTATATTCTTGCTGAACATAAACAGTAACCTCCTCGCCCGTGGTGGAGTCCGTGGTCGTGTAGGAGGAAACGCGATGCGTCTCGTCGGTGATACCTTCATCCGGGCCGGAAATTGTGTGGTCATCCATCCAGCGGAAGCGCTCGTCTAAGAGTGCCTGCCAATACGGACGCCATTTCTTCTCGGGGAAATTGTCTTTGATATAGTAGTAATCTGCTTTGCTGTTCAAGTGTTTAGGAAAACCTTTCATGTGATTTGTCTCCTTTCATGTAAGCGTCAGCCAATGATTCTTTTCCACGATGGTCGCGATAAACGGAAGCTCATCTTCCGCCGCTTCAAGCTGTCTCCGCAGGAGTGCAGAGCTGGTATAACAGATATGTTTCGTTCCGTCCTTTTCAAACTCGATGCGCGTCGCCTCCTCGTTCTTTCCGTACTTGGACGCAATGACCGTAAAGCCTTTGATGACGATTTCGACGCCGATCACGTCGCTTATCTTCACCTTCTCCGCCCATACTTCCCTTTTCTCCGGCGGCAATTCGGAAAAACGCTTCACTCATCCATCGCCTCCAATTCCGCCTTCAGGTCGTCCAGCTTAATCGCCATGCGTAGATGATGCGTGTTCGCGTGCTTCAGCCATCCGTGCGCGCTGGCAATCTTCCCTTCCGCCTGTTCCTTCGTGATTTTCCCATGCTTCAATTCCCACGGAATTTCTTTCAGCCGTTGCTTGACTCGCTTCGCGGTGCTTTTCCTCACGAGGATTTTCCCGTTCGGGAAATGCCGATAGCCGAGAAAGTCCACGCCGTGCGACGTCGGATAAAGCGCTTTCTTCGATAACGTCAGCAGGAGCTTATCAGAAACAAACGCCTCCACCGTATCGGCGAGGCGTTTCAGTTCTTCTTTGTCGTTGCCAAATATAAGGAAGTCGTCGCAATATCTGATGTAGTCTCTTATGTGTAGCTGATGCTTTACAAGCTGGTCGACCTCGTTCAGATAGAGATTGCCGAACCATTGGCTTGTATAGTTTCCGATGGGAACATTCTTCCCGTCGCCGATGCTGCCGATGATGTCCTCAAATAGCCGCATCACTCGCTCGTCTTTGATTTTCCTCCTGATGACTTTCAGAAGGTTCTCATGCGGGATGGACGGGTAAAACTTTGAAATGTCGAATTGACACACCCACGCATTACGGCGTACAAACTGCATACACCGCCTGCTTCCCGCGTGCTGTCCTTTCCCTTTCCGGCAGGCGTAGGAATCACGAATAAACATTGCATCCCATATAGGCGCGACGATATTCATGAGCGCGTGCTGGACTATCCGATCAGGATAAAATGGAAGGATGAATATTTGCCGTTCCTTCGGCTCGTGGATAATTTTGATATTGTAGCCGGACGTCTTGAAGGAACCGGAAAGGAGCGATTGCCTGATAGCTTCCAGCTTCCGCTCCTTGTCCTGTTCAACTTCTTTCACGCTGTCCTGCCATGTCTTGCGCTTCTTCGCTTTCGCGTAGGCAAGCTCTATATTTTCCTTGGAGACTATCCTTTCAAATAGCCGCCCGTACCTTTTCATAAAATCCCCTCCGAAGGTTCTGCCTCCATACTATTTCAAGGGGCCACCCTGTTGTGTATTTCGGTCAATGACCGTGGCCTATATGCCCAGCCGTTCGGGTTTCAACTCTGGACGAATAAATTCCCGACGTATCGGACGCGCCCCGAGCACCATAATTCGCATTCAGCGCAAGCGCACTGTTATTCCAATTCGAGCCACGGGAACCGCAGTTCGCACTGTTATTCCAATTCATGCCGAGGAGCGGTGCGGCATACAAGCCAAGAAAGCCGCCGGTTAAGGCGGACGCTCTCTCATCATATAGAGTCCTCCATTCGCGCCCCTGCGGGGCGAGGGTTCTCCGCACTTGTTTTCTTCGCCCGTGTTGCGGGCCATGCTTTGCGTGTACGAAGTGCGACGATGGATTACATAGCCCGTTTTCGTAACGGCTCGGACGCGCCCCGAGCACCAAAATACGCATACAGCGCAAGCGCACCGTCACCCCAATACGAGCCACGGGAACCGCAGCTCGCACCGTTATCCCAAAGCACGCCGAGGAGCGGCCTATACACCGTACCGTACACCTGCCCGCCTTGGTACTTATCATTGCCATCGAAGGCGTTGCCCCAAGAGCCGGACGTGGACGCCTGCCCAACGTCAGCGCCCCATTGAGAATGGTCGCCGCAACAATCTTCGAGGCCGATGTTTGAAATCATCCGGCGATTGTTCGTGTCCTTATGGCCGCCGGTCGTGACCGGATCAGCGGAACCGTAAATATTCGTCCCCTGATTCGAGCCGAGGGATGCGCTCATAAACTCCCGCTGATAAGGAAGCCGCTGCTTCTGCCGTGCGAGAATCTGTTCAAACTTCCAGCAGTGCCACTTCTCGGACGACGTACCATCCGCCCACTCTGCGCCATACTTCGATTCCAGCGCCAGCGTGTCATCAGCAGCACGCCCCGGCTGCGTGGCCGTCGCGCTCCCCCAAGTGCCGCTCCAAGTAAGGCCGTATATGGAATACCACATATCAGTTCCTTCGTCGTATGCGTACCCTTCCGGCTCCCCGATTGGACGATGATTCAAGTCCCAAATGGAACACGGGAGAATATCGCCGGCGACGTACCCGGAAAGCGGATGGTCGGTAATCGTCCCGACGTCCGCGCAAAGGCAGTGAAAACCGCCAATCTTCCGGGAGTTCGCGGAAGTGTAACCCTCGGGGACGGTGCTATTCATCGAGACAATCAAATCAGGAACGAGCGGCGTTTCCGCGTTGGCGCAGGCGAAGATATAAAAATCTTTGCCAGCTCGCGACGTGGAGAACGATGTATCAAGTTCACACGTCCAAACAACGGAGCCGTCGTTGTAGGTGTCGCCCGGAGTCGTCGGCCAAGTCGGCGTAAGCGAAGAGGACGTTCCGGCGGTCGTGCATTTATACAGATAGCCAGCGCTGCCGCCCGTCGGGTACACCCTTTGTCCTGCGGTGTAGGCCGTCTCCGTCTGCCACTCTGTCGCCTTGGTGTCCCACACGGAATGATCGTCAATGTCGAGCGTGACCTGTTCGGTCAGCTTGCGGCCCTGCCCGTTGATATTGAGCCACAAAATCGCAGGGGAAATAATCTCGGTGTTGCTGTCGCGCTCCTGCGATGCGTCATAGAAGGCTTCGCTCTCTTCATAATAGTTAGGGGCGGCTGCGTTCTCAATCTCGCCCTCGACGCGCTGAAGCTCCAAGACTGTCGCGCGGCTGTCGATGTCGGCTTTCAGGCCGCCCGTTGCCTCGTCCGCGTTCACGGTCTTAACGTGAATATCTTTGAATCGTTTTGTCGCCGTCCCCAAATCATGGGAAAGGTCGCTTCTCGGTACAATGGCGTTGCTCATGCTGAAATTACCTCCTGCGGCATAATATTTCCATCGTCGTCAATCTGCCACATTGAGGACGATTGCGCATAGGCGCGCGGCTGCAAGTTCCCGTCTTCGTCATATTCAAAAGTCTCGCCTTGGGCCAATGCAAGCGGAACCCACTTCGAGGACGTCGCCGGATTTTCTCCCGTGGACGTCTGAATGCAGCGCCACGATGTCCCGTCCGGCGTAATTACGATGTCCGGGATATGATACGTTTTCGTCGGATCGTAAGGCTCACCCACAACGCCGATGACGCTGGCGATTTCTTTCGCTTCCTCCAAGGACGCCGCCGCATCACGCGCGGATTCAGCAGCGGCTTCCTTGCTTAGTCCTGCCGCTGTTGCGCTTCCTGCTGCCGCTGTTGCGCTGTCGGCTGCATCATTGGCTTTCTGTACGGCGAGCTGCACGCCTTCACGGAAGGCTTCGAGAAATTCCGCCGGCGTCGTCTCGGCCGCCATGTCGACAATCACGGCTCGATCCAGCTTGTCCCCGACTTCTTGGAGAATCATCGTGACCTTATCAATCATTTCTTCAAGAATCGGGAGAGGGTATTTGTCCCCGAGGTCTTTGAGCTGATTGATAGGCGTGTCACGATAGATGACGAGTTTCTGTCCTACCGGAAGCGGGCCGGGGCGTTCGCTCTCGGGCGGCTCCTCTCCCGGCGGGTAGCCGGGATAGAGCACTTTCGACGCGGTGGCGTCAACGTAATAATCGCTTTCCAGCGGTGTCTCTGTCTCGGTCGCGGTGTCGTAAATCGAGACTTTGACGTGTGAAGCGTCTTCAAACGGAAACGGGAAAGGGAACTGTGTCGTTATCCCGTCGCCGTCGTAGATACGCTTAATCACAACGCTGTCAATCATAGTGCATCATCGTCCTTTCTTTTTTAGCTTCTTATCAAAGAGCGATTTTATAAACCACTCATTGAGACTGTAATTGTCCTTGTATGCGCGGGCGGCGTTGAATATTGCATCGGTGAATGTGTCCGGCATACCGAAGCCGGAACCGCCGATTGCCTTCGCAACGGAACGGCCCGCGTCGATGACGTCCTTCTTCCCTTCCAGCAGTTTCATCATGTCCTTTACTGCATCAGAATATCTTCCGAGTGCAGCTTCAGCCACGCCGAAATTCCTGCCGCCGTAGTACTTCTTCGTAATCATCGCGCCCAGCGCTTCGCCTATGATATTACCGATAGGAACCGCGCTCGTGAATGTCGTCATACTCTGCGACGTCCAACGCCGGAGGAATGCTTCGCTCGTCGGGTCAAGGAGTCCGTCGTCATCGTCGCCGGTCAGCTTCCCGATTGCATCCCGAAGGATTTGCTCGACAAGCGTTCCGATGAGATTCGTCCAAAGGAAGGCATTCGCCATCGCCCAATAGCGCCGGAGGAATGCTTTCTTCTCCGTTTGGATTTGTCCGTTTTCCAGCATCGTTCGGACGCTTCCCTGATACCGGCCTTTCAGATAGCCCTCGAAGATTGCGTTCGCTTGCGTGGAAACGAAAGTATAAAACGGCGTCAAGGCTTTCACGAACTCATCCTTGCTCCGCTGCATTGCCGATTGGTCGACGGTATCAGCCGAGCCGAAGATTTTCCTCACGACGTCCTCCGCCGCTCGGTGCGCCTTCTTCTTTGCCGCTTCCAGCTCCGTTCCCTTTTCAAGCTCCGCGTTCAATGTCTGCTTATACGTCCAATGATATGTAGGCATGGAGCATAGCATATCCGTTTCCTCAATCGCCCACGATCCATATTCGGAAATCATTTCCGCAAGCGGATTGCCAGGAGCGAAAGAGTTTTCCTGCGCCTTGCGAATATCCCGGTCGATATTATTTGCGCGGTTCGCCATGAAGGGGCTTTGGTCAAGAATCGCTTTCCGCATATTCTTTATTTCAAACGGGCGGGAATAGTAATCCGCCAATGCACAAATAGCATTCCACGCGCCAAGCTCTCGCGCCATATAGACGGGGTTCGCGAAGTTCAGGATGGCGACGCTCGTTCTGTACGCCATGATTGCCGTGACCGTCTTTCCTCGGATGAATCCGATTGTCCGATGCACCCAATCATTCGCGCCTCTCGGCTCCTGCCAGCAGTTTTCCACCCAACGCTTCAATTCCTTGTACGCCTCATTGCCGAGCGAACTTGTAATCATTGACCGGACGCTGTAATCGTTCAGGAGCTTGTAAACGTCGCGGCAGGCCATCCGCATAGTCGCGATATGGATTTGCTGGTTGACGTGCCGGAAAAGCACATCGACGGAGAGGAGCAGCGGGCTTTCCTGCAATCCGCTTTCGCTTCTCGCCTTCGTGCTTCCCATGCCCGTTCCGAACGCGGACGCGCCGCCCATCGCTTGGGATGCTGACATCAGCTCTTGCTCGGACTTGCCGAGGGATTTCACCGGATCATACGAGATAGGATAATAGCCGCCGCGCAGGGAGATTGTCTTTCCGTCTTCCGTCTTGATGACGAACGAACTCGGCTCCACGCGCTTCATCGGCGTTCCCGTGCTCTTCTCGACCACTTCATTTACTTTGTCGCCGTAGGTGTTGATATAATCCCATGCCTCTTGAATGAACGCCCAATCGTTGGCCGTCATCGTCTGCCTGAAGATTTCCTCCACCTCGGGAGCTTTCAGCGAAAAGCCGTTCAAGAGTCGCTTCCGGTTTCCTTCGTTGCCCCAATTCAAAGCCATCGAGAGAACTTTTTCCTTTGTCAGCTCCGTTCCGTCGGGCAGTTTCACATCCAGCGTTTTCGTCCGCATCTGCCGCCGCGTCTTTTTGTTCCAATGCTTTTCAAAAAGCGCGTTCAGCTCTTGCGCGGCTTCCTGCTGCATGGCGGTCTTGCGTTCCCATGCGTCGGCCATTGTGTCATAGAGATAATGCTTCCACTTTTTGCCCAGCGTCTTCAGCATCACGACAGGCTGCAAGAGTGACGCCATGACCGAAGAAATGCCTGTGTCGCCCTTCTCAACGGTAACCGTCTTTTCAAAGTCTTCCGTCAGCTCTTCGACAACTTCCCCGATGCCCTTGTCCATAGACAGGAGGCGGTTTTTGTTTCGTCCCGTGGTATAGAGAATATCCACAAGCGTCTTGACGTCCTGAAGCTCGGTCATCGTGAACTCACGATAATTGCCGGGCGGCTGTTTGTCGCCGGACGTGGCAAGATTGAGGAGCCAATCGGGAACGTCGAAATCCATGTCCAAATCGCCGACGTTTCCATTCGCTTCGTTGTCCGCATCCCATGCGTCTTTCAGCGATGCGATATGAGCGCCGAAAGATTCAAGCGTCTGCGGACGGATCGCGTCGGATTTTTTGAAGCCCATCATATACAGGATATGATTGATATAGTACTTCGTGCTCGCGTCAATCTCGCCGCGCTTTTCCTTCGCAAGCGTTTTCTCGCGCCGCTTCAGGTGGTTCACGAGGCGCTGCAATTCACGCCGGAGGTTCAGTGCTTCCCTCGCCTGCGCTCCGAAAAGCGCCTGCCGGAGTTTCGCCTGCTTCGATTTCTCGTAGTCTTTCTCTCCTGCATCCTCCTTCTTCAATCCGTTATTCTTGCGGACGGCGTTCGCAATCGCTCTCGCGCTTTCCGCTGCCGCCTTCCGTGCATCGTTTATGAAACGCCGGACGTTCGTGCTGTCCTTTACAGGCATAGCGGCGAGCTGTTGCTGTGCAAGCTCGCGGTTCATCTTATAGAGTCCATCCGCCGCGTCGCGTACACCACGGAGCCATTCGGCATTGAGCATCGTCGCGGCCTTGAAGGCGTTGACTTGCTCCTTCAGCTTGGCGCGAAGTTTCTCTTTGCTCTTCTCGGCCTGCTGCTCCATCTTCTCGCGAAGGGCTTCCTTGTCGGCCTCGCTTTGCGCTGCCGCGTTCTCGCTGGCTTCCTTATCCCGTGCAATTCGCGCTTTCATTTCGTCGATGGTCGATTGCATCGCCTCGATCTGTTCCTGCTGCTGGCGCTGCCAACGGAAGGAATACTTCAGCGTGCGAAGGGCCTTTTCCAAAGGCTCCTCCGTTTCCTCTTCAAGTGCGGCTTCCATGCCTTCCATCGCCTTCGCCAACCGTTTCGGCGCGTTCGCATATTTCTTTTCACGCCGCCGCAAAGCCTCGGCTTCCAGCGCCGCGAGCCGTCCGGCGTACTCGGAGGAAACAATCGCCTCTTCGGCAAGCTCCTGAAGGTGGACGTCGTTCGGCATTTCGCGAATGTAGCGGTCGCGCTCTGCCTCGCACGATTCTTTTATGGCGTTCTCGTAGCTGCCGCCCCATTCCTTCAAGTCTTCTTTCCACGCTTCGGCGGATGCGTAACCCACCGCCTGCGCCGCTTCCTCTTCGGGAAGGTCTGCTTCCTGCACTAAAAGCTCCGCTTGGAAAGCAGGGATTTCCTGCAAGCGTTCCCGCTCCTCTGCCTCGTAGGCTTCCATGTGGGCGTAAACGTCCTTCTCGCGCTGTTCCTTCAGCAGTTCCTTTCGGAGTTTGTCCTTCGCTTCCTCTTTGGCTTCCTCCGCCCATCGCTCATGCATGGCTTCGGTGTCCGCGTCCATGAGGTCGGGGTCGATGCGGGAAATGTCCGCCGCCCGGTCGATGGTCGCCTGCATCTCGATTTCCTCATCCGAGGCAATCATGCGGGCAAATACGGCTTCGACTTCCGGCGTGGCCTTCACGCCCGCGCCCGTCACGTCCTTATAGATTTGTTTCAGCCAATCCCTGAAGCGCCGGAAAATCCGTTTCAGCGTGGACGTGGGGGCTTCGCCTTTGCGCAAATACTCCTCGAATCCACGGGCGAATTTTTCTTGACGCCACTCGTTCAAAAGTTCCGCGAGCTTCTTCTTCGTTCCATCCTCCATGATCGCGAAGCCGTTCTTCTGCGCTTCCAAGATTTGCTTCTCACGTTTGGCGAACTCCGATGCCGAGGCCGTGCCTTTGTACTCCTCCGCGTCGCCTTCGTGCCACTCTGCCCAGCCGTTGATGGTCGCAAGGTCTTTCGCCGCCTGCGAGTTTTCCCCGGCGTTCATGGCAATCTTCTGAAGCTCGTTCAAATAGAAGTGGCTCATTTCGTGCATGAAGGTCGATTCGTCGGCGGCTTGGAATAGCTTGATAAAGTTCATCGCCGCGCTGAATCCGCCCCGGTACGTCTCGCCGTTCACGCGCTGATTGTAGGAGTCGATGATGGAAATTGATTTGTCATCGAATATAACAAAGCAGCGGCCATCTGTCCGCCCATCGTATGCAATCCCTTTAATGCCGTATTCGTTGAGAAGTTCGGATGCTTCGCGCGGGTTAAATGTGCTGCCTGAAGGAACGGTTGCACGATAAAGCCCATTATAAAACGCCTTTCCGCCGTCCTCGACGTCCATCTCTTTCCATAGCCGTTTGATTATTTCCTTGCTTGACATTTTTGTTGTGCTGTGCGGAACAACGCCAAATTTCTTTCCCCACAACATAAGCTGTTCATTGGAAAGATTGTTCAATATTTCTTTTAGTGCTTTTTGAACTTTCTTCGGCTGTTCAGAAAGAGGTTTCTGTTCGTCAAGCAGAACGTCGTCGTCCGGGATTTCTACTTCAAGAAGGGAGCCGGGCGTTTCCGGTTCAGGATAGTTTTTTGCTATGGTCTTCTCGTACCATGCAATAGCCTTCTTGTTCAGCTCGTCCTCTTTTGCCTCTGCAATAACAGTGTCCGGGTGCTGATGAAGAATCGTTTGCTCCATCATGTAGTATTTATCCCGCAACACTTCATATTCTTTCGACCGCGGATCAATCCGATCCATGTCTGCTTGGATAGATTCATACCACTGCTGAAGCGTTTTCCCTTTGAATTTGAGATTTTCTACTTTCTCATACTGCTCCGCCTGTGCCGCTCTGGTCAGCTCGTCCCTGTATCGTTGAGATACTTCCTTATCCTGCGCAAAATACAATCCCCAGCCGTGCGCCTGTGCGCCTTCGCCGGTTCCGATTGCTCCCAAGTCAAACTGTGTGAAAACGTGCGGCGAGCCGTGCCATGCGGCCTGCATCAGCATATCAAGGGCCTGCTCCGAGTTTTGGGCATTAAAAAGAGCACCCTGATTTTCAGCGTGCTCTCTAATTTCAGCCGTAAACTCGGATGCGATTTCGTCAAGCCGTTCCGTGTCCAGCTTCGCTATGATGTTTTTGACAATGGTGTCGTCATACGTCCGGCGATGCTCGCCCGGAATTTCATTTAATCCTTCGGGAAGAACTTCTCGATCTCCTCGGGGGTTAATGATCCACCGAAGATTTTCTGCAAGATAGCTTCCTTTTCTTGCCTGTCCTCTGCTGCGTAGAAGTCTGCCCACGTAGGCCGCTGTTGCTGACTCATTCAAAGCCCTCCTTTTCGCGCAAATATCCAAAACTGCATTATTGAGTTCTTCCAGTATTCCCGCCGTATCAGCTTTTTGCTTCAGCCGGTTTTTATAGATGGATAGCAACGCGACAACGACGGTGTTCTCTTCCCGCAAAATAAGCTCTCGGACTTCATTATAGCCCATCTTATCATTCACGCGGTCGAGAATGTTCGTGTTGTGCAACCGATCCCCTAACCGGTTATTGTTCTGTTTCTTCACACTCTCGTTATTTCCTGCAAGACTTTTGTCCTGTTTTTGAAACAAAACGTCCGGCTTTTCGGCCTGCACTTCCTGAATGGCAAGCTCACGCGCACCTTCTACGTCCCCTTTGTATTCCTTGACCATCAATCCTTTATCCTTCAGCTTTTGGATAAGTTCTTGGCTGGTCCCGATGGGAACGACGGCGGCAGAAAATTCTCCCACGTCTACGGCCCGCTGCGGCTTGGCTTCAAAATACCAAGCAGCCGCGTCCTTCACATGGTTTGCAGCTTTCACGATGTCAGAGATAAGGCTGGCGGGCATTTTCTCCACATCAAAATCCATAGAACGGAATGCGCTCTTTACGTTTGCAGCCGTGGCCGTTCTGTTTCCTTTGATTGCCTTTCCTACCGCTTCATTGAAAATGTCTTCAAGGTCAAAATCATTCTCTTCAAGGAACTTGTGATATTTCCGCGCATCTGCAAAACGATCATGCAAATCAAGATTGACCTCGACGACGACTTGCTCCGCCTCTTTTTCGGAAACGAGCTTTCCTTTGTTTGCGCGTATTTCGTCGAGTGTGCTGAATTGCTTGCTCCCGGCTGCGGCCACGCGTGCCGGAGAATATCCGCCCCATTCCTCCTGCGCACTTCCACTATGTGCAAGCATCGCTTTTACAAGGTTTTCCGTAGTATAGGGAAGATATTTCCGCCCGACTTTTACCCGTGCCTCACCGCGAAGCTGCTTGTCAATGTCGGCAATGAATTTCTGATATTCCTTCCCGTGAATAATATCCCGATTCTCTTTGGGCATATTGTCACGAGTACGGTTCCAGTCAATTTGTCTGCTCTGCTTTTCCGCCTCGGCCACACGGTCAAAGTCCGATTGCAGCTCGTCATATAATTCTTTGCTGATACCGTTTTTCTTAATGTCATCAATCTGCTTTTGGTATTCAGCAATCTTTTCTTTATCCCGCTGCTCTGCCTTTTCAAAAAGGGCGAGCCACGCCTTGCTTTCACTCTGTTTCCTCCGATGCTCGATTGTGTCCTGTATCAGCTCAATTTGGAGGGACAGGATATCAATGACGGGTTTCTTCAGTTTCTTCCGCTTTTCCGTTTCTGTTTTGTCGGAGGCAAGCACCGCCATTATATCCTTCTGCTCGTATGCAAGCAGTTTGTTTTGGTATGCGGGCTTCGTGTAGAAAAGCTGAACGTCTTTTCCTCTGACCTTCGTCAAATAGTAATATTCAAGTTCGGAGGAATGCTTCAGGTTCGGCTCAATATTCTCCGGGTAATACTTCGCATCACTCAAAAGTTTTTCGACGAGTTCTTCCCCGCCGGGAATATCCTTCAGCTTTTCTTTCCATTCCTTTTCAAATGCGGAAAGTTGTTTCTTGGAAGCCTGCGCATATTCCGGGCGCGGCATTCTCGTCGTGTAAGCATCACGGGAATAAACAGGCGTCCCCCTCTTCGGATCGACGAGATTCTGATTCCCGATCAGCGTTATGCTGCCGAAGTTATCGAAAGGAATATCCTTCTTCACGATGGCAAGGCTTGGCATGGCGATTCCGCTGTCTATCGTCTGCGAAAGAGCTTCTTCCGTCGTGTTGTGATAAGCAATCAGATTCCGCTCCGGTGTCTGCATAAGGTCAGACGTACCCTCTCCATATACAGCATTCGCGGCCAGCTTCGGCAGGATTTCCATGAGATTCACGTCACGGCCCGCGTCGTCCTTCCACATAAAGCCCAGGCGGGAAAGCATCCGCGCCGCGAGGATCGCGTTCACTCGCGCATTGTCGCGAACCTTCTTGTTGTCGCTGCCGGAAAGGATTTGATAAATGGCATTGTACGCCTTCCGCGTCTCCGCTGGCATGGAAGCCGTCGGCAAGAAGTCCCCTTTGCCGAAGCCCTTCAGCGCATCGGCAATCGTCCGAAGCCGCTCCTTATCCGAGAGGAGCGCGTCCAGTTCATTCTTCACGCCCTCAAAATATTCGACGTCTTCAGGCGTCAAATTGCCGATTTCTCCTGTCGAATAGCGCGTTGCCGTGCCGGTCAGATTTTCATAGGCGATGCGCTCATAGTCTGCGTTCGTAGGCGCTCTGCCATAGTCCGCATAGAAATTCTGATACCACACGGGATTATTCGAGACGCGCCCGGTCGTAACGTCGCCGTTCTCGTCCATCGTCTCGACGACAGACGTTCCCTGTCCGCCCTCGGATTTCAGCGCGTCGATGGTGTCCTTTAGATATTCGTCAACGTCCGCCTGATTCGCCCGGACGCGACGCTTCGCCGCCTCGTATGGATTATCCGTATCGGAGGCGATAATCTCCGCCGCTGTCTTCCGCGTGTCCTCGTCCTCGAAGGATTCCCGCACAAAGCGCTCAATCGTCGCCGCCGTTTCCTTGTCGGTCTTGTCCTTTACGGCGTCCAGCGCGGCCTTCATATCCCGCGCATAGGAAAGAATCTGCTCGTTTGTCTGATGCCCGACGGCGGCCACATTCGGGAAAACGGTCTGCTGCTGTTCCGGCGTCATCTTATGAATGGCCTGCTGAAGCGCGGAGGTCTTGACCGTCAAAAAGCCCGTGCCGTTGATGCACGCCTGAACGTCCTCCTGCGAGGTCCCGTTTTCCGCCGCAATCTGATTCACAATATCAGCGCCGCCGTCCTTCTGCATAAGCATTCCGATATTGACGTCCGTATCTTCCGCCCCGGCCTTTTTGTTCTGTGCGTCGAGGATTTCCGTCACGATCTCCGGCGCTTTGCCCTGAAGCTCCTGCACGTTGTCCAAGTTCTCGGCGACGTTGTAGACGATATTTTGATGATGCTGGTTCTCGTAGATGCTGCGTGCGATTTCGCTTGCCTTTGCGTTCGCGAACCGCTCCCGCATAGAAAGAACTTTCTCCGTATCAGCGACTACACTGCCGCCCGCGCCCATGAAGCCGAAGCCAGCAACGGCAGGAAGCGCCTCGACCGCCGCGCCGAAAGCCTCGGAAAGAATTTCGTCGACACTCGAAACGTCAGCCTCGCCTCCACGAAAAGCAATCTGCGCCATGTTTTCCAGCACCATATCGGAAATCTGCTGCTCAAATTCTTCTTCCAGCTCTGCCGCGCCGGAGAGAATACCGGCCTTGAAGCCGTGCTGAATACGCTCGC
>Ga0326513_10002236_pt1 | contig 14341 bp, 35 predicted proteins | sample 2_2465_0518_D_FD_203654 | JGI IMG/M metagenome (GOLD analysis project Ga0326513, IMG submission 203654) | Bovine rumen microbial communities from UC Davis, California, United States - 2_2465_0518 | ecosystem: Host-associated > Mammals > Digestive system > Stomach > Rumen | place: USA...
AGGTTGGATAGCACTCATAATTCATCTGTTCTGCCAATGTCTTGTCTTCGGTGATGTATTCAGTACCATCAACTATGACAATCCAATACTTGTTGTCACCCATAGGAAATCCAGCCTCGGTGAACTTCTCTGACCATTCCCTGTCAAGGAAATCCTGTCTTGTTTTATATGTCAATCTAATCATATTACTTTGTGTATTCTTCCATTAGTTCCCTGAACTCTTTGTCGATTTTCTCTTCCAATTCAATCTGCTCAGGTGTCTTAACTGTGTCTTGTGTATTTTCCATATTTTTAGTTTTATTATATAACCAAAAATAAGGCAAAAATTCCATAAATTTATTAATTTACTTTCATATTAAAGTATTTTTTTAAGGTATTTACGTGTTTCCCCTGTTAGCATGTGCGGACGTTCAGAACAATACTTGATAATATTCTCAACTGGAATACCGAGTTCAAATGTCTCAGCATCCATTTTGCTCCAATGCAATCCACCATCCTCATGATGTTTGTGTATACAAACGCAAGGTATATCATCAACCTCCTGGAGAGTAATCGTATGTTCTGAATCTAAATCCAAACCAAGGGTTAATACCGTTCCACCAATTTTATGAGTTGGGTTATTTGGCTCTTTATTTTCTACTGGTTCTGTTTCAATGCCAGCCACCTCCTCTTTTATTTCTTTCGGAGCTTCTGAACCGTCATTGTATTTTATTAATTCACTACCGATAATACGGAATAGAATCTTGTTCAGGGTTTCCTCGGTACATTTACCATCACCAAGGTCTCTTCCGCGAGTCCAGTTTTCTAATGGTTCATAATACCTTAGTGAATAACCACCACAAATCCAGTTATCTTTTGCTGTAATATAATATTCACGTTTTTCAGTAAACATTATTAAATTATACCATTTATCCTTTGCTGTAGATTTAAGAATGGCAACTCTTGAATTTTTATCGCCATTAAAAATACCACATATTTGTTCAAATGGCTTTTTGAATACAGGAAAATCACTAATGAATTCATCAACAGTTCCTTCTCTCCATCCACTTTTGTATTCATCATTTATTAATCCAGATTCAATTCTTTCTTGTATTGTCATAACAAATTAAATTTAAGTAATTATTTTCATCTTGTATTGATACCCACCAATAATTTTATCTATTATAATTGCATCTGAAGCATAGAAGGCATCGGTTTCCACATATTTACTACCTTTCGGTATAGTACATTTGACTGCCACTATTTTACTATAACGTTGTCTACTGTATCCATCCAACTCAAATAATGCAGTTTCCTCGTATTTGAATGAATGAAACGCCTCATGAACCTCATATACATCAAGACCATACTCACGTTCACCAGAGTTAAGGGAAAAACCAAGATTTTTTTGTTGATATTTTTCACCTATAACATATTTAAAATCTTGGTACAATGATATAAAAACTTCATTACTACTGTTAAAGCCTTTCAATATCTTATAACAAGTTATATCTTCACCTGCTATCTTAGTGGCTGTTTCAGGTGTTTCGTATGGATTTAACCTAAGACACATAATTAATCATCAAATTTTATTGTTTTCAATATATTAATCAAAGTTTCATATTCAGGGTTACGAATGGCGGTCATTGCGTATGTATACGGATTGGAATGGTTATACCCATATTTGTCAATATATTCCTTACATGCCCTTTTGGTAAGGAATGCACCTGTATAGTCTGACAATTCAGACCTTTTATCGACCCACACCACTCGGCATTGCATATAAATGTATGTCTTTATGAAATCGGCAGTGTCAAATGGGCACTCCTTGTCAACCTCATCCCATATCTCTTTTGTGTACTCATCACCATCCTCAATCCATTCGTCCACATAAGCCACAGCCTCCTTCAAAGTGGCAACAACACCGTCACCCATATAGATACGAGGTTCACCACATTCTTCTGGAACTTCAATCTCCTTTTCTTCCATAACCCCCCAGAATACTGGGTCGGCATTACCGTCGTTTGGTTGGGTCAAAAGCTCATGCTGCAGTCCTTTAAGGAATTCGTATTGTTCTTGTGTTACATCTATTTTCATATCTTAATCTTTTTTTCTGGTTCAATGTTATCAATACCTTTATCCACATACAGGATACAACATTTCGTTGCCTTATCATAATAAAATACTTTTTTGGTAATTGTGTATAACATTCCCTCAATAATGACAGTATCTCCTGTATTTGGCATACAGTCACAATCGGTCTCAAAAATTAAGTTCTGTTCTCCTTTATTTGTATAAAAATGTACTTTCATAGTATTAATATACAAAAAATATTGGATTAATAACAGAACCAATCACGATAATCACGATTAAATCCAGCCTTAATATCAGGGCTTGAATCAATATAGGCTCTGTCAAACCGACTCAAAAACTCATAAAGTGATTTAAGGTCTTTCTTCTCTAGTGTCAAAAATTTCAGATAACATGAAGCAGGACCATCAGCAACCTTGATGACTGCCCACGAATCAGACATCATGTGATGGTCAACACTGACCTCGCCATACTTGTGAAAAATGACATTCAAATTTCTTTCAACAGCCTTTTTGATACGGCTGTCCAGGAACATCTTAATCCTAATGACAGGGTTAATTTTTTTAAAAAAAGCCTTTACTTTTTGTTTATCCATTTTTTTCATTTTTATCTAATTTTTCTTTTACTTCTCTTATATACGCATCAACTTTCTTTCGGCTAAGTTTAATAAAATGTATTTTATCACCCTTGATTTTGAATAATTTAACAGTGTAAGGTTCACCTCTGTAAAACCCCTCTTTCTGTTCCTTGGATATCTTTTTACGGAAACGTTCCAACGCATCTATATTCTCATGGAAGTATTTCCTGAAATAGAAACGCTCATAATCATTCAATCCAACTTCGTTGTGGTATTCATGCTGTTCAATTATCGTATCCATAATCTAAACGGTATTAATAAATTATCAAGTGAATAATCCCCTTCATAATAAAACTTCTTAAAATATTCGTCACCTGTCAGTCCATGTTGTTTACCTGCCCTATCACAGTGGTTCCAGAATTTTTCATGTTCTTTGAATTCTTTTTCCATTTTGCGTCTCTTTTTATTCATCGCAACGGAACCTTTGAAACACTTGCATTTCTCACATATATTATAGTCGCATTCACTACGATTACACCAAGTGTAATCATATTTTCCTATCTTGCAATACTCCTCCTGGTTATATATCGGATAAGGGTCATCGGTAACCAAAAACCGTTCACCCTCGTGTTTGTGGACACACTGCCATGCTTTCTTTGTTTTTCTCCAACTAGACATATTAATAACAACCGTTAGTAATTATAAATTCCTTATGACAATGTGGGCAACAATGAATTTCTTCCCAATCATGAAAATCGCCCCACCCATTATAACCTAAAGTTTCATTACAGTATATTGGATATGTTTTTCCGTTGTCAGTATATTCGTCTTCATTAGCAATAAAGCCAATATCCACAATTTGTTTACAATTAGGACAAACATAGTCAAAACTTCCACCATCATGCCTTGCGCTAGGAATTTCTTTTGTATCTATATCTGGATACTCGAAACTTTCGCTCGGACTGTAATATTTTACACCATTTTTTTCGTACATATTAACTACATTGTATTATGCGTTTGGTCGGAAAATCAAAATCCATATCATTAATAAAATGATACAAATAGCTAAATTCCTGTTGACTTTGCACCAACAGGGTTTCCATTTGGGATATCATCATACCCTCCATTTTTTCATCATGATTAATTCTGGAATTAACCAGGTTACCGATACACTGGTCAATTTCATCATGCAGATTACGTACACTTTTAAGCACTCTTTCTTTCTCTTCCTGTGTCATCATTAGTCGTCCTCCTCTGTATCTTCGTAGTCACATTCAACATAATATTCACCACCTAGAGTACCGATATACTTACGGTGTTCACAGTTGTCACAATCGTTTTTACCTGTGGGGCAACTTTCGTCACTCCAGTCATCCGTTTCACGTGGATGAATCACGCAATCATAAAATGTCTTCATATTACTTATGTTGATATGTCATATTTCTTGAAGTTTACCTCCAATAGGTGCCCAATAAGCATCTTCCAACATTCTACCCCACATATTACTCTCAGCATCAGCCATTTTACCCAATTCAATAGGGTCATCGACATTACAATCAGCGAAATGATAAGCAAGGTCTATTTTAGGGTATTGATTCTGAAGCCCTATTCCGATTTCTTTGTATTTCTCTTCGTTAGTCATAATATTCACATTCATTAGTTTTATTTATGTTTCCAATTTCGACGCGCCCATTTTTCGGTTTCCCTCTGACGCTTCTTTAGTTTCTGTTTTTCTTTTTTAATTACACTTTCAGTGGAATAATCCTGCATCTGTGCATTCAACTGTTTGTTCAACTCATCAAAGTCTGGAATCTGAATATCCTCATGCATTGACAGGAAAGCTGGTATCGGTAATTCACCGTCACCAACCAGTTCCTTGTATTCATCAAACGTAACACAGGTAATATTGCATTCCTGAGGTATATTTTTGGCTATTATACTCCTAATCTTGTCAATATCACCGCAAGAGCAAACCAGAAGGGCATCTGTTTTTTTCTCTTTGATGTAGTCAGCCAACTCAGCGTAATCGTTAATGAGCATTTTACTTAATTTTTAGCTGTTTTTCTTGTAAAACTTGAAATAGCAGTACACAAGACCTGCTCCAATAATCATTCCTGTAACCATAATATACAAATTTTTAATTAAATTACAATCTTATAACCAAATTGTCACTGTTTTTTCCATGACTTTGGTCATTATTTTTTTCAGGCGACGGTTCAATACTCTTGTTCCAAATCATAAGTGTGTCACCCACAGTCTCTTCATTGGTGACAATTCCCCAATCAGGCTTAGGTCTTGGATTGGTCATCAGGGTCTTTGACATTTCAACCCCAATAATCGGCAACATTTTGTCTTCCTGGATAACAACACACTTGGTGTCGATGGGTATTTCATCTTTATTTGAAATAACAGTGATGTTACCCCTGCCGAGAATAAACTGACGGCTTACAACTTTAAATTCATTAAACGGTTTCATAGTGCTTCAAAAATCTAAGTACACATATTCTACATAAACCCTAGCAATCAATCTTACATATAGCATTATCTTCTGGGTAATAAGATAATTCTTCACATATATAATCATCATGCCGTTCTCTCTCTACAATGTAATTCAATGCTCTATCGAGATATTGTGAATCAGTTAATTTATTTTCCATAATAAAACCACTCTGGTGATACAATTACAGCCACATTACTTTCGTCACAACCGTCCATACAATTGCCAAAGTCTTTAGCTCTGAAATGAAACCCCTTACCATAACTACCGTCGCCACAGGTTGGCTCCGCACCCATGTCATGCTTTTTCAACCAACCCCAAACAAAATAGGTGATTTCGGTTTCATCCATTTCATAAGGAAACCAGCACACATCACTTTTTTCTGTTAATAGCCCTGTGTTTTTGTACCAATACAAGAACATCCTAGTTCCGTGCTCTTTATCACTAACAACTTTAAAGCCACAATAAGATTTATGGTTATCGTTAGCTAGTTCGAAGCATTTTTTCAAATTGTCATAACCTGACATCCAAACATCTATAGTACCATTCATATATTCAATTATTTAATCGTTAAAAATATCTTTCATTCTACCAAGCATAAAACAAAATAACGTTCCAGCTACCACCAAACCAATTGCAAGCGGCCAGAAAAGCATGACAAGGAACATGCACGTACCAAGTGGAAGTTCATCCTTTACATGTATAAAATCAATATTTTCGTCATTTGGAATAATGTCAACTTCGTCAACATATTCACCATTCTTTTTATAAAAGGCGTAAAAGACAGCTAAGGCAAGGCTTAACGCAACGCCAATAGCGAAATAAATTGCTATAACCATATTTTATTTAAAATTTAAAAGGTTTACCCATTAATTTTGCAAGTTCCTCTTCGACTTTACTTACCTTTTCTTCACCGTACTTCTCAACTAATTCATCACGCAGTGGAAACTTAGTGGTGTCAATATATACTTCATCCTTATGAGGTCTGATTTTTTCTTTCCACTCCTCATAGGTGTCAGGCATAGGTCCAATAAACTCAGGATAGAGATAACTAAACGACATATCCATATGGAAACCATGTTTATTTTCAAACTCAGTCTCTTCCTGTCGCTGTTTATTTTCAAGCCAACGGTAACAATCTAACGTCGTCATTTTCCCGCCACGCAACATTTTATTGAAATCGAAAATTGCACGACTATGACGGTCATCAGGCTCAGGCATTTTAGCCTTTTCAATAACTTCTTTTACTAAATCTTCCATATTACATAAAAAAATAATGCTTTATACCATTACGAAGGACTGTACGTACATCTTCTTCCATACTCTTACCCTCCATATATCCTTCAAGCCATATACCACCCAGGGCAATAGACATAGCTTCCTTCTTGCCAGCGTTTGCCTTTACACCCTCGGCAACAGCCATATCAATGATGTCACAGGCTACTTCGTTACAAATAACACAACGTGGTTCCATAATCTTCTATAAAATTGTCAATTGTGAAATAAATTGTATTATTGTTTATGCAAGTGGTATTGCCCATATAAGTCTTAGGACCCAACAAATGCATCAAGTCATGCAACTGAAACTTGGTCAAAGCAATTTTCTCACCTCCAATACGGTCAACCCAATATTGTTTAGTTACTTTCTTATAACCATTAACAGACTTTTCTACAACATTCTGGCTATATTGGGGAACATTACTAAACAGGTTGGTGTAATATTCTCTGATGACTTCCCATCCGTAATCAGTCAATTCGACCCATACGTAATCATTCAGATTGATTTTAACTTCTAATGCCATAATTTTAATTTAAATTGTTATGTCAAGCGATTCAAGCATACCAGTCAATTTGTCAAGGTTGCATACCCAGCGGTTTTTGGTATATGAATGATAGTAGTCATTGTCGTCATATTCCTCAACAATGCAACATTCACTACGGATTTTCTTGTAATTCAAGAAAGAGACATTGGGGCAAAGCGCACCCATCATATCATCGAAAGAATCAAAATCATTAGGTGTTTCGCCACTGACAGACCATTCCTTTCCTGTGTACGACCATTCACGACCGCCAGTAATCCAGGACTCACCCTGCAGCATATTGTCTTTAACAACACCGAAATTATCGGCTGCAGCATAGACTAAAGCCTTAATACGCTCATAAGTGCTTGCGTTATCAGAATCCCATACAGGCACTTTCTTTACTTTAATTGTAAAACCACAGTTGAAACTGAAGTCTCTAGTAGCCATTTTTTCCCCAACCATACTCCCAATCAAGTCACCGTCAACATCTTCAAACTTTTCGTTTTCAATGGTGTTTTTCGCACTGCGTGAATGATTGGTGAATGAACGAATCATATCGTTCTTTATACAGAGTTCACGGTCACCTTCAAAATCCAGAATTTCAAACTGGAAAATCTTGTCGTTAACCATAAAGGCATACTGCTTCATAACGGTGTAAATCAACTCAGCCAAATCATTGTTGGTCAGAGACAGCGAGTCAATATAAACAACCGCCTTGGTTGTGTCAAAACCAAACCAGTTTTTGTTAAACCTTGAGAAAAGTCTTTCGTCACGCAGGTTACTATCTAAATCTTGTTTATTGGAATACTTGTCCAAATCAAGGTATTCAGCCTCTTCCTCAGCTTTAAGTTTCTCGTTTGCAAGTTTCTTCAACAAAGTAGTTTTACCACTGCCAGGCAAACCATGTGCTATTACAAATTGTTTCATAACGTATAAAAAAATATCTGATTAATGTCGATTTCCAACATATAACCAAATATTAATTGTTTTTTCCTTAAAAAATTAAACTTTTTTTAATAAATGTGAATTAAACCGTCAGATTTCTCTGTTTCAGCTTCATCAGCATAAGCCACTGGAGTATTGTGTGTGAAATGAACGTGATAGTCATTTGCGGAGAGAATTGTTTTTCCGTGTTCCTTTGTTGAGACAAACTGATAACAGGTGTATCCTTCAACGGTTCCAGTTTTACCGTCATAACTGATTAGGTCACCGTCAACACCCTCATCGTGGTTGGTGTTCAGGTTCCAGAGAACCCCGTCCCTGACTTCCCAACGGCACATGTCAGTCAATTCATATACCTTATCCTTTACCTTGATTTTAGTTTTTTTCATTTTAATTGATTTTATTAACATTATTGCGTATGACATATCTGTCACAAACTTGCACGGTGTGTTTTTTAATTAAATCTTCCTTGATAATTTGCAGTTCAATGCTGTCATTACTTTCAGCCAGAACTTTTTCCTCAACTTTGTCGTATAACTGATATTTCTTCATAATCTACTTTTAGTATAAATATACAACATAATTCAAATCTGACCTTTAAATTTCGTTGTATATGTCCTTAATCAGAATGCCTCCGTCATAATTGAATGAAACATTGAGACATGTTGTGTTTGTGTAATCACTATTGACAAATACAAGAGGATTTAAGTCCGCAGGATATACCTTGCGACCACCGTTTACTATATAGTATTTTCCATCCTTTATTGCATTTTCTTTAGCTTCAATTAAAATGCCTTCAATGCAGTTTTTGATACATTCCCTATTTAGTTTGGTATTGGGTTCGTGGATATAAGTGTCCAGCAAGATTTCATATTTGTCCTTAAGTGATAGTTGTACTTCACTTGTGCTTTGTGTCATCTGCAGCTTATCAAAATTTACTTTCAACATAACTTATCTGGCTCTATATCTACCATAATGTTCAAGTGATGAAAATGTAAACAATGCACATTTCTTATTTTTGTCGAATACTGTGTTAATCAACACACCCTGACAACCACTGTAATAAGAGATAACATGTACCTCATCATCCCAATGTTCATCAATATAATCACCAATCATTTCAGTCCATTTTGTATTAAGTGGATATTCCTTACCCATACCATCTTTACATCTGTGAGTATCACCTTTTCCAGCCACATAATAACTCAAATTACCACCAGCGACAATAATATTATCCTCCCAACGATAGAAAGCAGTGGATTCACTGGTTTTATTGTATGTACGGTAATTGCCCTTATTAATATTAGGCATATCTTCTTCACACCAAGCAGCCATCCAACGAGCTACATCACCAAGGGTACTGTCGCAACTTTCAATTGTAATACGACCATCACTTTTATGTGGTGTTGCGGTTTTGAGGAATTCATCCTCAACATAAGTTGTTTTAATTTCCATGTTAGTTTTTATTTAATTTAATTATTCTTGTATATTTTTTTGGGAAGTGTCCCTATTTTCTGTCATATTCCGTCTTATTATCTCTGTTTTTTCCAATATGATAGCCATCACAAAACAAGCACTTATAAAAGCTGAAGTGTGTGTTATGTTTCTTACTCATAGCTTCAGCAGCTTTCTTTGCTGATTTAATGTTTGGATACATAACTTTGTCCTTTCCTGTGTGCTGGTTCCTATGTGAGTTTATACTGAATGCACCCCAGGCATTTCGGGTAATGAAGAAATTTCGAAACCATGCTTTCCTTTTAATTTGGTCAGCCATCCAAACTTTAAAATTACTCCACTTTATCCTTGGTTCTTTCCCCATTTTTTATTTCAGCTAATTTAATTATTGCTTCGAACTCACTGAAATCATCAAGTTTCTTTTTTAGCTCAGCAGCCAGTTTCTCTTTTTCCTTGGTTGCTGTAGGAATATCAACCCCAATTACTGAGGTCATCAACTCTCTCACAAAATTTTCATATGCTTCCTTGTGGTTAGAAAAGTTTAATTCTTCAAATAGTATACAATCATAAAAGTCGCCACTTCCATCAGACGGGTTTTCAGGCCATACAAAGAAACCATATAAATAAGGTGTTTCACCATCCTCACCTTCACTACTATCATGAAAAGTGTAATCCATTGAGAATGTCACAACATCCGTAGTTTTGAAACGTGAACCATTCTTGTATTTTAATAGAATTTCGTCATATTTTTGTTTATCGATTTTATAAGGAACATCTGTTCTAAGTTCAGTATCAGCGATATGTTCCATAAAGTCATTACAATAACTTCCAGTTGATTCGTTATAGTACATAATATATCTATTTTATTTATTATAAATTTCATTAAAATTAATTGGCTCCAATTGACTGAGGTCATATTTTTTATGAAGCTCACACAATTCATCCATTGTCAACACATGTGGTAAATTGTTTTCGTCAAGCAAAACCGCACATTCACCGAAAGCTACAGTGGAATCAATGATTTGTTGACAAATTTCGTTGGCGGCTTGCTCAAGTTCTTTAGCGTCCATTTTATTAAATTATTTAAAACTCTTCACTGACAACAATACCACCCTGAATCCAGACACGTTTTCCATCAAGGTCGAAAAATACCTGGTTGTCAGCACCGTCATCACGAATATCAAACTTACCAGTATAAGTCTTAATGGTATCACCATTATAGTCATATACAGTCAAAGTACGGTTAAGACCGCCACTCCAGTCACTACCGATACTCTTAATCTCACGCTTGCAACTCTGAGGTCCAAAAGCGAAGAAACCAACAATCAGTGCAATAAGCACCACAATCCACAAAATAATTCTAAATCCTTTTTTCATCTTATTTTTATTTTAAATTAATTAGTTATTCATTAATAAAATTGCTCTTTTCTGTAAGTTTTCGCGTATTCTGTAATATCTGCTTTTGACTGTATTCTCTGGTGCATTGAAGTATTCCCCAAGTTCACGAAAAGTGTATCCATCCAACGCTACCATATTGAACAACGTGCGTTCCTCGTCAGTCAGTTTCCTCATCACTTTCACTAGCAACTCGCGTAAGTCACATTGTTCAGCCACGTCTTCACCACTTGGAACATCCCACAACTCATTGTCGTCGATGCTTATATACGAATGTTTTTTGTTCTTCCTGTAATAGTCAATAATCCGATGTGTAAAAATTCGATGCATCCATCCTTCAAAAGACCCTTCACCACGATAGTTGTTTATTGATTCAAATATAGTCATAAAACCTTCAATCAACATATCCTGGGCGCTATCGTCATCTGAAGCATAACGTCGGCATAGAGCAAAAAACCTCGGACTGTACTGGTCATACAGTTCCTTCTGCATTCTGTTGTCACCATTTCTGCAACCGTCTATAATAACATTCAGTTCAATCATGTAATAATCAGTTTTTTAGTTAGACCTGATGTATTGTTAGATTTCTCATCCTCAAATTCTTCCAACATTTTTTTAATTATTTCAAGATTATATACCGCTTGGTCCATAGTACAGGTAAGTGTAAGGGGGTAACTGGATGTATCTGAATCATGTTCGTTTTTTACTATGAAATGCAGTTCTCCAATAGGGATATCATTAACTAGATGTTCTTTACTGGTAAATGCATTAACAATGTTGTCATTAAGCACAAACACTTCTTTTGTCCTTACAATATGTTCCTCTCCATCATCGTCGGTAACTACCCGACAAGCTTCAAGCATTACAACCTTGTTCTTCATAATGATTAATCTTTCCAAACAACAACACTGTCTATATTGCTACTGTCATAATGTATAATAATCAATTCAGTTTTTCCTCTGTATACATCAATGGCTTCAGGTTGTTTGCCGTTTTTGATTGGTATAGCAATTCCGAAGATTATCGCAAGTCCAACTATAGTGAACAGGAAACTCCAAATGTATATAATGATTGGGGTGTTGTTGCGTTTACTGGACAAATAGTGTCCCAAACACCCCATAAATATGAAAATCAGTCCTAATATCAAAAATATCGTCATAATTATTCGTGTTCGCTATATGTCATATTTTCTACCCGATATTCACCATAATTCTTATGGTAATCGTTATTTAATTTTTCACAAAGTTTCTCAGCTCCACGTTTGGAATATCCACTGCTCCAAACACAGTCAAACTGACCGTTGCGATATCTTACAACACCCCATACATGTTGCTTATCCATATCAAGATACCAATCGCCATCCCTTTTGCTATCAACCTCAACCTTCATTACAGGGTCAGACTCCTTAGCCCACTTTCCTAAGATAAAACCAGCAATCAGAGCCATCATGGATATTATAATCAAGAATAAATTTATGTTCATTATATTATATTTTAATAATTAACAGCCACCAGTACATTTATTACCGTTGTCAGCCTCTTCCTTTAATTTATTGGACCTTAGTTTAACACGTGAAGTTTTGAAACCTATTGACGGTTCATCGGCGAAATCCTCTTCACCCATATAAATGCCAGGCTCATAATCGCCATCATCCGCATTATGGCGCAATGGGTTAACCTTTTCGGTTTTTCTGATATCAACCAACAGACATTCTGGTTTGAGTGTGCGGTAATGCATTATAAAATCCTTTTTCTCTTTGTTGTCGGTTGTTGCAGCGTTGTCCCATTCAATTGACAAATCCTTAGGCAAAATGTACAAGTCATGGTCTTTGTCATACCTTAGGTCACTTATTTTAAATCTTACTGTACCAATTGAAAACCACCCATGTACAGGAATAAAATCACAAGTAATGACTTTATCCGAGAACGGAGTGAATCTGAAACGCCCCTTGAGTAATTCGTTGTTAGTAAACTGAAGTTCAATAGTACCGCTCTTATCCTCTCCGTAACCGATATTCAAGTCGTCAAACGTTTCAACTAAACTATATCCGTTGTTAAGCTCAAAAACCAGGCTACGCATACAGTCATAGTTCAAACCATTGATATAACTGAACAGTGTGATATCATCAACAGTTTCAATACAGGTGTCCTTATTGATATTGTCGTTGAGATATTCGGAAATATCCTCATATTTAGGCTCAGAGAATGTGAAGCTGTAATGGAAACGTCCTGGGCGGTTATAGATGTACTGCGACAGATTTGCAATATTGTTGCAGGTAATGATGAACATCTTCTTTGTCATGTTGATACCATCGAAAGTTGAAAGCATTTCGTTCTGGGCACTACCACGTCTTTCGTCATTCTCGAACATCTTCTCAAATTCATCGAACAGGAAAACACACTCCTGGTCAATCTGCGTCATAAACGTGGGCAACGCTGGATGGTAGAAATTGACATTGATGACAGGATAACCAGCCTCAATCATTTTCATGCACATCTGTTTTGCAAACAGTGTTTTGCCGTTACCTTTGTTACCAACAAGCATGATACCAAGACTGCGGTTAAACGATTTATAAGTATTGAAACACTTCGATATTTTGGTCTGGTCTGAACCATATACTTTGCCGTCAAGTTTCGGCTGGGTTGTTCTGACAATGAAAGGACCATTGTCATCCAACATAAATTGGTAGAAATCAGGCTCAAGTTTGTCATAAACCTCGATATTCTCACCATACACACGGTATTTGCCTTCTGATTTTATAATTTGCATAATAATTTTTATTTAGTTTATATTGTAAATGTACAAAAATTTTTTAATTTCGCATGTTTTTCATTTGTTTTTACCTATTTTTTTGTCATACATAATAGCATCGTATAACTTAGCTGGTGAACTAACCATAATAGTCTTTCCGTCCTTGAATGTAAGTTCAGCCATCCGTTTTCTAACAGGTTTGTCTTTCGAATAGTCATAGCACCACTCCTTGCCGAAATCACACTCCCACATCCACCAGTTGATAATATCCTCGGCATTTTCGAAAAAATAATCATCATCAGCAAATTCTACAGCAAGTGATGTAACTATATTATCCATGAATGTTCCATATGGATATTCGTAGGAAGTTGTTGGAGCAAAATCCTGTTCCAAACCAGCATCAATATAAGCCTTGGCGATTGCTTTACCAAACTTTTTGGCTTGTTTTACAAATCCTTCCAAGGAATTAATGATATTGATAAATGTAATCTTTTTCATAGTTAATCATTTTGTTTTCTGTCAGCGTACTTGATGTTCATGATTTTCCATCTGTCCTGGAACTTGTGCATAACTCTACGCTGAGCAAGTTTCTCGATTTTCTCTTCCCTCTTAATCTGTTTAGGGGTCTTTTGTTTTACTGTATTTTCCATTGTTAATATATTTTAATTAATTATTTTATTTCAATTTAGATAGATTTCCGAATTTCTCCAGCAACATCGCCTCCATATCATTGTCTGATATCGGAACAGACTCTGCAACTTGTTTATACTCATCAAAATAAGCTTCACGCGAAGCCTGTCCAACGAGAGGTTTTAATGATTTTGAAACCTTGAACGAGTTGACACGTTCTTT